>MDSY01029705.1_pt1 | contig 11676 bp, 14 predicted proteins | sample 811131 | NCBI WGS metagenome assembly MDSY01 (sample SAMN05326643, study PRJNA326480) | marine metagenome | isolation source: seawater | place: Atlantic Ocean: South West | collected 2010
TAAATCAAGAAACTGCTTCGTCTCCAAGACCGGTTGGAATGCGGAAGTTAAAAGAAATGGATTGTAAACAACGTATTAATAGAATAAACACTATATATTCATCTTTAATCAAAAAAAAAGATGAAGAATCATCTACTCCTAGTTATAAAAAGAGAAGTATAAAAAAAACTCCATCTCTATATAAAAGTGGAGGAAAAAGAAAAATAAAACATAAAAAAAAAACTAATTATAAAAGAAAAAAATCAAACTATAGAAAGAAACGAACTAAGAAAAAAAAATTAAAATTTAAATTTTTTTAATTTTATTAAAAATTCTATTAATTTATATATATATGTTCTCTCTACCTATTGATATTCAAAGGCATATTTTTTTATTTGATAATACATTTCATATTCATTATGGATTAGTTATGAAACAATTAAGAAATTATGGAACGGTAATAAGATATGGAAAGATAGATTCATGTTTAAAAATGAAAGATTTAGTAGGAAATTATGTTATATCTAATGAAAATTCAAAGGTAATTATATTTTAAATTAGTATAAAATCAGTTATATGTCGAGTAATTCCATATTCATGTATATTATTTTTATTAATTATTAATTGAATTAAACCTTTCAAATAATATTTTTTAACTGTATTTTTTCTTTTTATATATTCATTTATGATACTTACAATATTAAGATTAGGTGACCAATTATTTTCGCACAAAACACTATCACAACATATACATTTTAAACTACATTCTTTTTCTAAGAAACTAATAACATCTTTATCTAATTTCAAAAAAAAATCTCTATAATTTTTTTTATTGACTAACAATTCAGGTGGTTTAAAAGGATAATATTGTCCTAATTTAAATAATAATATATCATTATTTTTTAAATAAATAATAAGATTAATAGCATATTTACAATTATAAGAATTATCTTGATATATTTCATGGTCTGAATAAAGTAAATGAGGTATAATAAATTTTTTTAATTCAGTTTGTAATCTTTTTTGTATATATACCATGTATTAGATATATAATACAATAGTTTTAATTAATTTTTATTTTAGAGTATTATTCTATTTAATTTAAATATTTTTTAGATTTTCTTTTTTTGGTTAAAGAGCGTTTACTTTTTTTATAAATTGCTTTTGTTTTTCTTTTTCTTGTAAATGATTCAATAATATTTTTTTTTACAAATTTTAGCATTTGAGTATGATTATCAAATAATTCCATTTTAATAGTTTTTTTACTATTGTTACACTTTAAAAAATAATTAAAATCTCCAAGAGCAAAACATATTTCTTCTATACTATGATGTATAGGTACCATTTCAAACATTTGACCAATAAATACGCTTTTCAAATCAATATCCAATATAAGGGATAATGTAAAATGTAATATAGCATGACCAGATACACCTGCAACTCTACAGTTGAATTTTTGTTTATTATTATAATTAAATGGTTTACATACTTTATCTTTATATAAATCCATTCCAGTTTCTAAATCCAATATAGTTTTATCTAAAGAAATATTTTTAGTATGATAAAAATCTCTCTCATATGCTGAAATTGGTTCAATTAAATATTCTTTTCTTAAACTTCTACTTGTTTTTTGATTTTTCAAATTATGTAGATTTATATTAGTTCTTTTAAAATTGTAACCTGGAAATAAATAAAATAAAGGACACCATAATACAGATATTTTTTTATTTTTACTATTTAATTTTTCAGGATGTTTATTCTTAGTAATAATCTGTATACTTTTATATAAAGCTTTACAATTAGAATGGTTTCTATTATTCATTATATATTTAAAAAATATTTCACAGTTATTATATCTTGGAATTTCAAGGGAAGCATTCCAAACTGTATTAGAAATAGCAGATACCTTTTCACGAATAGTAGATTTATCTGATTTGATATATTCAATAAGTTTATTAGCATCTTTAATACCTATGTTACCTGTGAACGAGGTATCAGATAACAATGTTTTCATATTAATACCTAATTTTTCCATTTTACAAATCATTTTCGTTAAATTATTTTTTACATTTTTAATTAAAGTTTTATTTTTTAATAAGTTTTTAAGAAACATAATTTCAGAAGAACAGGCATTTTTACATTCTTTCATTATATAATTGTTTATACTATTTTTTTTTTGATTATTAAAAAAAAAAAAAATTTTATAAATTTTATAATTAAAAAAAATAAATAATTTTTACTTTCAAAGTTGTAATACATTTTTATAAAATGAATCACTCAATTCTTTAGGGATATAATTAAAATCTATTATTTTTTTATTTCTCTCGAATAATTCTTTTGCATTTTCTTTTTCACATTTTTCAATGAATTTTTTTTCATCATCAAATAATTTTGCTGCTGTTTTTGGACCACATTTTGTAAATATACCTGGAATGTTATCACTTGTATCTCCAGTAACACATTTTATAAATAAATCTTTTTTTGGATTATCATAAGAATTTTTTTCAGTATTTACTTGTTTATATTTTAGGTTATAAAGAAAGACATTATCATTTAATAATTGAAAATAATCTTGGTCACTAGCAATGATATAACTTTTAGCATTAGGATAATGTGATGAGATATGTTTTATTGTTAAAGCTATACAATCATCGGCTTCTAAATGTTCATGAAATAAAATGGTAGCATTAGATTGTTCAAATAATTTCTCATGATAAGCCAATTTAAAGAAATATCCTGGATTTATACCGGTATCATCATCGTATTTGTCTCGATTTCCTTTATATTCTGGAAATAATTTCATACGCCAGATATCTTTTCTTGAACAATCTCTACCTACAATCAAAACAGGATTATTTAATTTAAGTTTTTTGATTAGTTCTTTAATTTTACTTTTAAATGTTGATTTAAATTTTTCTATAAACTCTTCATTTTCACTTGGATTTTCTAAGGGTTCATCTTTTTTTGCCATTTTCCACCAATTTACTAAAGCAAAGAATCTATAAAATATATAATAACTTCCATCTATAAATAGAAAGTCTGTCATGATTTAGTTATTATATATTAAAAAGTATTTAATAGGTTTCAATTTTTAAAAATTTTAAATTCTTAACCTAAAACTTCTTCACAATCTTTTATTAATTCAGAAGCGTAATCTAGAAATGTTTTTTCTTGACTTAAGGTTTTTGCGATAGATTCATGAATGGCAAATGCCATAATAATTTTACCAAACCAATCTTTTAATTTTAACTGATAGAGAGATAATTCTTTACTTAGTTGATGAACATCATTAGGGCCGACTAATTTTTTAACAGTAACAATTTCTTTTCCCCATCCTGATAAAAATTCAATTATTTGTTTTTTTTTATCTTTATCTAAATCAAGTTTAATTTCTTCAGGATGGGTAATCTCATTATAAATGATATTTGCTGCTTCATCAAATTGATGAGAGAAAAAATGTTTACAAACTCTATACATCGTATCTTTTTCATTTTCTTCAATAAAACACAATATACCAAAATCATAAACGATTAGTTTTTCTATTTCATTATTTTCCTCATCTTTATCTACTAAAAATCTACAATTACCTTGATGTAAATCACCATGAGTATAACCATCGAAAAATATAGACTTTAATCCAAATTTAGCTAGTAAACTACAAAAAGCATTTTTATTTTTCTCAGGAATTTGAGAAAGAGTTAATCCATTTAAAAATTCCATAATAATCATATCATGATTATCTGTAATTTCTTTATAAAAAGGTTGAGGTGTAACATAAACAGAGCACCTTTTATTAGCATTATATACTTTTTCTATATTATTAAATTCTTGTATAAAGTTTAATTGGTCATAAATATAAGGAATATTTTGGTCAAATGTACTTAATAGATTTAAATATTTAAAATAAGGTAAACAATTAATAAAAGAAATAAGTTGTCTCATTTCTAAACAGCTATTTTTTATCTTTTCATCAATATTTTTTCTTTTCACTTTTACAGCATATATATTAGATTCGTCTTTACCTTGAAAAACACAAGCTACTGTTCCTGAAGCTATTGGAGAATTACCAATTGTTATATTCTTAGTTTCTAATACTTCTTTAATTTCGTTTAAATTAAATTCATCAGGTTGAAAAGGTACTCTATCTGAAAATTCAGTCATATAATTGATTACATGTTCAGAAAATAGATCACTATTACCAGATAATGCTTGTATAGCTTTTATATAAAAAATATTTATATCTTTTAAAGATTCACAGGTGTTAATAATGAATTTATCAAAATTTGAAAGTTTTGGAGTATTACTATCTTTCTTTGAATGATATTTAATTTTATCTAATAAACAATTAAATACATAGTGGGAAACATTGATTGAAAGTGAGTAAAAAACACGATATGAACTTATCCAATTCATTTACTTAACTATTGAATCTTTTCTATAAATAATTTTAAATTTAAAAACATTTTTTTCATTAAAAACCCTAATAAATTTGTCGCAAAGATAGGTAAATTTTCATGAATATCAATATGAAAATTATAATCTACATCAATTTGTTCATTAGATTCTAATTTAATTTTTAAACTAGAAGAATGACATGTAATTTTCTCATATCCTTTTACACTTTTTTCTACATCACTTCCAGTGATATCAATACTTTGACTAATGTATTCAATTTCATTTTGATTAATTTGACTACATTTAGTTTCTAAATACATATATTTTTTGGGTATTCCTATATCTAATCCCAATGCTTTAAATTTAAATAAAAACTTAGCTGTATTATTAGAAACGGTAGAAACCATTTCACAAGATTCTATGTTTTTTTTATTTACTTCACCTAAAATCTTATAAATATTAAAATTTATGATGTTTTTAAAATTGATATTTTTATTTTTAGATGTTAATAATAATCTATAATCATTTTCTTTATTTTTAATAAGAATAATATTTTCTTTTGAGCATATAATATTACTATGTTGAGTACTTTGATTTTCCATTGATATATATATTTAATACATTACTGTGATTTTAACTTATTTAAAATTAAAAATCATTTTAAATAATACAGTTTCCTTTATTGATTAAAAATATAAATATTTTATATATGAAATATTTATATTTGTACTTTATTACAACTATTATATATCTTCTGTATATTCAATTTTCACCTAGTATGGGAAATATATGGATTCGAAATAATTCATTTGCTCCAATGAATGCTTTTTATCTAATGATTCATCCATTTAAGCATTTATATATGTGGACATACATAGATATGTGGGCTATTAACTATTTAATTTGGATTTCTATACCTTTTTTATTTATACAACTGGATAACTGGGTTGTGACGCAATACCACAAATTCCCGGGTCATTAGTTGAATCACTCCTTAAAATTCTAACATATCCCTCTTCACCCCAACTCTCTCCCCAACTATTCTTTACTTTCCAATAATCTACCCCATTATCAGTTCCATATCCAACAACTAAAACCGCATGGTCTAAATTTGTTCCACAATCTAATGATGTTATTACACCACTGGAATAAAACTGAAACACCTTTGTATCTGCTTCTATCGCTACAGATACTGGTTGTTGAGATACAGCTTCTTTTAAAGCTAACTGGTTATTTGGATAAACATCTACACAATCTGAAATATTCACCACAGTCTCACACTCAATATTACAAGATTCTCTTACAGCTTTATAAGTATATTCATCCTCAGAACATATACCATTATCAATAACAAAATCAAAAGCATTATCTGGTAAACCTCCCCTACATCCTAGGTCTCCATATTTAAAAGAACAGTCAATTAATTGTTGTTCTGATAAACTAATTAATTGGTCAGTTTTCAATTTCCAAACACTTTCAATTGCCCCCGTTGTAGAAAATGCCCAACATGAACCACATTGCCCCTGATTTTTTACTGGAGTTACGACTTGTTTTTCAACCCAATCTATAGAATCAGGAACACTATTTTTTGATGGATAAATTTGACTTGAACATCCATATGTTTTTTTTATATCCCAACATGTAGTTGCGCTAAATTCATAATCATACTTATCCATAAATTTATTAATACCTAGAGAGTGCGTATGATTACTATTACTATTCCAGTCTTGAATAATTTTAAAATTTTTTATAAATTGATATAATCTATTTTCTTCCTCTAAAGAATCAAAATATTTAATATCAAATTTACTTTTAAATAGCTCAAATTCTTTTATATACAAATTAGAAGTTCCATAAGTTAAACTAAATAAAAAACAAAAGTATACGACTTGGAGTATTTTACTCAACATATTTTACTATATCATTAATATCTTTTTATATCCATTCATCAATACTTTAATTGAAATTTTCTTTTGAAGATAATATAAATAATTTTGACAATATTATATAAATGAGTTTAGAAATTGAAGAAAATAATAATTCTAATACTTTAATATATTACCAATCCATCAATCCTATGCTTCCACCAATCCAAGAAATTGATGAAGATAATAATTCAGAAACGGAATTAAATAATTTAAATGATAAATATAGTAGTGAAATAATAATTCCTAATTCAATCATTGATTTTGATTGTCCTATATGTTTTGAAAAATTACAAGAAAAAGATAGTATACAATTGATATGTTGTAACAAAAATATTCATTTAAAATGTATTCAAAATTGGTTTTTAAATAATCCTGATTTAAAGGAAACACAAAAAGGATTATGTTTAATGTGTAGAGTAGAAAGTGAAACTATGAAAGATATTTATAAAGACACCTGTCCCAGTCAAAATGATTTAGAATTAGGTTTAGAAAGAGGAGAATCTATTTATTCAAGAAATTATCGGTCTGAACATTCTTGTAGTTTTTCAAAGTTTTTTTCATATTTTTTGACAATGTTTTGTATCATTTTTATATTTTTAGCTGTTGGTAATGCTTCTATAAGCTCAGAAGAAGAAGATGAAGAAAATAATTAAAATAATTAATTTTTAAATATTTTTTTAGTTAACAACGTTTAGTACGTCTTTTTTTCTTTTTAGATTTTTTTGCACTTTTTCTTTTTTTCCTTCTACCTCCCCCTGTCATCGAAGTATCTACCTCATTCGTAGATGTGTTGTCTGAAGATGGGTCACTCATTGGAGAAGTGGAATCGTTAGCAGTTGGGTCCATTGATTCTGTTGTAGAATCATCTCCAGTAAGTTGCTGCATTTTTTCCCCAGCATTATCAATTATCCCCCTTAATCCTCCTTTATTACCTCCTTTATATTTTCTAGAAGATTTACCACGTCTCTTGTATGGAGCCCTAGATTTTCTTACATTATGTTTTCTTTTATGGAAGTCTTTATCTCCCTTGTGTGTTTCATAGTCAAGTCTTCCTTTTCTAGTTTTAGAACGTTTTCCTTTCTTAGGATATTTTTTAGACCCTTTTTTTCTTTTTATAACCATTTTTCCTTGAGTTTTAGTAGGATGTTTTCCACTTTTTATTAAGTTCCATTCCTTGCGGGCAGCAGGAACTATATCTTTTACAGATTTTCCTGGTGCTTTGGCAAGTTCTGATTTTACTACATCTAACCAAGTTACAGCTGGCATTATATTTATTGTTTAGATAATAAATATAACGCATTAATTTTTCTAAATATCTAAACTAACTGTATTTTTATCGGATTTCATTCGGCGTTTAGATTTTTTTGGCATATTGGAATTAGATATTTCTTTTAATTCACTAATACTAATCGTGCTATTTGATTCCTGATTCATTGCTGATTTTTCAGCACTTACTTCTTTTGTTTTTAAACCTGATAATAGATTAGATATATCACTAGGACCTTTCATTTCTGGTCTTTTTTGAAGATTAAAACTGCCTTGTGAACTATTTCTTGAAGATTTTAAAACTGGATCGGCCTCGGCATTTCTTTGTGTTATATTGATTCCATCTTCCGGTCCTCGGCTAAATCCTATATCCGGACGTCTAGCGGGTGGAGGAACAGAGTCTGGACCTTGAGTTCTTACAGGTCTAGGTGGTGGAGGACCGTTTGGTGGCATTGTTTCCGAGTTCATAACATTGTTCATAAATCCTCCTAATCCTGGACTAGTTTGTCCCATTTGATTTACTGCTGCCTGAGTAAACTGCTGCATAAGTTCTGGATTTTGTCTCATAATATCATCCATGCCTGGCATTGCTGATTTAAACATAGTATTGGTCATATGTATCATAATAGCACTGCCTCCTAATTGAAATAATAATTTTAGTTCAGGAGCCATTGAAGCTTTAGATTTATATTTCTCATGTAATTCCGCAAAAATTTCATCATAGTCGTCTATATTTTCATTAACTTGTTCACCCCATCCATCTAAATGTAAATCAAATGGGTCAAATTTATTATTCAAAAATTCCAATCCAGTAATAGCAGCCATTAACATACGTCCTTGAAATTTACAAGCATTTTTCTTTTCTTTTTCATTCATTAAGGTTTCATATTCACCCTGCATTTCTAATAAATTAGATTCCATAGTGTATTTTTTGGATAAAGTAACTCCTTTTTTTTCTAGATCTTCTAATTTTCTTAAATATTTAAATTTTTCACGTAACATTTCTTCCGGTGTTAATTTAGGTTCTTTTGGAACCTCTTTTTCAGGATTGATTGGAATATCATTAAATTTAGACATTCCATCCCAAGTTTTTTGATTTGAATTATCTTTTGATAAGTTAAACTTAGGTGTAGGAAGTTTTGAGTTATTTAAATTTAAATTACTTCCTTGAGATAAGCTTCCTTCACTATGAATTGATACTTTATCATCATCGTTAGATTTATTAATACTAAAGATTGAAGAACGATGCTCTTTTAAGGTAGAATTTTTTAAATTTATATCACTTAAATCGTTCAATTCTGCTTCTAATACATTTAAATCTCCTAAATTAATATCTGGATTAGGAGAGTTAGGCTCGCTTTTTCCTTTTTTTTTATCATTCATGAGAAGTTCAATTCCAATAGTATTTTTATTATTATCATCAATATGTATAGATTGGGGGTTTGTTGAATCTAAATTATCGATATTTATGGTTTCAATACCTTCCATTCTTTGTGTATTAACTAGAACATATAATTTTAAGTAAAACGAAAAAATTATATATTAATTGAAAATTAACTTAATTTAATATTTTTATCAAACTGTATCAGATTTTTGTCAAATAAATACCATAGACCTTGTAGTAAACTATCTGCTAAATCATCTTTTTTTTTATGTAGTAAAAAAGAGCCTTGCCATTCCAATAAAGAATTATTTTTATCAATTAATTGTTTAACTATATTTATACTAAGTTTTTTTCTTTCATTATAGGTAGTTTTTTTATGAACCCATAATTTTAACTTATTAAAAGAAGATATAAATTCTATAAAATCTATATTTTTCATGATAAAATATTGTGTAATCATACCTTGTATAGTTTTCATACGATTAGCAATTGGAGAAATTTGATTTTCTATCAATACTTTATCTATTTTATAATTTTTAAAAATAATATCAAATTCTTTCATCATATTTTTTCCTAGAGTAACCAAATTAACATCTACACTTTTAGTTTCATTTACTAAAACAAAGTATTTATCATTAATAAAATCTTGAATTGATTCTAGTATTAAAGATTTAGTTATTTTCACATTTTCAGGAATAGGAATATGAAATTTATCTTTTAATGATATTAATTCATTTAATTTTAATTTTTTAATTTTAATAAAATTAAGTTCTGGGTCGGGAATAATATAAGTTTTATGCATCTTAGCATGTTTTTTACAATAAAATTCATTATTTTTTTCATATTTGGCTTTACAAGAACATTTTTTTTGCTTCGCATTTATAAATTGACATTGTATTTGCTGGTTATCTATTAAATTTAAAGAATCCCAAGCTATAATTTTAAATTCTTTATTTTCGTTAATATCAAATAAGCAAAAACCCAAATTTTTTATACCGACATCGATACTTAAAACTATCATATTAAATTATAATAATATTTATTTAATTATTATTATACTAATTATAATTAGGTTTTTTCATTTGTAATAATTGATATTGACTTACATCAGGAACACTCATTCTACATTGTAACTCATATTTTGATAAATATAAATTTTTTAAATCACTATTCTCATATCCATAAGGTTGAGTATTTTCTGTACAGGCTGTATATAAATAAGGATTGTTTGGTGTTTTATTACTATGATAATAAGGACAACCACAACAATTATTACAAGCTTCTCTTTGGTCTAATTCTATAATTTGATTAGCGTTTTCTTGAAGATATTTTCTATATTCCCAATTAGATTTTATACCTGCTTGCAGTCTAATAGATTCATTTACAGCAGCACCTGGTTGCCATTGCGCATAATTTCTTCCATCAGTCATAATAGGAGGAAATCCAAAATGAATATTATTTGATCCAGAATAACAAGTACCCCAACTCATTTAATATAGTTTAAGATAATAATTCAATTAATTCTTTTTTTTTTAATTTTTTAGCATTATTTATATCTGCTAAATTTTTAGTAACTACTAATTCTCTCAATGCGTTAACATTTAATTTCTTAACATCTACTTCATCTTTTACTTCTTGAGTAACAATTTTTTTAATCCATTCATTATTTTTATTTTCGGAATCCTCTTCAGATTCTGAGGATTCTTCAGAATCTGATGATTCTTCTAGGTCTTCAATATCTTGAGGAGTTTCTAATTCTATTTCTTCTAAATTGACAGCGATAGGTGGTTCTTTTAAATTAGAGTCACTACTATCTTCTTTTTCTTGAGATAATTCAACTACTTTAATTCCATCATTTAATGAATTTACATTATCAATTTCTGAACCAATAATTACATGACTTGTCTTATCTAAATCTTCAACATTATCAGAGTCTAATTCACCATTAGATCCATCATCTGAATCTGAATCTGACTCTGACTCTGAATCTGAATCTGAATTCTCTGATGATTCTCCATCAGAAACTACAGTTCTATCATCTGTTTCATTAGATTCTTTAACTGTATCACTTAAACCTTCATCACTAGTAACATTTTCAGTATTTAAATTTGGTGGAGAAGAATTATTTCCTCCTCTATTCCATGCCTGATCTATCATTCGTTGCTCAATTACAGCTTGGGAATTAGCTAATGCCTTATTTAAATTCAATAAACCTTCAAATTTTTTATCCATTTCATCTAATCTTTGTTTACAATAAAAAGCTACCAAACCAGCTAATAATAAAGTTACAGCTACAGAAATTGTAAATCCTGTTCCTTCTAATCCAAACATTATATTAATGAATAAATATATATTTAAATACTAATATGAACGTATTAATAAATTTATTTTAGGAATTATTTAAGAATTTACCTGTATTTTCAATCATTTCATCTGGATAACCTAAATCTTTTAAAACATTAATTCCTCCTTTAATATCTGATACACCTTCTTTTAATAAATAGGTATATTCGATATTTTTATTATTTTTTTGAATAAACATATGATAATTCTTAATATTTTTTTGATTTAATTTTCCACACAATTCTATGTAATGAGTTGTAATCATAAAATCAACATTATTTTGTTGTGAAAGATGTTCTAAATAGGAATATGCGCTGGCTGTGGCCTCATATGGATTGGTACCTGAATATATTTCATCAAATATACAAAAGTGTTTTTCGA
>MDSY01105577.1_pt1 | contig 11676 bp, 19 predicted proteins | sample 811131 | NCBI WGS metagenome assembly MDSY01 (sample SAMN05326643, study PRJNA326480) | marine metagenome | isolation source: seawater | place: Atlantic Ocean: South West | collected 2010
AACATTGATGGTACAGCTAAAGAAGATGGCGTTTAAGAAGAAACCGTATCTCAAAGTGGGGGTAAAAGATTGGCAGGTTATTATTCCTAGACCCCCAGCCCACGCAACACACGCCCGTATGACCATGCGCGACGAGTTCTATGACAACGGACAGCCCAAACAGGCTACGTTGCCCTTGCAGGACTTTGGATGCTTCAAAGGGGTAGCGGGAGACTTCCACTACCTCAGAATGGATAAGAAAGGCAAGATCGCCCAAGAATGGGACAGTACGACATGGTTCTGGAATGGGTATCAAGTATCTGGTATAGATGACCTAATGAATGAATAGTGTAAATTATTATGATGAAAAATGTCAAAAAGCGCGGAAAGAAGAAGGAAAAGATAACAGAAGAACAGGAGTGGTATAGAATGAAAATGGCGAGATACTACGAAGAAGAGTGGAACGCGCTATTCAAGAAGAAGTCAAAAGAGACGCAGAGATGGATAATGAAGTGCGAGAAAGATGATAGAGTGTTAACTGGATTTGTAAAAGAAGTAATTAAAAACGCTGACTCCCGCGACTGGGATGACGATAACCCCAATGGATACTATAATGGATAAAGATACAAAATACTGGAATACCCACAAAAAGGTATATGATGAGATGCTTCTGGAGCTAGATAATGATGTAGTTCGGAAAGTATTTGAAAATCCAAATGGCTCAGAATCGCAGCTATTAAACAAAAAAGTAGAAGAAAAGACTAGAAAGTTGCTTTTACAGCCTAGAAACTAATTCTATTCATATACAAGAAAGGTTCCTTTTACATATACGATATAACATCTTGCAAAGTATTACTAAATGTATTTCTTTTTATTCTTCATTGGCGCAATCGCAATCCGAGCAGCACTGGAACTATATGGCCGATTAACCGACAATCCCCCTAATACATATGAAAAACTAATGAAAGACCCAGCTTTTGCCCTAGACGATAGGATACAAGAGATAAGAAAGAATCATATAGTATAGAGTAAATTAAAGTGGGTTAAAGTGTTGTGAAGTGTCGCATGGGTAGTGCGGCACTTTTATATTTACAAATAATTATCATAATTATCAGCTATTCATATACTCTCTATACTAATACATACATACAAATCAATAATTACTAATACTATTTTCTTAAATATAAAAAATCTAGGACGTACAGGAAATTGCGAAATATATCAATATAAGCCGCGCCCATAATTATAATTATTTATAGTATTTATCATTATTTTCGCCGCTTTTTAAGTAATAATAAAAAATCTAGGTCGATATAAATATACTCAAATATTCTAGGTTGGCTAGAAGTGCCGAAATAATGCTTTGGCCGGTAGTTATGAATAGACTTCTATAAATATTGATAAAAAAATGTAGGTTGGCTAGGATTCTCGAAATAATGCCGCCGATCTGCCGCCGCATTGGTCATTTGTCAACCAAAATCTTTAACAATCACAACAAAACATATTTATTCATAATTATGGATTTATTCACATGGATAGTTATTACAATTAGATTAAAAACAACACCCGGCATCAAACATATTTATACATAATTGTGCTTTACAATGAGCCAAGAGTATGCGATACTATTAAAACAATGAAAACAAAAGGAGCAACAAGCCATGTAGATGTTAGCCTTGCTGATCTTACTGCCAACCTTGCGCCTACTGCGACTGTTAGAGTATCACGCAGATGGGCAGAGGCATTAGGTTTAACAGGTGTGCGCCCAGCACAACCAGAAGCACCAAAGACAGTAGCTATACAAGTAGAAGAAAAAGAACCCAAGATTGATTTAGAAGTTGACTCTTGGTAAAGTATGTAGTAGAATAGAGATTGTATTATTATTATGAGTAAAGAAATGACCTTCGACGATAGAATTGCTGACTGGAACACTATATGTGACCAGCGCGATTCAGTACCCAATCTGATCGGCCAAGACCGAGTTAAGAGCCAACTCAACTTCCACTTTAAGGGGTATCTGGCTAACGGCATCATGCCTTCTATTATGTTTACTGCGCCTCGTGGTTGTGGTAAGACTATGATTGCAACTGCATTGGCGAGCCTTCTCAAAGTGCGCGATACCAACAAGCGCAAGATCATCTTTAACTGTTCCCAGTTACGCAATCTGCGCCAGTTTTGGAATGAGATTGTTATACCTCACATCCACGACAAGGACTGCACCGTGATCTTTGACGAGGCAAGCGAGCTTCCCAAGGATGTCGCTATGGCACTCCTGACCATCCTTAACCCTAACAAGGATAACCGCAACACGTTTGCGTATGAGGATTATAGCGTTGACTTTGACTTCTCGCGGCAGACCTTTATGTTCGCTACCACCGAGGGTCAGAGCATCTTCCACGCCCTCATGGATCGCATGGAGCGTATCGACCTCCAAGAGTATAGTGTTGATGAGCTTGGCAAGATTGTATTGCTTGGCCTTGAGGACTATGTGATTGAGGTTGACGCACTCAAAGAGGTAGCCACCGTGCTGCGTGGCAACGCCCGTGCTGCTCAGAAGATGGCAGGACACATCAAAACTTACCTCGATGGTAACGGCAAGACCAAGTTTACCGTTGAGGATTGGAAAGACCTCCAGAAGCAAAAGTCCATTCTTCCCTTGGGCTTGTTAGAGAAAGAGTTGGAATTACTCACCATCCTTTCTCGTAAGAAGGAAACTCGTCTCACTGAACTCGCTGCGATTACCTGTTTGTCGAAGGGCAGTATCCAGAAGGACTATGAGATGTTCCTAATGAAACAAGGGTTGATGGAGATTGCTCCTGCTGGTAGGTCGTTGACAACCAAAGGTCATAAATATCTAAAAGACTTGCGGAAGGCAGCGGCCTAACCCTTTTGGGCAAGTAGCTCAATTGGATAGAGCATCTGCCTTCTAAGCAGAGGGTTGCGGGTTCGAGTCCCGCCTTGCCTACCACTTTAAAATAACAAACAAATAAATGAAAAAATATATTATCCTACTTATCGTGTTTGCTGGTTGTGCTGTTTCCCCAAATCCAGTTGATGAAAATATAGAGTATCAAGTCCACCTGCGTAATGGCAGTGGCTACCACCACCTCTATACAGGAGAAAACGAACAAGACGCATTAGAATACATCAAGTTCTATCAAAGTTCACATGGAGATATGAAATTAATTAGGTTTAAATATAACAAGTAACAACGATACACATAATAAATAAATAATAGATAGATACCAATGCAAATAAAGTTAAATAAATAATTGGTTTTTAATAGATTTTAATGTAAATATATATAGAGACAACACCAAAGAGCCAAACTGAATAGGTTAGAAATAAATAACTTGGAAATAATAGTTTATAAAAAGGGTGTTACTGATGTTGTGCTTTTGTGGCTTGAGGCCGGGCAGCCCGGCAGTTTGTCAATCACAAATGAGCGGCAAAACCGTTTGCCGATCAATTACGCCAATTAATGAGCGGCAAAGAGCCTAATTGTTTTGCCCTTCAGTCCTGTTTTCGTGGACTATCTACCTCAAAGATTTCTTATTTTCGCAACATTTCGCACCTGAGAAAACCCCCCTTTTTAAGAAACTGCTTTTAATGTCATTTAAATGCTTGACGTAAAGCCAAGTCTATGGCATAATTGTCTTATAGTTAAACAACATTAGAAGAAAGAAAAAACAAGTTATGCCTAAAGTACCTACTCAAACCTCCGACTACAATTTTACCGTGGAACAGGTTCCCCTCTTTGACGAGAAGGGTCGCCGCTCTGGATTCTTCGGGAATCAACGAACCGATAACGGAACCATTCTGGGAGTTACCTCCGAGCGTTACGGTATCCAGAACAACGCGCCTCTCATCGAGCGTGCGGAAGAAGCATTTAACGACCAAGGTCTTGGCGACTTCGAGCGCGAGATTATCGTGACTGGTGAGGGCCAGCGTATGCGTGCGGTCTATGATTTTAAGAATCAGATTAAACCGCGCGAGGATCGCAAGAAGGGCGACAACATGGGCTTGCGCTTGACGGTGCAGAACTCCTTTGACCGCTCCCTTCGCGTGTCTTTTGCAATGGGTGTCTTACGCTTGGTTTGCACCAATGGCATGACCTCCTTGGAGAAGGAGCAGTCCATGACCAAGAAGCATTCCAGCGGCAACGGTTTGGATTTCTTGGGCGAGGCTCTTTCCAAAGCAATCGGCTCATGGGACAAAGCCCTGCTGACGTACAATCAGCTTGAGGCCGTCCAGATCGAGCCGCAGCAAGGACTCAACGCGCTGCACAATCTCGCCAAGGCTGGCGCGATCTCTGACCGCATGGCTGGTGCTGTTTCCCAGATTTGGAACAACCCAACTTATGTCGAGGACGAGGGGCGCAACCTCTACAACCTCTATAACGCCGTGACCGAACACCTCACACGCGAGGTTGAGGGAACGCGCTACGAGTTGGCCGAGCGCGTCAATCAAAAGGTGCTGTCTCGCCTTGACCAAGCCGCTCGCAGCGGAGCCAAGAAGGACAAGCTCCTGCTTCTCCCCAAAGGCGATGTAATCTCTTTCGCAGAGTAGGCACATAACATGGTAACGCCCTCCCCCCTTGAGTGTGGGGGAGGGTTCTTTATAAATATCAATTAATAAAAATATGAGCTCAAATTATTACGACGAACAGGAATGGGAAGCCAACCACAATACTAAATATGAGCAGGTCATCAAGACTTGTCGGCGTTGTGACCGCCAAATGGAAATGAGTTCCGATCACGGCACTTGCGACTCTTGCGCTTCAGACATGGAACGAGGGTGGGAGTATTAAATATGGAAGTGATGCTAATAATAAGCGCTTGCACGTTAATGATTAGCGCGTTCTACTTGAGCGTCACTAGCCACCTTTGATTCGGCCGGGCAGCCCGGCAAGATGGATTATGCCCTTGACATTTGAGCGTTTGCGTGTTATATTATTACCACAATGAGCCGCAAGTATAAACCAACAAACGCCGCACAAACCCGCATGATGGGCGCAATCGCACACGCCAACCGTAAAAACCTCAGCTACCAACAATGTGTTGGCGTTTTCCGCGCTCTACAGCACAAAGCAAACCAAGGTACGCACGCAGGACACTTTAAGGCGCTGGAAGAATTATATAACTTTTATGGCAAGTAGGACTACGGATGTCCTACCCCCTGTGTTATCATAGTAACATGAAAAGATCGAAACCAGTTAAGGCGCGAGTCAATCCGCAGGGGATGATGGGCAGCGCAGTGCGTATAGAAAAACCAAAGAAGGGCAAAGGCAGCTATCGCCGCAACCCAAAACACAAGTAGAATTATGGAAGTAACACAAACCTCAATCCATTCGGGTATTACCCGCACGTTTGACCTCGACGTAACCGAGGCGGAAATCCTTGCTTGGCAAGCTGGGGAGCTTATCCAAAACGCCATGCCTCGCCTCAATGCTGACGAGCGCGAGTTCGTTAAAACCGGAATCACTCCCGAAGAGTGGGAAGCAATCTTTGGCCCAGAGGAGGAATAATTATGGGATATCAATTCGATACATTGCAGTTCGTGCATCACACTGGTGGCTTTATTGATCCAGAAAAGTCTAATGACTGTCAGGCTCACATACCATTGTCCAACGGGTTTTTGGTGTCAGTGGTAAAAAACAGCCTGTCGTATGGTGGCGAAAAAGGTCTGTATGAGATCGCTGTATACAACGGCCCCAAGCTGATGCACATTGACGAATGGGGCGACGAAGTAAAAGGCTGGTTGACTCCAGAAAATGTAGAAAAAGAGCTTGACTATCTAGCAAGTCTATAGTATACTATATAAACAGTGAGGGGAAACCCCACAGGCCCATGATGCAGGAGAGCATCTAAAAAACGAGGGTCTTTTGTTTTTTGATAATTTATGTTGCGGAAATTGGTGTGAGTCTTGATTACTGAGAGACAAGCAGTCTGGTAGCCGAAAGCAGCTATTCTGGGGAGATATCCCAAACAAGGAATAGAGTTAAACAATAGGTACTAGGCGGGGTTCGAATCCTCAACGCGACAACAGTTTAGCATAGGTGAAGAAACAAACGCCCGTTAGAGGTAGCGGCCTGTGCAACAATTTGCTCATCGACGGATGGGCAATCGGAATGTAGCGTAATAAGCATTTGCAAGAGTGCTAGCGCACCGAAACAAGAGGCAGGAGTCCATCAAACTCTGGGAGCCGAGTAGCAACGTGGTGACACAAAGCTATGATGTAAGTAGGGTACGAAGTAGTAGGATCACTGAACTTGATCTAGCTCCGAAAGTAGTTGCAGGTAATCAAGAAGTCCTGTCGTTCCACTAATTTAATTCAGGCGGCTCGTAAGTCGTTATCATTCGCCCGATTGAGGCCTATTAACAAGCCGAGGGGAATTCGCAGAGCCGCATCCTTCCTTTTCCGCCGGGCAGCCCGGCCTTGTGATTTGTCAAGCACTATTTTCACTGTAACAACCAAAAAAACTTTCGATTTTTCTTTACAAGTAAACGGTTTTCTGTTAGACTATGTCCAGATGATTAAGTTAGAGTATGTTGATTGCGGCAAGGACATCCAAGTGTTCTTGAGAGGAGATAGCCACGAAGAGACGGAGCAAAACTTGTGGAGCTTTTACCACTGGCGAGCCACCGACAACCCAGAGGGAAACTGGCTGGACGATTTGCAATGTTATTTCTGGACGCAGAAAGACCGCCTGTTGACTGCGCTTGAGTGTTCGGCTGTTGGTTATCTGTTAAACAATCGCCCAGAGCGATTCCGCACGGAAGAAGAGGCGTTGCCCCTTGCAAGGCGTTTGGCAGTAAGACGATTAAACAATGCGACACGTTTGCCATACAAACGCACACAGTACGATGTGCTGAATCTCGATTGCTACGGCATCGGCACGATCAAGGCCGAGAAGCTAGACAGCGACAGTTAATTAAGGCTTGACAAGAAAAGGAAAATCTGTTAGACTATTAAAATCATGAGTAAGTTAGCATTTAAGAACGCCAACGGCAAACTAAAGAAGATGGCCAAGAAATTGGGAATCACTCTAAAAACATTTACCCTCCCTGCTGGATACACTTGTCCAGGCGCAAAGGATTGTCTTGCGTTTGCAGACAAAACGACGGGTAAAATCAAAGACGGAAAAGACACGCAGTTTCGCTGCTTTATGGCATCGCTCGAAGCGGTGTTTCCTTCTCTGCGCGAGATGGTGTGGGAAAACTTGCGATTGATTCGCAATGAGTTAAACTCAGGCTATATGCAATGCGCGGATCTGATTTGCGAGTCATTGCCAAAAAAGTTTGACGTCATGCGCGTCCACGTTGGTGGCGATTATTTTTCTGCTGAGTATCTCAAAGCGTGGATCGAAGTTGCCAAGCGCAACCCCAACAAGGTGTTTTACTCTTACAGCAAAAGCTTGCATCTGTTTAAGCAATTCGCTTTGCCAAGCAACCTTGTATTGACTGCCTCTCGTGGTGGTAAGTATGACGAGTTGATTGACTTGCACGCATGGAAAGAAGCGGTTGTTGTTTACAGCGAAAAAGAAGCTGCCGATAAAGGGTTAGAGATCGACCACGACGACGAACACGCAGCGTTTGGCGCAGATAACTTCGCGTTGCTTATTCACGGCACACAGCCAAAGGGCAGCGCGGCTGCTGACGCGTTAAAAGAAGTCAAAAGGCTTGCTAAAGTTGCAAGTGCATAGTATAATGGAGGAACCTTATGGAACTATTTGTATTTGCACTAATCGCGGCTATGCTTTGGAAATCACACCAACAAAATTAAACCATGACTAAAAAAGAAAAAAAACAGATAGAAGGCGTGTTAACTTTCGCATTGATTGCACAAGCGCGTGGCGTTGACCCGCACGACATGTTCGTGGCTCTTGCGAATGACATCCATAGAATAAAATGTGGAGAAGAAGCAACAGAAATGACTAAACTTTGGAAAACAAATTAATATGACTGTTCCTGAATTTTGTATTGCTCAGAATGATAAAACTAGATGCACAATGCTTTGGTCAGATAACAAATGGACAGAGCTTCCCGAAAGCGATTACGAAATAGCGGCTTTAATCGCAAAGCTATTGCGAACCTCTGCCGATCCTAATAAGGTGTTGCAAGATATTGTAAAACAAAACGACTGGGGGCCTTGAGGGGGCCGGGCAGCCCGGAAAAAAAGTTATTGCTGGGACTGCGGATGTCCTACCCCCTGTGCTATACTGTACGCATGAAAATTAAGATTGAGGAGATCAAGCCCCTAGCAAGCCAGAGGACGAAGAATCGCATTCGAGAGAATGGGCCTTGGTTTACCGTAGAGCGTCAAGGAGGGCAGGTATTTGGGATCGGGCACGCTCATGGGGAGGCAAGCTGGCTATTGCGTGGTGATAATTGGCTTGGCTGGTTACCTATTAATGAGTTTAGAATTACAGAAAAAAGTGCTTGACATTTGTTAAAGTAACTGCTATACTAGTTTTATGATGATTGAGAAAACGAACATAACATATATCCCATCCTTCGGCAACGTTGCTGATTACGGATGGTTGGAGATAGACGGAGAATGCGTGCGCGTGGTAGACATCCACAGCTTTGATGACTTTGGTCAGACGCAAGACACCTTTATACTAGAGGATGGCAGAGAGTACATCTCACAGGACGAAGGCGAAACATTCCAAGAGACTGTATATTAAAGTTACATGAAAAACATTTTAGAACAACTCAGCCCCGAAACATTAGAGAAGTATAACGAAGCATTGGCAAACGGTGCTAACGAAGCGCATTTTACTTATGCAGACAATTCATTCCACCGCTACGACATTGCAGACCTTCCAGAAAAAATGGAATTGTTTCGTACCCGTAACATGGGTCTGCGCCTTGTTAAGACTAACCCCTCTGACAAATGGGATTGGCAAGAGCTGGCGAGCTTACCCTTCTGGAATAGCTTTGTGGACGAGAGAGAAATCTTTTACGCAAAGCGGAATTAGCTTGACTACAATCAAAGAATCTGTTACTATATTAAAACCATGAGAAACATTATCGAAGTAGAGGACGGCAAGATGGTACATTCCAGCCGATTCGAGGTAGACCTACACATCATCACAAAGAACTTCTGGGAGTATTACTTAGAGGAGCCTGATTCCAATGGCATCGCCTTTGGCTATGTAATGGGTGACTTTAACGAATGGGGCAGCGTAGACGTTAACGAGCTTAAGCCTTACATTATAAGCAGCACACGCAATCTCGATGAGGTTATGCCACCAGTGGGATACCAATGGGAGGACGAATTACAAGACGTACAGCTTGACACGGTAAGCGTAGCCAGTGAGACCCACTCGCCGTTATCGTCGGGAAGCGAATACTCCACCACGGAGTAAGTACGTCCATCCTGCGAGGGGTTTGTCGTTTTCTCCCTCGCAGGATTAACTTTTTAAGAGCTAGGCCGGGCAGCCCGGAAAAAAGCTCATTCTGTTGCCACGTTGAGTTAACGCCGAATCTTATTCGGGGCAGAAGCCGAAACCTACATCCGATTATAATCGGAGTAAGGGTCGGCCATGTATGACTGCCACTCCCTGAGTTGTTCCTCACGGAAGCGACGGTCTACAGGCCGAGGCCGATCTAGAGAGACCAACCAACCCTTACCGTCACGAGGAGAGGCAACTACTGTACCCCTTTCCCCGTTGTGGGTTTCGACTTCCATGCCTAATGCGATGGTAGTCATCCTGTTGTATCAATTGCCCTATGGCATCCAAGTCATTATGATGACAAAGGCTGTTAGGGCTATCGTTGCTAGTATTTGTTCAGGTGACATATATATTATTATTGTAGGCTATCGTATCCACACATAGCAGCGCACAGGCAGACACAAAAGATTATTAAAGGTAGTATTTCCATATTAAAGAGTAGTTAGGATTAAAAAGGTGATTAGAGTGATAGAGCCACCGAGGATAAAGAGGGTATTAAATGCCTTTTCTATCTTAATAGATTCCGATGGTGTTGGCTTAAACTGTTTGGCTATTATAGTGATAGGCTGTTTGGCTTGTGGGGCTTGCACTTTCTTTTGCTCTTGCACCCAACGCCATGCACCCTTGAGCAGCCACTCGTCGCCGTCTACGCTGCGATGCTTTGAGGTGGTGTGTCCATCCCATATCCATTGACCATTTGCGCCTTGGGGAGTGTGCGGCATTGGCTCGGTGTTGTTTATCGTTTCCATCTGCGGTATATTATGGACTAAAGAGGGTTAATTGTCAAGCACTAATTTAAGGCTGGCCTTGGGCATTGCCATCATATGCACTGACCCCAAGGGCGACATATGCGCCACACGCACAAAGCCATTGACGGGCCTTCTAGGGTGTAGGTCTTTGATTACCACAGCCCGCCAGTTGGGGTTGTCTCGGTGCTTAACTAGGTCGTTTTCTCTCATGTTCTGGATACAGTATACCACACAATTGCCCACCTGTCAAGCCCTCAGGCAAGGTTGCCGGGCAGCCCGGCAAGTAACGATTAGCCCTTGACAAACGAGCGTTTTTGTGGCATACTATATATAGACAGTGAGAGACAAACAGATGAGAAACTTACCAGCAACACCAGAAGCCACATGGCAGATCACTTTCGACAATGACAGCACAATTTTTATCGCTGGCCGCGACAAGGAACACGCTCGCCGTGTGGTGGAAAACAACAAAGGCTTTAGCCGCTGGCGCAGAACGCCAGAGTGTGAGTGGCAAACCCGCACCATAAAAAAGATTGAGTTAGTAACTTGGTAGGACTACGGATGTCCCACCTCCTGTGATAGACTATAAGCATATTATGAGAAACGACAAAGCAACCTACACACTCTGGAACGGCAGTCAAATGATTGCCACCTACCCACACACCCGCGAGGGTTATGACGCAGCCTTCGTCCGTGCCTTCGACCTCGGTGCTGGTGCTGCTATCTACTCAAGCCGTGATGACCTTGTGTGGTCAGCTAGTGATGAGCAAGACGATGACGCCAATGACTTTGCAGAGATGGATGACATCTATGACGAGTGCGGCGAGTATGACATCAACTCTTTATTCTATAACTAAACAGCAAGGATTATATTATGGAACTCTTACCTTTGTTTATTGTGTTCGTTTGTTTGTCTACTATCTGCTTGATCACGGGAGAGTAACCCCCCCCTATGGTGGGGGTAGTATCCCCCGCCATAGCATGGGGGTCGAGTAGTTTCCTAGGTCTTTTGGTAGAGCTGTAGCCACTCGACCGGGCAGCCCGGTCACAAAGCATTTCACCCAGCATTCAAAAACACATAAAAAACACCCTCATAGTATACTCGAAGCACGAGAAGTTGGAAAATTGACCTAGAAGTGACAGAAAAAACTATACCACAGCATTACCTATTTTACAGCCATTTTAAAAACAAGAAAAGGTCAACGCCAAATTATACCCAAAAGGCATAAAGGGTTTAGATTAGACTTGACTTGCGCATGAAATCGCACTATACTTATTACGCATTTCACAACAAGGTGCCCCCCCATAGGTGGCCCTATTGCAAAATCGCATTATAGGGGGTACTCTTGTGCTGTGGGGGGGGTGTTGCATATCAATCTCCCCGAGAAAAAGTGAATCATAATTATAGATAATTATAAAATGATATACCAATATAAAATACAAACTCTAACTGGCGCAGAATTGGGGCTCTTGCTGTACATATGCAAT
>MDSY01045800.1_pt1 | contig 11673 bp, 9 predicted proteins | sample 811131 | NCBI WGS metagenome assembly MDSY01 (sample SAMN05326643, study PRJNA326480) | marine metagenome | isolation source: seawater | place: Atlantic Ocean: South West | collected 2010
AATTGTAAAATTCTAAAATCAGGAGTTCCTGTTACACCTGCTGTTGTATAAGAACCTGAAAAGGCACTATTATAATTAGCATCAGACCAAGAAGCGGAAGCTTGCGTAGCTGTTGCTATAGCACCTGTTAACTGAGTAGAATATGCATATCTACCAGCATGAAGTATCTGCATTATTATTTTCCCGCCTTCTTTATGTACTGCTTGTGTTATGAGTTTGTGTTTCCTTACGTGTAAGAAATTTGACATTCTTGACCCACCTATAACAGTAACTCCAGATCTGTTTGGAGATATTCCACCAGTTACAATTAACCCTACCCCTCCTCGAGCTCTTTCTGCATAAAATTCAGCAAGCTTAGTAAATCCTCCTCTTTTCTCCTCCAAACCCGTATGCATAGAGCCCATTATTACTCTATTTGGCAGAGTTGTATTGCCAATTTTTATACTTGAAAAAAGTAGAGGAAAGTCACTCATTTTAGAAATCTCTAAATCTATCTACAAAACTATCCCTAAGTCCCATTCTTGATACTTGCATTTTAAGACTTTTTTCTGTCTCAGGATTATATAGAACCTTTTGTTTGGGCTTGAGTTTATTCCAAATTTCTAAAAAGGCCAAATCGTTTGTCTCAAATTTAAAATAAGTATCGAATTCAAAGTAATACCAATGATTCTCACTTATGTGGAAGTACAATCTAAGCACATCTCTTCCTCTATTTCTTTCCAACTCTACTCTACCTGGTATTGATCTAAATATTGACTTGTCATCAATTGTAGCAATTCCAATTCTAGAATCAGAAACGAAAGAATCCTCATAGGTATCATATCTAAAGTCCAAATCAGTTAACACAATTGTACTCTTAATCTCCTCAGGCATCTTTTTAAAATATCCATCCTTAGTTAAAACATTCATTGCATTTGTAGCAATCTCTTCTCCTGCTAATTCAGTAATTGCATACTCGTAATTATAGCTGACATCAACAGGTTGTGCTGATGAAGCATTTTTTAATTGCCCTGCTAAATATTCGATTAGTTTATCATTTAAGAACAAATCCAAAGTAAGAGACCCTCTCATTTCGACTTTATCAGATTCAGTTACCCAGGCATCTCCAATAAATTGATGTTCTATTATATTGAAGTTAAAAGGAAGTGATGTTTTACCCGATGAATAAACTCCACATCCAGATTTAGGTAATTCAGTTAGTGAACCTGGAGATTTTGGCTTTTCAAATTTTGAATCAGAGCTAACTACATACCTAGATTTTTTAACATCATATCTCAAAAAACCCTCTGGATTAAATACTGGAATATCTCCTCTATCTGGCTTTTTACTAAAAAATAGAGAATATGCTTTAAATGGCGCATCATCACTAAGCATAATACCTGCATCAAGATGAGCCTTCCCCTTCTCGACTATTAAATCATTAACTGGGATTTTAATATTCGTAGGGTCGATAACAGCACTAAACTCAATCCATTCTCTATTTATATCAGAACAATTTGTTAATAGTCTAGTTCCTCCATCGAATTCTAAATTTTTCCTTTCACCTATCAAAGTAACATTGCCTGTAAATTCAAAATTTGGATCTAAATAAAATTCTTGAGAAATCGGAACCTTAGCTTGAGCAACTGTGTTTTTTGAAGAATCAACCTCTATTAAGTCAAAATAAATAGGCCATTCAACTTCATTTACATCCTTGTACAGATATTGAGCGTTTCCGCTGTAATCATATCGTCCTTTCACATGCACTATAGCATCAAATAATCTGTGATAACGAGTATCAGAATTAGTGAAAATTTGGGCTTTATATAGTGGGTCCATTTGTGCATCTCTCCTAATTACAACATACCCAGTATCTGGAACTACTTCAGAATCAGCAACATTTATATGTGGCACTTCGTGACATTCAACTACAGCTGCATCCACCTTATACAGTGCTCTTGAGCTAGCGAATGAAAGTGAATCCTGATCCGGATGAGAAGAAATAAAGTTTTCATAATCTGATGCAGCAAGAGTGTTTTCAAGTTGGATTTGGTCTACATCCATAAACCACCTGAATTTATCCATAGTACAGAAATATCTAATAGCTGGCAATTCGATTTGGGTTACTCCAGCGTGAGAAATGAAATCACCAACTCTTAAGTCAAAATCAATATCAGCATTCACATTTTGAGTCCTAAAGGCAAGTGCATTCAAATCGTGCCCAATAATTTCAAAATCTGCTGTATCTGCGTTCATACCCCTTTCTTCCATTAGAAATAGTTCAGAACTCAATCTAGCATCATCAATTTCAAATAGGCCCTCTGCTGTCATTCCTTCAGGATTTAGATGTATAGCTCCTGTTAAGTCTGCATCTTCTCCAAAGCATTTCAACTTTTCCTGATCATATCTCACATCAAGCATTTCAACATCAGAATGAAGTGCAAATTCTACAACTTGAGCATCAACTGCTGGGACATGATTATAAATTGCTTCATTCACATAAGACGTTGTTAAACCAAACGAAGAATCAGGCACTAAAACCATATCCTCTCCAGTGATGTGCGACGATAAATAATCTATGACTCCAGTTCCCTGAAGCCCATCCATATTCAGTTTTACATCAGCAGTAATTGTTCCTAAGCCTCTATAAAGAGGGAATCCCTCTGGTGGACTTGAAGCTTCAATTCCCAATGAAAAATCGTCCATCAATCTTAGGTCAACTTCCAAATCAGGTATTATTCCTCCAGCAATCAACTCACCAGAGAATCTAACGTTGTCTTTGACAAAATTGTCAAGCGAATCAATCTCAAATGGATTTAGAGCGTACTTAAACCTATTTCTATGGTAAGCTCCCTTATGTATTGAATAATTATCGTAGTACACGAAAGAAGGTCCCGAACTATTTAGAACTGGATAATGTGGGTATAAATGTGAGCGCCAACCTGATCTATTTGATGGATCGTCAATTTGTAGTGTACCAGTTATGCCATCAATTGTATTTCGAATTAGGCGAGTTTTAGGTCGACCTGAAGGATTGTATTCTCCATCAATTTCAGCTCTAATATGCATCTTTTCTACTGCATTTAGGTTGATTTGAAATGAAGAATAATCAAACTCGAATTTACTTCCCTTAAATTCAAATTTTCCTGCTTTTACATCTCCTGAAAATGCAAAATCTCTATCCTTTGTCATTTTGATTTGGCCATCCTTAGGGCTAATTACTACTTCCTGTGCTTCACTTACTTTAAAAGGTAAAATCCCTTCTATGTCTAGCACTTTACTATTAATTCCTAATACTGCATTTGCCCCATCTCCTACCTCAGATCTAAAAGCGATAACGTCGTAGTCTAATCTTCCCTTATTGCACTTTAAGTGGTTATCAGCTTTAGGTAACCATTCACACCAACCAAATTCAGCGTCATAACTAACATAGCCTTCTAGCGCTAATTCAATTAGCATCAATTTTACAGTAGGTTCACTTAGCCTCAATGATATGCATACTCACTGACATAGAATCCATTTGTAGGCCTATTTTTCATAAAATGTCTGAGTTCAGATAATGGGTGCATTGATGCAATTCCCATCATATTGTCATATGTTCTTTTGTCAAAATTTGAAACAGATCTGAAAATTCCTACTCCCCTTCCTGAAAGTAGTAATGAACCTAAACTAATTGTTGGATTTCCTATAGTCCATGAAATTGCTTCTACATGAAATTCAATATTGTGATAGGAGTCCTCAAAAGCCTGCATTCCAATACCTTCTTCAGTTCGTATGAACATGATTTTATTTGTTGTCCTATCATACCTTACGCTTAGTCCAGGATGATAAATGCTGTCATTGCCTAGATAAATTGCTAATTCTGAATTTATTGATCCATATCCATCTTTTCTAAACATGATCTCATCCAAAGAGCATTTTATAAATAATGTATCTCCACGATAGATCTTTAAATAACCCTTTTCCTCTCCTACTCCTGTTCCGTCTAATCTAGAGCCCTTTACAACAATCCCTCCTTCAAAATCCATATCTGGAAAAAAGTCTTTTAAGTGCAGTTTTTCTGAATCTGATTCAAATCTTGGGTAAATCTTGTCAGCAGGTGATTTTACGTTTGTGACTTTAAATGTCAAATTTCCTGTGAGGACTTTTTCAAAGAGTTCGGTATGAAAATCTACTGGACCACATTTAAATGTACTCCCAGTCAATTTTATAGAATAATTTGAAAGAACAGAAAACTGTGTTGAATCGTTGAATGTTGTTCCTTCCCAATGAACTTTCCCTCCTTCACCGTACCACTTTCCATCTGTAGGCAAAAACCTTCCTGATGTTCCTCTTATTGTAGCGCTATCGCCCTTTGCATAACATATTAAAGTTCCATCATTTATCTGAACAAATGGTAATGAGTCAACTCCTATTATCATTTGGCCTCCTTCAAATTGCCATTTAGAAGCTCTTGAATTTGAAATAATCTTTGAAGAAATTAGACTCTCTGATAACTCTAAATATGAAGTAAGCTTTTTATACCACCTTCTGTTGGTGTTGAGTTCGGTAATAGATTGATGCCAACCTTGCCATAATTCTAAATCAAGAGAATCAGATCTTAAAAAAGCATCTACTCCATTGAGATATCCAAATACTCCAGTAGAAGTCTTTATGTTAGTTTCATTTAGCTTTAGAACTGTGGAAATTACTGTGTCCTGAATTGCAGACTGTGCAGACTTAAAAACAGGTGCAAACTCACCGTTTAACCATTTTGATTGTTCTGGTAATGCCTTTGATAAATCTTGTTCTACGTCTCTTAAGAAGTCATTAGCAGAGGGTAGTTCGGTTTGGGCTAAAACACCTGAAAACCAAAGAGTAAAAACTATAAACAGGACTCTTCTCATTAAGTCCTAAGTTATGGATGAATTTCAAAGGATTATTAAATCTATTTTGCAGTTTTCCCACAAATAATACACGCCCATCCATTTCTTTCAAGAACTTTGTCTATGCTCCAATCTAGTTTATTTATGTGATTTGACATTTGGACAACGTCACCTGTGAAAAAGCCTGAAAATACAATGGTTCCTGATAGTGATAAAACCTTATCATAGGTTGGCATATCTGAAATCAGAACATTGCGATTAATATTGGCAAGAATGATTTGATTTTGTTGTGTGTGTCTAGTCGTTAGTAACTCAGAAGTTCCACAATCAACAATAAATGCATTATTTAATGATATTGAATTTAGATGAGCGTTTTCTCTAACATTTTCAATAGCTCCTTCTTCAATGTCAATTGCGAGAACTTTTTGAGCTCCAAGTTTTTTAGCCGCTATTGCTAATACTCCAGTTCCGCAGCCCATATCTAGAACTCTTTGGTCTTTAATATCCAGATCTAATAATGCCTTTATCATCATCCAAGTTGTATCGTGATGACCAGTGCCAAATGACATGTTGGGTTTAATGATAATATCTAAACCATCTTCCATTGGTTTGTGAAATGGCGCCCTTATACTCACCCTCTTTTCAATGCAAACAGCTTCGTATTGTTCTTCCCATTTTGCATTCCAATTTTCAGATTTTACTATAGATTCAGCCCAATGCGTTTTGCTGGCAATGCCCTCTAGCTGAAGTTTTACTTCCTCCAAAGCAATTTTGTCAATTTTAGAAATAGGTATATAAGCTAGCAATCCATTTTCAGTATTTTCAAAAACCTCAAACTGTAGTTCAGCTAAATAAGCAATTGCTACCTCCCTTGCAGGAAGTAAAGGCGAGAATTCTATTTCAAGCCTTAAATAATCCTCTCTTATGAATTCCCTACTCACCAGCCGCTTTAATAATCTGGCTGAAATTTTCAGTGTCTAAAGAAGCTCCGCCTATTAATCCTCCATCAACATCTTTATTTGCGAATAATTCCAAAGCATTCGAAGGTTTACAGCTTCCACCGTAAAGTATTGAGATTTGGTCTGCTCGATCAGAACCAAACTTTTCTGACAACCAGTTTCTAATAAAAGTGTGCATTTCACCAGCTTGATCAGCTGTAGCAGTTCTCCCTGTACCAATTGCCCATATAGGCTCATATGCTAAAACAAAATTTTGAGAGTCAACATCAGAAACGCCAGATAATGCTGAATTTAATTGGTCAGCGATCATCTCTTCGTGTTTACCAGCATCTCTAACCTCCAATGATTCTCCACAACAAAGAATAATTCCAAGACCAGCTTCTCGACACCTTGAAATTTTCTCAACCACAATTGAATCTGTATCTCCATAAGATTCTCTTCTTTCAGAATGGCCAATCAAAGAAAATTCCACACCACATGATAATAACATTCCAGCAGTGTATTCTCCTGTGTAAGCACCTGTATCTGTTGCGCTTACGTTTTGGGATGCAAGAATGACATTTGAGGGCTTCACATTTGCTAAAGACGCTAAATAAGGAGCAGGTGGCGCTACCATTACCCTCACATTTGAAGGTAATTCAGAAGCCAGCTCACTCATTTCGTTCATCCATTCAATGGACTCGTTAATAGATTTATTGCTTTTCCAGTTTCCTGCTACTATGTTCCTCATCATATTTGGTTTGTACAAAGATGCTGAACTCTGACTCAAACACCATACTTCTAAACACTCTTCAATCACATTGGGGTTATAATACTCTGCGTGAGAGTCAGAAAGGTCCTGTTGTTTCTCTTGCTGAAGGATTGAATACAATTGCTCTTCTTCCAACTGGAGCTGGTAAAAGTCTTTGCTTCCAACTTCCTTCACTTTACAGATGTGGTATATGTGATAATTGCACATTAAATGAAGTAGAAATTCTCAATAGTATAAGTATTCCAAATGAAGGAATAAATGCTTATGAATTAATTAGGAGCTTCCCTCCTGGTCACAGGCATGAAGTATCAGCAATTTTGAGAAAATTATTAGATTCGAAAAAGATTTACGCAGAAGGAACAATGGTGTATAGCGCAAGTGTGACTTAGTTTCGCAACCTATTCAATAAAATGATTGGTCCAGGTAAAAATTACGCTACTATTAAGATTAAGCCCAAAAGGCAAGTAAGCATATTAAGAAGACATCCATGGGTGTTTAGTGGAGCAATAAAAAGTATTGAAGGAAAGCCCAATGCTGGTGACTGGGTTTGTGTAAAAGCAAATAAAGGAGCAATTCTAGGTTGGGGTCATTATTCGCCTGGAACTTCGATTGCGATAAGACTACTAACATTTGGTCAAGATAAACCTGATACGCAATGGTGGTTCGATAAGATTGAACAAGCCGTACAGGTTAGAATAGATTTGGGCTTGTTTTCAAGTGATAACAACACTTGTAGAGTGATTTTTGCTGAAGGCGATGGGCTACCTGGTTTAATTGCAGATTTCTATGCAGGAGTATTGGTGATTCAATGTCATACACCAGGAATGCACAATGTAATAAGCTTGCTATGTGATGCATTTGAAAACGCATTAGGAAAAGACTTAAAAGCTATCTACGACAAAAGTTCAAAGTCTTTAGCAAAGCATGGTGCAGTAGTTAGTGAAGATGGACTTATTTGGGGTAAAATACCTGAAAACCATTTTGCCCTCGAACACGGAAACAAATTCCTTATAGATTGGGAAAAAGGCCAAAAAACGGGATTCTTTATCGACCAAAGAGAAAACAGAAAATTACTTGGAGAATATTCTAAGGGTAAAAAGGTCTTAAATGTATTTAGCTATACTGGTGGATTTTCAATTTATGCCCTAAAAGAAGGAGCTATAGAGGTCCATAGCCTTGATAGTTCAACAAGAGCTCTTGATGTTTGTGAGGATAATATAAATCTTAATGATTTATCCAATTCTAAGCATAAGTCCATAAATGAGGATGCAGTAAAATTTCTAAAAGATGATATAGGAGATTACGACGTTGTAGTTCTAGATCCTCCTGCATTTGCTAAGAGAGCTTCTGCAAAACATTCAGCTGTTCAAGGATATAAGAGGATAAATCTGAGGGCAATTGAATCTATGAAAGCTGGATCAATTCTATTTACATTTTCTTGTAGCCAAGCTGTAAATGACAAACTATTTACTGATACTGTTATTTCAGCAGCAATACAAGCTAATAGAACAGTAAGAATTCTTCAAAGGTTGACTCAACCAGCTGATCATCCAGTAAGTGCATTTCACCCAGAAGGGTTATACTTAAAAGGACTTGTCCTGAGAATTGACTAAATTTTAAGGCTGCAATAACCTCTTTTCCCAAACATCTTGTTGCTTCAGATACTTTACCCTGTCGTGAAGTCTTGATGGTCTTCCTTGCCAAAACTCAATCTCTTCAATACTTATTCTATAACCTCCCCAATGTGGCGGTCTTGGAATACTTTTAAAGTCTTGAAATTTTTCTTCAAAATGAGAATGTTTGGCATCTAACTCATCCCTACTTACTAGCTCCTCACTTTGAGATGATGCCCAGGCACCTATTTGAGATCCCCTAGGCCTTGAAGAAAAATATTTATCATTTTCAAATTCATCTATTTGAATCACTTTTCCGCTTAATCTAACCTGCCTTTGCAGTTGAGGCCAAAAAAACGTCAATCCAGCTTTAGACATCGATTCAAGCTCTTTTCCCTTTGCACTGTTTTTATTCGTATAAAAAACAACACCATTTACGTCTATCTGTCTAGCTAAAACAATTCTTCCTGTTGGAAATCCAAGTCTATTAATTGTAGATAAACAAAATGCATTTGCATCTTTAACTCCAGCACGTGAAGCTTCTTCTACCCACAAGTTTAACTGCTCCGCAGGACACTGCTTTAGATTTTCAATAGATATACTACTCTTAGTATAATCTGTCCTTATATCTTTTAATGAACTCAAAGTTCTTTTGCTATTAATTCATTAGACCAAACCTCTTCCCCATCTACATTCTTAATTATAATTTCCATTACCCTATCCTTTCTAGGTCCTGAAAAGTTAAGTTCTGCATAATTTCTTTCAGCCACAACAGTTCCTTCTACCCTAAAATTATTTACCTCTTCAGTATTGTTGTAGCTAGAACTAGTTAATGGAGACACAGTTAAATCGTGTACAACAACTCCTCTTTCCAATTCCATTCTACTAAGCTCCGTACAATGTCTATCACCAGATAGAAACACAACTCCATGTATTCTTTCCTTTTCGATTCTGTCAATAATTTCCTGTCTTTCAGGATATCTAGCCATGTTTTCATGACTAGCATTATCCGATAAAAACTGACCTCCAATAGCAACAACCTTAAAAGGCGCATAACTTCTATTCATAGCAGCAATGAGCCAATCGATTTGGTCTTTCCCTAAAACCTGAAGATCCTGAGTCTCATTATAGTGATGCACTCTATTTGACCTATTATCAAGCATGAAAAATTCAACATCATTATACCTAAATGCAGTTCCTATATTTTCAGCACCCGCAGGAGCACCATAACTTGGATTAGCCCAAAATGTTTCAAAAGCCTGTCTAGCCCAATCACCATGAATCCAATTCCTATCTGCATCATTTGGACCATAATCGTGATCATCCCAAATTGCGTAATTAGGACATGTTTTCAGCAGGTTTTGTATTTCAGGTGTTGACCTTGTATGAGTATATCTATATAAGTAGCCAGAATAACTTTGGACATCGACCTCTCTTAAATAGATGTTATCACCTAACCAAAGCATCATATCGGGATTTTCACTTGCCATACTTTCGAATATCTCGTATTCGCCACCATATGGAGTTCCCGGCCTATCATAAATTGAATCATTTATAAAAGCGCAACTTCCAGCAATTAATTTGAAAGCTGGCGGATCTATTCTGTAATCCCAAAGAACCTGCGTATTGATACTTAAAGTATCACCAATAGCATTTCCATTAGATAGAGCTACAGCTTTATAACTAGTTCCAGGCTCTAATTCTCCTACGTGTAAAGTCGCAGAATTTGCACTTTGAGAATTAGCTAAAACCAATTCTGATTCCTTTTCAAAATCTTTAGACCAAACCTTCAAACTAAGGTTTGAACTTTTTTCTACCTGAACCCAAACATCAACTGACCTCATGCTTACATGGCCAATCATGGGTCCACTTACAACATCTGAAGTTTCAATTGAAGGTTCTGAACAACTTATAAATAAGGTAATAACTAGAAGATATATGATTGAGAATCTTTTCATGGTAGAAAGATAAACTAGGATAGATAATAAGGAGCATAAAAAAGGGAACCCGAAGGTTCCCTTTTAATACTGTTTAATCTCTTCTTCTTAGCGTGTTACTACGAAGTTTTGAGCAGAAGAGAAGTCACGGTGCTTAGCAGAAAGAGTGTAAGTACCTGCAGCAAGCTCGTGCTTGATAACAAGACGGTTACCACCGATTACGTTTTCCTGGCTGTACTCACTAGTAAGTACAATCTTACCGTTCATGTCTGTAGCTTCAACAATGATGTTGTCATCACCTAAAACTAGTTCAGTGTCAAACTGAATGCTGAAAGTTGACTCAAATACTGGGTTAGGGAAAATGTTCCACTGAGCATCATTTGAGATTCCAGTAAGACCGTTAGTAGCCTCACCTTCACAAGATCCGTCGTTGTAAGTAGCTTCAGTGCTGTAGTTAGCAGCGTTAGCATCAGTACATCCGAATACCTGTGCATCATCAGAGTTGAAAGTTAGATCGTGTTCTCTCCAAGTATTTCCTTCAGCATCACGTCCTTGAAGGTTTATAATACCTGTAGCAGTACCATCTGTAGTAAGTTGCATTAGAAGAACCTTGTTTCCAACTGCAGCAGCAGCTTGAACATCAGTAGGAACTACGAACCATGCTCCATCAGTAACAGTTAATTCGTTACCTGCAAGGAATTCTGCGTAATCAACACCAATAGTCCAAAGGTTGTTGTTCTCGCTGTTCTGAGCTCCAACTGTTACCCAGCTATCAAAAGCAAGGCTTGGCTCGATGTTTACAATTGCTTCATTCACGTCAAGTGATGAAGAGCTTCCGTACTGGTGCTGGTAAAAAGTTCCAGTAGTAGCTACATTTAATACATGCTCCTCAGCAGCGAATACTGCGTGTAAAGAGTGTTGTGCTGATGGAAGTACTGCATATACACGGTAAGTATTACCAGGTACAAGACCTCCGTTGTCAACTGCCTCAACTACCAACTCAACGTTGTTAGCGCTAGCTCCAAAGCCCATTAAAAGGGCAGCTGTCATTGCGAAAATGTTCTTCATGAGAAAGGGTTTATTGTTATCTCGGTTATTTATTTACTCGTTAAAGTTTAAAGTCTTTTTCAAGATCTGCGCACTAAGATATGACATACTTATCTAAAATCACAACACTTTTTTAAGGAGTTTGCAAAAAAATGTTCGACAAGCAGTTAAAAATCATCGATGAACAGCGTTTTGTGAAAAAGTACACATTATAAAGACGAGCACATATATATAAGGTTGCTTGAAGTATTTATAGACACCTATCATTAACTTGTGCGAGCTTAAAAATGCACAAAAAATGACAATGAATAAGCTTGGGAATCTTGTAATGGATAAATGGATTGAGGGGGATGGACCTGGAACTATTTTATACAATGCAATTGATGGAACACCTATAAATTCCACTTCTTCAGATGGATTAGACATTTCTGGAATGTATGAATACGCGAGAAGTGTTGGTGGACATGCTCTAAGAAAGATGACTTTCCAGGAAAGAGGACTGATGATAAAAGCTTTGGCTCT
>MDSY01151238.1_pt1 | contig 11672 bp, 9 predicted proteins | sample 811131 | NCBI WGS metagenome assembly MDSY01 (sample SAMN05326643, study PRJNA326480) | marine metagenome | isolation source: seawater | place: Atlantic Ocean: South West | collected 2010
AACGGTCATAAACTGGTATTATCTCCACACCAGCAGGCAGGCCCTTTTTTAATTGGTTGAGCTTTTCTTTTACGCCTTCGATAACTTGTTGGGCATTTTCACCGTTACGCATCACTACAATGCCGCCAACCACTTCACCTTCACCATTTAATTCAGCAAGTCCTCTTCGCATTTGAGGTCCTATTGTTATATCGGCAACATTTTTCAGCAATAATGGTGTACCGTTTTGATTAACACCTAATGGAATATTCTCCAGATCTTCTATGCCTTCTAAGTAACCTGTGGTTCGAACCATATATTCCGCTTCAGCCATTTCAATTACTGATGCGCCTATCTCTTGGTTACCTTGCTGAATAGCCGTTTGAATATGTGATAGCGGCATAGCAAAGGCCCGCAATTTTTCTGGGTTGACCTTCACTTGATATTGTTTAACCATCCCCCCCAAGGCACTGACTTCTGATACTCCTTTTACGGTTTGTAGTTCATATTTTAAAAACCAATCTTGTAAACTTCTCAGCTGACTTAAATCATGTTGGCCACTTTTATCAATCAATGCATATAAATAGATCCAACCAACGCCTGTTGCATCAGGACCAATTTGTGGCCGAGCTTTCTCGGGCAAGTTAGCTGAAACTTGGCTTAAATACTCAAGTACCCTAGAACGGGCCCAATAAACATCGGTATCTTCATCGAAAATAACATAAACATAAGAGTCTCCAAAAAATGAATAGCCACGGACAGTGACAGCACCGGGAACAGATAACATGGCGGTAGATATTGGGTAAGTGACTTGATCCTCTACTACTTGTGGCGCTTGACCTGCATAATTGGTTTTAATAATCACTTGCACGTCAGATAAATCGGGCAAGGCATCTACTGCCGTGTTTTGTACTGAATACAAGCCAGCAAAAACCAAAAACATACAGAGTAGCAAAACAAAAAAGCGATTATATACCGACCAGCGGATAATTGACGTTATCATAATAACCTACTCCTTAATTGCCTGACTTTTATTGTTCATGGCAGGATTTTGTATTGGCATTATTGCTGTAATAATAAAGTCACCGTCATCAACTTCAAAAGTAAAGTTCACCATCATATGTTGAGATAGTGCTGACATATCAATGTCTTTACTCAAATAGAAATCGAGTGTAGCTGCGGGTCGCTGCCATTTTTCAATAGCATCTCGAGTGATATTTATCATCCTATCTGCCAGCCTCAGGCTATTGATGGTGCCGTTAACTTTGGCACTAATTGCTTGGGCGGCTGTTACCACCTCAGACATTGGGTGATTGCTATGTGCATCACTAGTCATTGGAATGTCAGTTGGCTGTATCGGAGTCATCCGAGTAAAATCAGAGTTTTTACTTGATTCAGAATCCAGTAAAAACTGAGCCGAACTCACTACTGTTTCACCGACTGCAAGCCCTGACAATATTTCGGCAAAGTCTTGATCGAATCTTCCTACGGTTACCTCTATTGATTTAAAGGCTCCTTGACCTAAGGCTAAAACCACACGGTCTTGCTTGCCCGTTCGTATTAGTGCCTCTTTAGGTATTACGATGGTTGGCTCATTATCATCGGTGTCAATACTGACATAAGCCAACATGTTGGGTTTAAGCACGCCATCATTATTTTCAAAACGTAATCTAACAACATTAGTACGGGTTTTGGCGTTAATCATCGGGTGAATATGATCAATACGTCCAAGCCATTGTTTGTTGGCTAAGTAATCTACCTTCATGATGACTTCGTCACCAATACCGACTTCCGGCACTTGTCGTTCAAATAACTCAGCTTTTACCCAAACATGGCCTAAATCAACAATAGAAAGCATCATAGTATCTGGTTTAACATAAAAACCATCACGCACCGTCAAACTTTTTATAACCCCACTTTGAGGCGCGAAGAGTGTTATGCTTTGCCTAATTATTCTGGTTTGCTTTAACTGTATCAAGGCATCAACTGACAAACCTAAGGTTGTTAGACGGTTTTCTGCTGCGGTGATCAAGTGTTTATTTTTGCTGTCAAGAGCCAGTAATAATTCTTGCTGGGCATTAACCACTTCAGGAGAGTAAATGTCGTATAAAGGCTGACCTTTTTCAACCTCATCGCCAATGGCCTGAACATAGAGTTTCTCAACCCAACCCGCAACTCGTGGGTGAATATGAATTAAACGATCTTCATCATAACTGACGAAGCCTACCGTATTAATTTTTCGTTGCAGGCTTTTAAATTCGACTGTTGCTAATCGCACCCCTAAATTATTAACTACATGCGGAGCAATGTGAATAGTACCTACTCCCTGTTCTGATTGATCGCCTTGTTGATCAGCAAAAACTGGTACAAGTGCCATACCCATTGGAGAATTTCCAGGCTGGTCTCTGCGATAATTGGGGTCCATTGGAGCCACCCAGTAAAGTGGCTTTTTTACTGTCAATGTCTCAGTAAGCGCTTCGTTAGTTGAAAAAATAGGCAGCACAAAAAAATAGCCTAGCATGCTAAGGAGCATGACAATTGCTCCTCCTAAAAATAATGATTTATTATCAAAATTCATCATTAGCTCCTTGGTTGAATATTTTTATGCTGAAAAGATGTAGCAGCGCTGGCAAAAACATAATTTAATTCTAAAATTAATTTTTGTTGATCAATATCCAGTGCCAGTTTCTCTATTTTCGTATTAAGTACAGTAATTCGTGCTTTAACCACCTCACTAAACTCGCCATCATCATTTTTATAGGCACTCAATGCTACTCTCGCAAGATTTGTAACTTGTGGTATCAGCATGTCTTGATAGAGGCTAAGTCGTTTTTGAACACTTAGAAGTCGTGCCTTGTCGCTAGCATAGCTAGAAAATAATTGGCGCACTAATAACTTTTTTTCTGTTTTCATCGCTTCACTCGACGCTATAGAGGCGTCTACGTATTTATCATTTCGATCATCACTGAATAAAGGCACATCAAGACTAACACCTACTGAAAACAAATCACTTCGAGTGTCGTTCATCATATCATCGGGCCGATAACCGTAGCTGGCATTTATTCCCCATTGCGCTTTATGTCGTTGTTTTGCTAATAGCACTGATGTTTTACTTGCCTGTAGTCTTTTATCAAATGCCAACACAGCTGGGTGTTGATAAAACAAATGATGAAGGCGTTCAATACTCAGAAGATTAACTGAAGAAACAGTGTCACTATAACGCATCGTTAACTCCGGAATATCACCTACCAAACTGACTATTTCAGTCATCATATTATTTGCTGATAGCGAGGGTAACAGTGAGGTAGTGCGTTTATTAGTACGATTTTTTTGTAACGGTTCAACATTAACAAACCAAGCCAATAAACGCCCTTGCAATGCGCTTCTGTGCTGCTGTATTTTGGCTAAACGCTCTTGTAATAAAGTTAATTCAACTTGTGCTCTAACAATATTATGTTGTCTAACATTGCCTACTCCTGATGAATATCTTGCTTGAGCAGCTGCCACTAATTGCTCAAATAGCACATAACTTTCAGAAATCAGTTTGCTGGTTTGGTCCATTTTATAAATATCTAACCACAATGAACCAACTGTAACTGCTACTTTTTCACTTCTATCTTGACGTTGAAATGGAAAAGCTTCACTTTGAGATTGCTGGTACTGCCGATTCAGTGCCAAACTATCGCCCCTAGGGAAAACCTGCGAGATACCTACAGTAAACCGAGTCATGGCTTCTTGATTAAAATTAAATGTATCAATCGGTAAATTAGCGAAACTAAGTGACAATCTGGCGTCAGGTAAAGACGATTGAGCGGTGCTCAAAGACTGTAAAGCACTTTGTTGGTAATTATTGCCAACCAACCAAGGATCATGACGTTGAGCAATATTAATGGTTTGTTCAAAGCTTAAAAACCACGGCTCATGTGGCAAACTTTCATGCGCATGCACCGTAATGCTGAAGCTGACAAAAAAAATAAAAAATATCTTACATGGGATAGCTGCAGCTAACCAAAGGTATTGGAATAAAAACATAACGTCCCCAAAGGGTAATAGTTGTTCTGAAAAATTGTATAAGCTGATGTCTATTTACTGATTCTTATTATCGCTGCTATTTTTTACTGACTTCTTTATTAAATGTCCTTGTTATACGCGCACTATAACGCAAGAACATATAACCAAGTTAGCAGCCTAGTCAAAGCATGAAATAATACATAATTATCATTGAAATACATGCAATCATCAAAATATAACAATAGCTTGCAGAGAATCAATATATTTTATGTAACTTAAAAATCGCTTAAACAATTTAAGGCTATTTATCTAAACTAAGCAATAGACTGGATAATTGGGGGACGATAAGGTGAGATAATTTGTCGACGTAATAAAGGCGCTAACCAAAAACTAATTTTAGTTGAATATAGTACGATAGGCTCAGCATGCATGAAGGAAACTAAATCCATCATGCTCGCACTTGTTGTAAACAAACAATCACAGTGCTGTTCACAGCAATTGCTATTCCCATCACTGTCATTGACTGGTGACTTATTTACTGCTGACTTTTTTTTGAGGGTTAAACAATGCTCGCTCATCATTTCGCTATTTGACTGCATTGATGGTTTCACTACTGAGCTATCCATCAGTTGATGAGATATCATCTGATAGGACATTATAGTTGCACTGAGGCTTTGCCCAATAAAGACAATGCTCAACAATAAAACTAAAAAACTTTTCTGAAAAGTTAAGATCACAAAGTTAAACTTAAATTATTCATATACAAATATTCTACGCCGCATTGATATAACGTACAAGAAGATTTTCGTGAACAATAAAAATATGCACTAATAGCCATTTATTATTTTCATAAGTATAAAATCGCAATCAGCTCATAAAAATTTTTCATAAAAAAAGGAGCCTCTAGGCTCCTTTTAATTAAATCAATCGCTTCTAACGACGAAGACCTAATTTACCAATTAGCGTGCTGTAGCGCTCAACGTTTTTGCCTTTTAAATAATCAAGTAACTTTCTGCGTTGGCTTACCATACGTAATAATCCGCGACGAGAGTGATGATCATGGATATGATCTTTAAAATGACCTTGCAAGTGATTAATTTGCGTAGTTAATAAGGCAACTTGCACTTCTGGAGAACCGGTATCACCCTCTTTTTGAGCATATTCTGCAACAATTGCTGCTTTTTCAGTAACGTTTAAAGACATTATAATAACCTTTAGTGTAGGGCACATTGGTGCCAATTAATTGTTTCGGCGCCAAACACTAATTCAGCAGCCGATACGAAAGAGCGCGTATTCTATCAGCGCAAGCTAATAATGCAAGCGCTATTTCACCTGAATCTACTGTTTATAAACTAGCGAGTATTGCATTTTCAACAACAATTCGTTTAGGTGCAACCAGACCATTCTCATCAAGTTGCCCAATACCTATAAATTCTCCACTGGCTATTTCATCACCAATGAACACCTGAACTAAACCATCAGAGGGAACATTCGCACATTGAACTGGGTTTCCGTGACGCAAAAAACTCGCTGACATTGAATCAACAAATACTGCAGGAATACCATCACAAGCAGTTTCAATAGGTAACAACAGAGGGTCTAATAGCTCAGCTGCTGGGATCTCTTTTTCAGTAGCTTCTGACAATAACTCATTGAGATGATCTAATGACACCATTTTATCTGCTGGATAATTACCAACAGCACTTCGATGAAGTTTTGCAACATGTGCACCACAACCTAAACTCTCGCCTAAATCATCAATAATAGTTCTAATATAAGTGCCTTTTGAAACATGAATAGACAAATCAACTTCGTCTCCTTCAAAACGTAATAATTGCAGCTCAAACACTGTAATATCTCTGGACTCTCTGGGTACTTCAATACCCTCACGGGCATACTTGTATAAAGGTTGTCCTTGATATTTTAACGCTGAATACATAGAAGGAATTTGCTTGGTAGTACCTCGAAATGCATCCAGGGCAACGGCTAATTCGCTATCGGTTACCAGTACCGGTTTTTCTGCAACAACATCGCCATCAACATCACTAGTCGTGGTTCTTACACCTAGTTTTGCTGTCACTAGATAAGTTTTGTCGGTATCAAGTAAAAACTGTGAGAACTTAGTTCCTTCGCCTAAGCATATAGGGAGCATACCAGTCGCAAGTGGATCTAAAGCCCCGGTATGGCCTGCTTTTTGAGCAAAATAAAGACGCTTAACTTTTTGTAATGCCGAATTAGAAGACATATCATAGGGCTTGTCTAGTAGTAATACACCATTGATTGCACGTCCTTTTCTACGTTTAGCCATACACTAATCAACCTCAGAGTCATTTTCGCCTTGATGGTGACTCTCGTCTTCAGCAATAGCTTTATTAACTAAGTTGGTCATCCGCACACCTTCAACCATAGATTTGTCATAAACAAAACGCAGCTCGGGCATAATACGCGCTTTTATGCGCTTAGCTAATAAGGTTCTGATAAAACCTGCCGCTTCATTTAATATCTCAACAGATTGATCAACATTTTGACCTTCAAGGGTAAAAAAGGTAACAAATACTTTGGCATATGCTAAATCACGGGTAATTTCAACGGCAGAAACTGTCACCATACCTAAACGGGGATCTTTCACTTCACGTTGAATGATCATCGCCACTTCTTTTTGAATTTCTTGTCCGACTCTGTCGGTACGAGCAAATTCTCTTGCCATAAGGCCTACTCCTAATACGAAAATACTGGGATTAAAAAAGGGGCTAGGCCCCTTTTTATGTTATTTACTTCAATGTGCAGTGATAATTATAAGCTTGCAACTACATTAAAGCCCATCATCACAGCGATTAAACTATTATAAGTATCTATACGAAAAAACACTATAATGTTCGTTCAATTTGTACTGTTTCAAATACTTCTATTTGATCACCAACACGCACATCATTATAGTTTTTAACACCGATACCACATTCTGTACCATTACGTACTTCTTGGACATCATCTTTAAAGCGTCTGAGTGATTCTAATTCACCTTCATAAATCACCACGTTTTCTCTTAAAACTCTAATAGGAGCGCTTCGTTTGATGTTACCCTCAGTGACCATACAACCGGCAATTGCACCAATTTTAGGAGATTTGAATACATCACGTACCTGAGCAAGACCGATGATCTCTTGCTTAAATTCTGGCGCCAACATACCACTCATGGCTTGTTTAACTTCGTCTATCAATGCATAAATCACACTGTAGTAACGTAAATCAATTTTCTCAGAATCTATAACTTTTCGTGCAGCAGCATCAGCTCTGACATTAAAACCAACAACAATAGCATTAGATGCTGCGGCTAAGGTTGCATCAGTTTCTGTAATACCACCAACACCAGAGCCAATAATTTTCACCTTGACTTCTTCAGTTGATAATTTAGTAAGAGAATCTGAGATCGCTTCAAGTGACCCTTGAACGTCTGACTTAAGAACAACATTTACCTCTGAAATGTCACCTTCAGCCATGTTAGCAAACATATTTTCTAATTTAGATTTTTGCTGACGAGCTAGTTTCACATCTCTAAACTTACCTTGACGGTATAGCGCCACTTCACGTGCTTTTTTCTCATTTTTAACAACAGTTGCTTCGTCACCAGATTGAGGAACACCACTTAAGCCTAATATCTCAACTGGAATTGACGGGCCTGCAGTACTGATTGACTTGCCATTTTCATCACGCATGGCGCGAACTCTTCCGTACTCTAAACCACAAAGCACTATATCACCTTGCTTAAGCGTACCCTCTTGAACAAGCACAGTTGCAACTGGCCCACGGCCTTTATCTAACTTAGATTCAACAACAACACCGTTAGCCATTTTATCAACCACAGCAGTTAATTCTAGTACTTCAGATTGTAATAAAACCGCGTCTAATAACTCGTCAATGCCTAATCCTGTTTTAGCGGAAACATGACAAAATTGAATGTCACCACCCCACTCCTCAGATAAAACATCATGTTGAGACAACTCACTTTTAACACGTTCAGGATCCGCTGATTCCTTATCCATTTTATTGACAGCAATAATAATAGGTGCTTCAGATGCTTTGGCATGCTGAATAGCTTCAATAGTTTGTGGCATCACACCATCATCGGCAGCAACCACAATAATTACAATATCTGTAGATTTAGCACCACGTGAACGCATTGCTGTAAATGCAGCATGACCTGGTGTATCTAAGAATGTGATCATACCGTGACCTGTTTCTACATGATAAGCACCAATATGCTGAGTAATACCTCCAGCCTCACCATCAGCAACTTTAGCTTCGCGAATATGATCAAGCAAAGATGTTTTACCATGGTCAACATGACCCATAATGGTGACAACAGGCGCTCTAGTTATTGCTGCTCCTGAAGTACCACGGTCAGAAAGCACCGCTTCTTCTAGGGCATTTTCTCTAACTAGGATAACTTCTCGACCCATTTCTTCTGCGACAAGTGCTGCAGTTTCTTGGTCAATAACTTGGTTAATGGTTGCCATAGCGCCCATTTTAAACATCGCTTTAACCACTTCAGCGCCTTTAATTGACATTTTATTCGCCAATTCTGCTACCGAGATAGTTTCGCCGATACGCACTTCAGCAAGCTTCTTTTCGACTGGTTTAGTGAAACCATGTTTTAAACTTTGCGGTGCTGATAAGGTTTGCTTACCTTTGCCACGAATATTTTTATTACGGCTGTCTTGCTGAGCATTTTTTTTCTTACGGCGGCGGCGGCCACCTTCATCAGCGGAGTCACTTTTATCTTCAGCTTCTTGAGCATATTTAGACGAAGTTAAATGCACCACTTCTTTTTCTTTTGCTTTTCGTTCAGCTTCTTGGACTTTCCAACGAGCTTCATTTTCTTCCGCTAATTTCCTTGCTGCTTCGGCTGATTCTTTAGCTTCAGCTTCAATTTTAGCTTGCGCTTCCGCTTCTTGAACTAAACGAAGTTTTTTGGCTTCTTCGCTCTCTTCAACTTTAACTGGTGCCTGTGCAGTAGCAGCTTCAATATTTTTAGCTTTCTCAATTGCAGCTTGCTTTGCTTTTGCCTCAGATTCTACTTTAGCTTGTTCTTTCTTCAACGCATCAACTGCTGCTTTAGCTTCAACTTCAGCAAGAGCTTTTATCTTTGCCTCAGCTTGAGCCTCTGCTTTGGCTTTAGCATCTTCAATAAGTTTTGCTTCTGCCTCAGCTTCTGCTTTTACTTGTGCCTCAGCTAATTGCTGCTCTTCCAATTCACTGCGCTTTACGTAAGTACGTTTTTTACGTACTTCAACTTGAACCGATTTAGCTTTACTACCACTACCCATGGTCAATGTTGATTTTTTCTTACGGTTTAACGTCATTTTATTAGGTTTCGCCGCAGAGTCATCACCATGCTGTTTTTTAAGGTGTTCTAGTAAAGATTCTTTTTCTTCTTGCGAAACAGAGTCAGTCGCGGTTTTATTCACGCCGACGTTAGCCAATTGGCTTACCAGTCTGTCAACCGGTGTACCAATTTCATTGGCAAGTTCTTCTACTGTTACAGATGCCATCTATTTAGTTCTCCCGGCGGTAATTATTCTTCGTTAAACCAACAAATATTACGTGCAGCCATAATAAGCTCACCCGCTTTGGTCTCATCTAATTCTTCAATATCGGCTATTTCATCTAACCCTTGCTCAGCAAGATCTTCAAGGGTAATAACACCGCGACTTGCCAATACATAGGCCAGGTGTTTTTCTAAGCCTTCAAGATTTAATAAATCTTCCGCCGGCTCTGCATTCTCTAAAGATTCTTCACTAGCTAATGCTTGCGTTGTTAACGCAGCTTTTGCTCGTTCGCGTAACTCTTCTACAATGTCTTCATCCATGCCATCAATTTCTAACAACTCAGCAGTTGGTACATAGGCAATTTCTTCTAAAGATGTAAAACCTTCTTCAGCTAAAAGTAGAGCGAAGTCTTCATCAATATCTAATTTATCGGTGAACAATCCAAGTACTTTGTCATTCTCAGCTTGATGTTTATCATTCATGTCATCAACGGTCATAACATTAAGCTCCCAGCCGGTTAATTGGCTAGCAAGACGAACATTCTGTCCACTGCGACCAATAGCCATAGCTAGGTTACCTTCTTCAACGGCAATGTCCATGGTACCTTTGTCTTCATCAACTATAATTGATGCAACTTCAGCTGGTGCCATGGCGTTGATAACGTATTGTGCAGGGTTATCATCGTATAGAACAATGTCAACACGTTCTCCACCTAATTCGCTAGAAACCGCTTGAACTCGAGAACCACGCATACCTACACATGCCCCGACAGGATCAATTCGTTTGTCGTTTGACTTAACAGAAATTTTTGCTCTAGAGCCTGGGTCACGAGCAGCCCCCTTAATCTCAAGCATTTCTTCGCCAATCTCTGGTACTTCGATACGAAATAGTTCAATTAGCATTTCTGGCTTAGTGCGACTAACAAACAGTTGTGCACCGCGAGCTTCTGGTTTGATAACGTACAAGAGTCCGCGAACTCGATCACCTGGCCTAAAAACTTCACGTGGCAACATGTCATCACGATAAATAACTGCTTCAGCGTTGTTACCGAGATCTAAAATGATACTTTCACGACTGGCTTTCTTTACCACACCAGTGATCAACTCACCTACCTGTTCTTGGTATGCGTCAATCACTAGAGCTCGTTCAGCTTCACGAATTTTCTGGACAATAACCTGTTTCGCCGTTTGTGTTGTGACTCTATCAAACTTTACAGATTCAATTTGTTCCTCTGAATAGTCACCCAGCTGCAAAGATGGATCATCATATTGAGCAGCAGCAAGGCTTATCTCAGCATATGGATTTTCCATGGGTTCATCGGATTCATCAACAATCAACCAACGTCTAAAGGTGTCAAATTCACCTGTTTTGCGGTCAATTGAAACACGAACAATAATATCGCCTTCATATTTTTTCTTAGTGGCTGTTTCTAAAGCAGTTTCCATCGCTTCAAAAATGCTTTCACGTGGCAATGCTTTTTCATTGGATACAGCATCTACAACCAGTAATATTTCTTTACTCATGCTACTTAGCCTTTATTCATTGGTTTTATTTAATACGCTATTTTTCAAAATTATGGACTAGATTGCCCTTATCAATATTGCTAATAACAAGCTCAAAATCTTCGCCATCTACCAGTACAACTAAAGTGTCGTTTTCTATCGATTCTAGTTTACCTTTAAATTTACGACGACCATTTAACGGTAATGACAATTTGATATTAATCGTTTCACCCATTACCTCTTGATAATGCGCTAATGTAAACAAAGGACGATCAACGCCTGGTGATGAAACTTCTAAACTATATTCAGTACTAATTGGGTCTTCGACATCTAGCAAAGCCCCTACTTGACGACTGACTTCTGCACAATCGTCAACATCAATGCCATTTTCATGGTCAATAAAAAGTCGTAAAATTGAATGTTGCCCAGCACTGATAAATTCTATGCCCAATAAATCCTTGCCAACTTCTTCAACGGCTGGACGCAACATATCTGTTAACTTGTGTTCAAATTTAGCCAATCAACTTCTCCAAATAACAATAGCCAAAAACAAAAAAATGGGCATCAAGCCCAGCGATATTTACTACTGCTAGCAAAATAAATGCTTTAGACACAAAAAAGCCCCATCACACGG
>MDSY01148437.1_pt1 | contig 11671 bp, 10 predicted proteins | sample 811131 | NCBI WGS metagenome assembly MDSY01 (sample SAMN05326643, study PRJNA326480) | marine metagenome | isolation source: seawater | place: Atlantic Ocean: South West | collected 2010
AATTATAGATAGAATATTAGCATCACTTGTCCATTTTATTCTTGGAATATATTCGTAATCATTTTCAGTGTAAATCAGTATTTTTGTGTCCTCCTTTATATTATATAAATAAATATTAACTGTAGAGTTGTCTTCTCCCGCTTTTGGATATTTAAAAACTTCTTGAGTTGGATATAAACCACCATTAAATTTATCCATAGAGAATTCTTTAACATGTGACTCATCAAATTTGTAATATGCAATTTTCTTTCCATCTGCTGACCACGAAAATCCTTTTACTAATTTAAATTCCTCCTCATAAACCCAATCACTAGCACCGTTTATAATATGATTTTTTTTACCATCTGATGTTACTTGAGTCTCTTGTCCATTTTTCAAATTTTTAATAAAAAGATTATTACCAAATACATAGGCAACCTTACTTCCATCTGGTGAGAAAGTAGCATATCTAATTTTATTCTCAGAAATTTGCTTTAGTTTATTATTATGAATATTAAAAACATAGTAAATAGCTCTTTTAGAATATCTATAAATTGATTCTGTTTCTGTTGATATTAACATTAATTTATCATCATCACTGAAAGAATAGTTGTTTATGTTTTTTACATTAAAATCTGAGCTTTTAAATAATATTGTTACTTCTTTACCATTTTTAAATTGATATTTAATAATTTCTTGACCTTCATCAGATCTTTTTATTTTAGTATAAAAATCACCATTATTCATTGACTTTAGTGCTCTAAAATTTTTTGGGTAGAAGTTATAGTCTTGCCAAATATCTTCAAGAGTTATATCTTTAGATTGAGAAAAAAGAGATAATGATATTAAACTTAATATTAAAGCTATAGTTGTTTTCTTCATTTAAAAAGATAATTAGTTTCTTAGTTGCGAATTTACTTAAATTTGTATAAAATAATTAATAATGAGTTATTCTGATATTAGCAAAGATGATATTCTTTTTTTTAAAGAATTGCTAGGAGAAAATTATATTTTTACTGATCTACAATCTATATTTGATTATTCTCACGATGAAACTGAAGATCTAAAGTTCCCTCCTAATATTGTTCTTAAACCATCTTTAACTAAACAGGTATCTTCTATATTAAATTATTGTAATAAGAATAATATTGTAGTTACTCCTTGCGGGGCTAGAACAGGCTTAAGTGGTGGGTCATTACCCATCATGGGAGGTGTAGCTTTAAGTTTAGAGCTTTTTAATAAAATTATTGAGATTGACGAAAGAAATTTACAAGCAACTGTAGAGCCAGGTGTTATAAATCAATTTTTTAGAGATGCAGTAGAGAAAAAAAATCTTTTTTATCCACCAGATCCTGCTAGTAAAGGTAGTTCTTTTTTAGGAGGTAATATAGCTGTAAACTCAGGTGGTCCGAAAGCTTTAAAGTATGGTGTTACAAAAGATTATGTCCTAAATCTTGAAGTGGTTTTGCCAACAGGTGAGATTATTTGGACTGGTGCTAATGTCCTTAAAAATTCTACAGGTTATGATCTTACATCATTAATGATTGGCAGTGAAGGTACTTTAGGGGTAATTACTAAAATAGTTTTTCGTTTAATTCCTTTACCTCAAAAAGATATATCAATATTAGTTCCTTTTAACTCTGCTGTAAAAGCTTGTGAAGCTGTTTCTGCTGTCTTTTCTGCTGGGATAACACCTTCAGCATTAGAATTTATTGATAGAGATGCTATTGATTGGACTCTTAAGTATACAGATATTAAAATGGATATAGATCCTAAAGTACAAGCTCATTTACTTATAGAGGTAGATGGAAATAACCTAGATATTTTATTTGATGAATGTGAAAAGATTTCTAATATAATGTATGAATATGAATCTGGAGAAATTTTACTAGCTGACAGTAAAGAACAAAAAGATCGATTATGGAAAATGAGAAGAGCAGTAGGAGAGGCTGTGAAATCTAATTCTATATATAAAGAAGAAGATACTGTTGTCCCTAGAGCCGAATTACCAATGTTATTAAGTGGTGTCAAAGCAATTGGTAAGAATTATGGATTTAAATCTGTGTGTTATGGACATGCTGGAGATGGTAATTTACATATCAATATTATCAAAGGAAATATGTCAGATCATCATTGGGATAATGAACTTTCTAAAGGTATAAGAGAGATATTTGAGTTAACAAAGAAACTTGGAGGTACTATAAGTGGAGAGCATGGAATTGGTTTTGTACAGAAACAATATTTAGATATCGTATTTTCTGAAAAAGAAATAGAATTGCAAAAAGATATTAAAAATTTATTTGATCCTAAAAACATACTTAATCCAGGAAAGATTTTTCTTTAGAATAAAATATCCAATATTACAAATGTTCCAAACACAATTGAAGCAATTCCATTTGTAGTAAAAAAGGCAATATTGACTCTTGAAAGATCATCATTACTAATAATGCTATGCTGGAACATTAGTAATAATGAAAAAATAAAAGCACCACACCAGTAGAAATAAGAAAAGTTATTTAATATTCCAACATAAAAAACAAGTATAACAGTAGTGATGTGTAAAATTTTTGACACTATTAAAGCATTTTTCTTACCAAAGAAAACGGGTATAGATTTTAAATTATTCTTAGCATCAAATTCTTCGTCTTGTAAAGAGTAAATAATATCAAATCCTGCAACCCAAAATAAAACAATAAATGAGAAAAATATAGGCACTATATTAAATGTTTCTGTAACAGCTAAATATGCTCCTATGGGGGAGAGAGATAATCCAACTCCAAGTATCAAATGACATAATGATGTGAATCGCTTAGTATAACTGTATCCTAGTATTATTAACAAGGCAAGTGGAGATAAAAAGAAACATAATTGATTGATAAAATATGTTGTTATAATGAATAAAATAGAATTTAAAATTACAAATATTAATGCTGAAGAAGGTTTGATTTTTTTGCTTGGAATCTCTCTATTTTTTGACGTTCTTGGATTAATTGTATCAATATCTCTATCAATATATCTGTTAAAAGCCATTGCTGCTGATCTAGCAAAAATCATACATAATAAAACATAAATTAATAAATTAATAGAAAAATTATATTCAGGATACGAAAGAAAAAATCCTATTAAAGCAAAGGGAAGAGCAAAAATAGTATGACTAAATTTAATTAGTGATAAATAGTTTTTCATAGTTCAAATGATAATGTAGAGTCTTTTGTTATCAGCCAATTTTCATTAATTTTTTCAAGCTCTAACCAAAATAGACCATTTGGATGGTCATCTTTTCTTAAAAGTTTCCATTTTCCTTTTAGTTTAGCTTTTTTTTCTGAAGTTAAGTGTGTATTTAATATCTCAAATTTGAGTTCTCCCATACTCGATTTAGTTGGATAACTATTTTTATACCTTTCAAGTGTTGCTTGCCATCCATATGCTGGCTCATGACTAGTTGAAGTGAAGATAAGATCTTCTGAATTCCAATAGCCCTGCATAAATCCATCAATATCTCCTTTGTTCCAGCATTCTTGTTGGCTAGCTAATATTTTTTTTATCGCATCAATTTGTAATGAATCCTGTTTTATATTTTTATTAGTATTGGTGTTATTCATATTACAAGCAAAAAAAATAGTAAAGACAAAAGTTAATAGCATTCTCATTAAGCAAAACTAGCTAAATTTATCTATTATATTTTACGATATTTGTAGTATGAAAGCAAAGGTCCAGATACCAAAAGGAACACGTGATTTTACTCCTAATATAATGTTTAGGAGGAATTATATTTTCAAAATTGTTAAATCTAATTTTGAGCGCTATGCTTATTCCCCAATAGAAACTCCTGCAATGGAAAATCTAGATACTTTGACTGGTAAATATGGAGATGAGGGAGATCGTTTAATCTTTAAGATTTTAAATTCTGGTGATTTTCTTTCAAAATCTAATATTAATGGAAATACAAATTCTAAGTTACTTTCTAAAGAAATAGCTGAAAAAGCTCTTAGATATGATTTAACCGTTCCCTTTGCTAGATTTGTAGTTAACAATAAAAACGAAATTACTTTTCCATTTAAGCGTTATCAAATGCAGAATGTTTGGAGAGCAGATCGTCCCCAGAAGGGGAGGTATAGAGAGTTTTACCAATGTGATGCGGATGTTATAGGATCTGATTCATTATTAAATGAAATTGAACTTATTCAGCTTTGTGATGATATTTTTACTGATTTAAAAGTTCCTAATATTAAAATATTAATTAATAATAGAAAAATTCTTGCAGCTATGATAGAGATGATGTCTGCATCTAAATTTTTTGATGATTTTGTAATTATTCTTGATAAAATTGATAAGATTGGTTTAGAAAAAGTAGAAGAAGAATTAATTAAAATTGGTGTTCCAAAGAATAAATTAAGTATTCTGAATAATTTTTTAAATATTACCGATATTGATAAGCTAACTAAGCTTCTAGGTAATTCAAAAATAGGAGTTACAGGAGTTCAAGAGCTTAAATATATAATGCAAAATATTGAAAATTTAAATCTTAAAAGCTCACAGCTACAGTTTGACATCTCTCTTGCTAGAGGTTTGGATTATTATACTGGCTCTATACTTGAGGTTAAATCTCAAGATGTAAATATTGGTAGTATAGCAGGAGGAGGTAGGTATGATGATTTGACAAGTGTTTTTGGTTTAAATGATGTATCTGGTGTTGGGATTTCTTTTGGTATTGACCGTATTTATTTAGTAATGGAAGAACTTGGATTATTTCCAAAAAACATTGAATTTTCTACTCAAGTTATGTTTGTGAATTTTGGTGAAAAAGAATCTCTATATTGTCTTACACTACTTAAAGAATTAAGAAATAATAATATTAGTGCAGAACTCTATCCTTCATCAGTAAAAATTAAAAAACAAATGGCTTATGCAGATAACAAAGGAGTTCAATTTGTAATAATGATTGGTGAAGATGAAATGAACTCAAATACTTTATTAGTTAAGGATATGAATAGTGGTGAACAAAATAATTTGACTCTCACTCAATTTGTCAAAAAAATATCTTAAATGAAAATTTATAAAATCGGCGATGTTCCATTATCAATTTCTAGTATTTCTGATATCTTAAGAGAAGAAACTAGCATAGTATTAAGCGCTTCAGCTAAGAAAAAAGTTAAACTTAATAAGCAATATCTAGATAAAAAAATTGAGAAATCTAGTAAGCCAATTTATGGAATAAATACTGGATTTGGCTCTCTTTGTAATCATGAAATTGATAATGATCAGCTAAGTAAATTGCAATTTAATTTAGTGGTTTCACATGCTTGTGGAACAGGAGATGAGGTGCCTCAAGAGCTTGTAAAAATAATGATTCTTTTAAAAGTCCAGTCACTATCTCTTGGTCATTCTGGTGTTCAATTAGAAACCATTAATAGACTTGTTGAGATGTTTAATAATAATATTCTTCCAGTTGTTTATCAACAAGGTTCATTAGGTGCTTCGGGAGATTTAGCTCCACTTGCACATTTGTCACTTCCACTTTTATCTTTGGGTGAAGTTGATGTTTTAGATACAGATGGTAGTTTTAAAAGGCATAGCTCCAAAAAAGTATTAAAAAAAATGTCTTGGGATCCTATAAAGTTACAAGCTAAAGAGGGTCTTGCCTTATTAAATGGAACTCAATTTATGTCAGCTTATGGCGTTTGGTGTTTGATAAAGTCCAAAAAACTATCGTATTGTTCTGATCTAATTGCAAGTATTTCTATTGATGCATTTGACGCTAGAAGTGAGAGTTTTGATCCATTAATTCATTTAGTTCGTCCACACAGTGGTCAAATAAAAACAGCTGATAATATAAGAGAATTTTTATTTGAAAGTGAAATCCAAGTTCAAGATAAGCAACATGTTCAAGATCCGTATTCTTTTAGATGTATTCCTCAAGTTCATGGTGCTACAAAAGGAGTTATTTCACACGTTTTAGATATTTTCACTACTGAAATAAATTCAGTAACTGATAACCCTACTATTTTTATTGAAGAAGATAAGATTATTTCAGGAGGTAATTTTCATGGTCAACCATTAGCAATGGCTTTAGATTATTTAGCAATTGGTATGTCTGAATTAGGTTCTATTTCTGAAAGAAGAATATTTCATCTTATTTCTGGAACAAGAGGATTGCCTTCTTTTCTTGTAGCAAATCCTGGTTTAAATTCAGGAATGATGATTCCTCAATATACTGCTGCCAGCATTGTAAGTCAAAACAAACAATTATGTACCCCTGCTTCTATAGATTCTATTGTATCTTCTAATGGTCAAGAGGATCACGTAAGTATGGGGGCAAATGCAGCTACTAAATTATTTAAAGTTGTTGAAAATATTGAACGTATTTTAGCTATTGAATTAATGAATGCAACTCAAGGATTAGCTTTTCGTAATCTTAAATCTTCAGATTTTATAGAATCTATTTTAGATCTTTACAGAGAAAATGTTGATTTTCTTGATAGTGACAGATTAATGCGTGATGATATTGAAAAATCTATAGATTTTCTTAGAGATATCAATATTGATATTGAACTTCTTTAATTGACTCCTTTAAAAATATATTCTATTATATTTGATCCCATTTTTAATGCTTTCTGTCTAGTTTCATAGCTATCGTTATGTACTTCTTGATCTTCCCAGCCATCACTCAAATCAGATTCATATGTGTATAAACATACTAGTCTTTCATTATAAAATATTCCAAATGCCTGAGATTTATTAGCATTATGAATATGGATTTTTGGTAAACCATTTGGGAATTTATAAGTTTGATTAAATATTTTATGTTGGCTTGATATCTCTTTGAGTTCTGATTGAGGAAATACTTTTTTAATTTCATCTCTAAAATATATATCTAAGCCATAATTATCATCTACGTGTAAAAATCCCCCACCAATTAAATATTTTCTTAAATTTTTTGCTTCTTGTGTATTAAAATTAACATTTCCATGACCTGTCATATGTATAAATGGATAATTGAATAAATCAGCACTACCAACATTTACAATTTCTGGATTTTCTTTAATATTAGTTCCTATATTTTTATTTACAAATCTTATGAGATTAGGTAGTGCACTTGGGTTGGCATACCAATCTCCACCACCATTGTATTTTAGTATTGCGATTTGATAAGTGTTTTGAGAGAATGTGATAATAGGAAATAAAAAACATAATAAAAGTTTAGTATACTTACTCTTAAGGATAGCTTTTTTTAAGTATATCATATTTTAATTATAAATCATATTTATTGATTGTGTTGCAACTAATCCTGCTGTTTCAGTTCTTAATCTACTATTTCCTAAGCTTACATGAATAAATTCTTTTTCGCTAGCCATGCTAATTTCTTCTTCTGAAAAATCTCCTTCAGGACCAATCATAATATGCATACTATTATTCTCTTTTTTTAGTTTTGTTTTTTCATACTCTTGGCAATGAGCAATATATTTTTTTCCTTCATATTTTTTTTGAATAAAATCTTTAAACTTAATAGGTTCATTTAATTTAGGTAAGTAGAACTTTAATGATTGCTTCATTGCAGATTTTAGAATTCTATTACACCTTTCAAGTTTGATGATTTTACGTTCAGAATTACTGCAGATAATTGGTGTTATTTCATCAATTCCTATTTCAGTAGATTTTTCTAAAAACCATTCAAACCTATCCATGTTTTTAGTTGGGGCAATAGCTATATGTAAAGAATAATTATGATTTTTTATTTTCTTTTCTTTCTTAATAATTTTAACTGTTGTGTTTTTTCTATCAGTTGTTATGATTTCTCCTGTTAAAAACATTCCTTTTCCATCAGTAAAATATAATTTTTCTCCAATACTTTTACGAAGTACTTTAACTACATGTCTACTCTCTTCCTCAGACAGTCTAAGTTCTTTATCATAATCTTTACAGAAAAATAATTGCATAAATCAAAAATATGAAAATCTAGAAATTAAAGCTCAAATATATCTATTGATATTTTTTTGGAGCAGCATTAAGAATTTCATCATTAGCATTTTCAGCAAATTGTTCAAAATTCTTGTTAAAAGCATGGGCTAATTCATTTGCTTTATCTAAATATTTCTGTTGACTTTTCCAGGTATTAATTGGACTTAAAATTTTATCTGGAACATTTGGACAGGATAATGGCATGTTTAAGCCAAATACTTGGTGTTTAATATATTTTATATTTTCGAGTTCATTATTTAAAATAGCAGTAATCATAGCCCTAGTATATTTTAATGAAATTCTTTCACCAACTCCGTAACCTCCTGCAGACCATCCAGTATTAATTAGCCACACATTAACATTATGTGACGTTATTTTTTCACCTAACATTTCAGCATATTTAGTTGGATGAAGTGGCATAAATGGTGCTCCAAAACATGCAGAAAATGTTGTTTGTGGTTCTGTTATGCCTGCTTCAGTTCCTGCAACTTTTGCTGTATATCCAGAAATGAAATGATACATAGCTTGTCCTTTTGTTAGTTTAGATACTGGTGGAAGGACTCCAAAAGCATCAGCAGTAAGAAAGAAAATATTCTTTGGGTTTTTACCAAATGAAGGAGTAGCAATATTATCTATGTGATCAATAGGGTATGAAACTCTTGTATTTTCTGTTATTGACGTATCTTCATAATTTACTTCATTAGTACCTTTGAAAAATGACACATTTTCTAATAATGCACCTTCTTTAATTGCAGAGTAAATGTCTGGTTCTTTCTCCTTAGATAAATCTATGCATTTAGCATAACATCCTCCTTCAAAGTTAAAGACCGTGTCACCATCCCATCCATGTTCATCATCACCAATTAGATTTCTTGTAGGATCTGCTGATAATGTGGTTTTTCCAGTTCCAGATAATCCAAAAAATATTGATGTATCATTTTCTTGTCCAATATTTGCACTACAGTGCATTGGTAGAACATTCTTTTCAACAGGTAAAATAAAATTTAATGCAGAAAAAATACCTTTTTTAATTTCTCCGGTATATCCAGTTCCACCAATTAAAATAATTTTTTTTGTAAAATTTAAAATGGCAAAGTTTTCTTGCCTTGTGCCGTCTTGATTTGAGTCTGCTAAAAACCCCGGTGCATTTAGAATTAACCACTCATGAGAAAATTTGTTTATTTCTTCATCACTTGGTCTTAAAAACATATTGTAAGCAAATAAGTTACTAAAGGCATATTCATTAACCACGCGAATATTTAACTTGTATTTATTATCAGCACAAGCATAAGCATCTCTAACATAAATTTCTTTATTAGATAAATAATTTAACACCTTTTGGTGTAAGCTATTAAACTTTTCGTCATCAAATGGGAGATTCGTATCTCCCCACCAAACAGTATTATTAGTGATTTTATCCTTTACAATAAATCGATCCATAGGAGATCTTCCAGTAAATTTACCAGTATTTATTGTTATAGCGTCTTGGGAAGTTAATTGAGCCTGCCCATTCTTTAATGAAATTTCTGCTAATTTTTTTGGAGAAAGGTTCCAATGAGCCGTGGAGTTTTTTATTCCTAAATCAGATATGGTAGCATTTGTTGCTCTCTTTCCTGTTTCGGTCATAATATATCTTATTTGTTTAAGAGCATACAAAGTTATATTTTATAATTTATTACACTATTAGATTGTGATTTCTTTTTGATTGGTTAGAATAAATAATAAATTAGCATCTTGAATTTTAACTCTACAAAATGAAAAATATTCTTGTTATTGGTGCTGGAAAATCAGCAGTTACTTTAATTAATTATTTGCTAAATGAAAGTGAAAAGAATAATTGGACTGTTACAGTTGCTGATTATAATTTAGATTTAGCCTTAAAAGCCTCTAATAGTCATAGTAATTCTAGATCCATATTTTTTGATATTAATGATATTAATCAAAGAAATAAAGAAATTATTAGCTCAGATATTGTTGTATCTATGTTACCTGCAAATATGCACATACTTGTTGCAAGAGATTGTGTTAATTTTAAAAAAAATTTAGTAACTGCTTCTTACGTTTCAGATGAAATTTTAGCTTTAGATAATCAGGCAAAAGAAAATGGAGTTTTGTTATTAAATGAAATAGGTCTTGATCCAGGTATTGATCATATGTCTGCAATGAAAGTAATTGATAATTTAAAATCTCAGGGTGCTGAGATTACATCTTTTAAATCTTTTTGTGGTGGTTTAATTCATCCAGATTCTGATAATAACCCTTGGAATTATAAATTTACATGGAATCCAAGAAATGTGATTTTAGCCGGACAAGGAACTGCTCAATATATCGTTAATGATACATATAAATATATTCCTTATCAGCAATTATTTAAAAGAACAGAAACTCTAAATGTTCTTAATGCTGGTGAATTTGAAGGTTATGCAAATCGCGATTCATTATCATATAGAAAATCTTATGGATTAGAAGATATATCAACTATGTTAAGAGGAACTCTTAGAAAAAAAGGCTTTTGTAAAGCATGGGATCTTTTTATCCAATTGGGAATGACTTCAGATGATTATGAAATGATAAATTCTCAATCTATGAAATGTAGTGATTTTACAAATCTCTTTCTGCCAAAGAATGATAAACTTTCATTAGAAGAAAATTTTTGTGATTATTTGTCTATTTCTTTAGATTCTGAAGATTTTAAAAAAATTAAATGGCTTGGATTATTTTCAGATAATATAATTGGTTTAGATAATTTAACTCCTGCACAATTTTTACAGAAGATTGCAGAGGGTAAATTATCTCTAGATAGTAATGATAAGGATATGGTAGTAATGCAACATCAATTTGAGTATTTAATTGATGACTCTACTAATACTTTGCATTCATCATTAATAGTTTTTGGAGATAATCAGAGAAATACTGCCATGGCAAAGACTGTAGGATTACCCGTAGCTATTTCAGTTAAGCTTATTTTAAGTGGAGCTATTAACTCATCTGGCGTAAGGATCCCGACAAGTAAAGATATTTATTTACCTGTTTTAAATGAACTAGAAGATAATGGAATTGTTTTTATCGAAGAGTTAGTTTAAGTTTAGTAATTCTTTTGGTATTAATACTTCAATTATTTTTTTTACTGTATTTATTTTTTTTACAAATTCTTTATCCATTGGGAAACAAAATTCTTTTTCATTATTAGTTACATAAATTAGAGTTTGTGGTGTTTGAGAGTCTATATAGGTAATTTGCCCTAAATCTCCTAAATTTTGATCACATACATTATATCCTGTAATATCTTCAGTTGAATTTGTTTTTTTTACAGCTTTAAAGTTTTTAGGCATGTATACAGGTGATCTTAAAATGCTTTTTGCCTCATCTTCAGAATTAATATCTTCAAATTTCACAAGTATATTTTTTGGTTTTGTAGTTCTGATTTTAGATATAAAAAATGGAATTAGTGAATTATTTTTTTCAATAAATAAAAATTCAATATTTTTTAAATCTAAAGTAAGATCTTCTTCGTTATATATAGTTACATCACCCTTATAGCCGTGTAATTTGAAAATTGTTCCAAGTAAGAAGCAATTTTCTTTAAGCATTATAAAAAGTTATACGAATTATTTTGTTTTACTATCTTCTTTAGCAGCCGGAGCTTCTTCAGCAGCCGGAGCTTCTTCAGCAGCCGGAGCTTCTTCAGTAGCAGGAGCTTCTTCAGTAGCAGGAGCTTCTTCAGTAGCAGGAG
>MDSY01103776.1_pt1 | contig 11669 bp, 11 predicted proteins | sample 811131 | NCBI WGS metagenome assembly MDSY01 (sample SAMN05326643, study PRJNA326480) | marine metagenome | isolation source: seawater | place: Atlantic Ocean: South West | collected 2010
CAATTTCGCAGCAATTTTTATTGCGATTGAAATAATCATTATCAGGCCTGAATTACAACCACATTTCGCAATTTTCAGTTTGATTCTCGGTCTACTCTATGCACTCTTTGCCTATCCATTTGCGTATTACGGCGGCGGATATTATGTCTACAGTTTCATTGATCCAAGACTACGTTTAGCACCCTTATTATTGACTGGCTTAGCAGGGGCGATATCTTTGTTTTATCTTGGTATGTGGCTTGTAACAATGCTCATTTCTTACAACCAATTATTCGGAAGTCTTGTCGTAATAATTTGGGTAAGTTTGATCGTACAATTTCGTTCAGAGAAATTCGAAGCCGTACAATAATTACGTCATACGGTTGAAGGTTCAATTGTTAACTAGGCCGCTGCTTACTCGGTGTTGGCCTTGGAAAACCTGCTGAGGAAATTCCATTGTAATTAGTTAGTTTACAACTTCTTTCTTTGAATAACAATTGCAGTAATTATTAGGCGTGGGCTACATAATCTTCTGGTTGTTTTTACTTTCTTGCGTATGGTTAATTCGATCGCCAAATAACCTGTTATCCAGTTTGGACATAGTTCCGTATCTAATCTGACGATACAATGGCACAAAACTACAATGCGTATTTAGGGCCACCTAAGAAATAGATTTATAAGGAGTTTTTAGGGCCGCCTAAATGGGGACGTTAATATGAACCACACGAAATTGAAAGGATTATTATTGATTGCACTGATGGCAGTTTCTGGAATAGCAGGCTGTTTGTCATCGGATGATGATGATGATGAAGATAAAGATGAGACAATGGATGCAACTGATGCAACCGACGGAACTGGTGGAACTGATGCTGCCGATGCAATGGACGCTGAAGATGGCGGCTACACCTATGCCTCAAATGTTGACAACCACCGTTCTCTAATGAAGGACCTCTGCGATATCAAGACCGCAGCCAGCGAGGACGGCGGCTACGACTTTGCTACTGCAAAGGACATCTACATGAACGGTAAGAATGCAGAAAAGAGCGATGGCTCCTTCCGCACACTTGCAGGTTTCGCATCTGCTGAAGGTAAGAACCACGGCTACGATGCATACTATGACGCTGCTGGCTCAGTCGATGCACACATCACTGCAGCAATGGACGGAACTGGTGACTTCGATGGCACATCTGACACAGTTAGATACCAAGGAATTGCTAAGTTGACCGCTAACATGGGAATGGTAGCATACACTATTCACGAGTTGAACTCAGCAATTTCAAAGGCTGATTCTGGAAACGTTGACAATGACTCTGGCGCTCCACACAACTGGGACGAAGGATGGGCATTCTTCCACGGTACTGATGAAGATTGGGGATGTTCCCCGGCATACGTTATGAAGAAGCGTGCTGCTGACTTTGGTACAGAAACCGATGGTGTTTCAAACGCTCTAACCGCATCCCAAACCGCAATGATTGACGGACTAACTGCACTACAGGCTGAAGACGCCACAGGATACACTGCAGCAGCAGACACAGTTGTCAAGAACGTGATTATCACTTACTCCCAGGCAGTACTCAAGTACACCTCGAAGATGGATAGTAACGACTCAGCTGCAAAGTACCAGGTAGAAGGATATGCATTCTGGAAGGCAATTGAAGCCTACTCCGCTGAATACACCAATGCATGTATCGATGTTAATGGAACTGCTAACTACGTTGGAAACTCAGACGAAACCGCTTGCGCTGCAGGCGAAACCTTTGACGGACACTATGGTGCAGACAAGATCAACGAGATTCTGAACCTACAAGATGCAACACAACTTGGAACATCTTACGATGTTACTGCTCACCTTGAGCACGTTTGGGCACACTACGGTATCACATCTGATGATATCGGCTCCTACAGTTGAAACTGGTAAAATATACCGTGATTGAAGCATTGGCTTCAATTTGTTACTGAACGGCACTCCCCTTCGGGGGGGTGCCTGTTCTAGTTTTGCTTCGGCAAGATTGAATGAAGATAAACAAAATCCAGACATACTTCAAGGCACAAGTTGAAAATATGTCTTAACTAGGCAACATTATGCAACTGCCAAGTCGAAGTGAATACTCGAGTCATTGGAATCTTGACAAATCCTGCGTATTTCTCAATCATGGCTCGTTTGGAGCTACTCCAACAGTGATACAAGAAGAGCAACGTCGCTGGCAAACTATCTTAGAGAATGAACCAGTAAGGTTTTTCGAAAAAATAGCACCCAGTGCTCTTGAAACTGCAAGAGAGGCTATAGCAGATTTTGTAAACTGCGATGCTGCAGATCTTGCATTAATTGAGAACGCAACAACTGGAGTAAACACAGTTTTACGTTCACTTGAATTCAAACCCGGTGATGAAATATTGGTTCCTGACCATGCCTACCAAGCATGCAGGAATACAATTGACTATGTCGCAAAAAGGTGGAAAGCAGTTGTCGTAACTTGTAAGATACCATTCCCTATTGAAAATCAACAACAAGTGATTGATTCAATCATGTCTAAGGTTTCAGATAAAACCGTAATTGCAATGATCGATACAGTAACTAGCCCAACAGGCTTATTGATGCCATTTGAGACACTAGTAAGGGAATTAGAGTCTAGGGGAATCAATGTTCTAGTTGATGGTGCACATGGGATTGGAATGATAAATCTAGACCTCGATAAAATGGGGGCTTCCTATACTACAAGCAATTGCCACAAGTGGTTATGTTCACCAAAAAGTTCAGCATTCCTTCACGTCCGAAAAGACCTCCAGCACAAAATAAGTCCGCTTACTATTAGCCATGGTATGACATTTCCTTTGGGCGACACAACCCGTTTCCGCCATGAGTTTGATTGGACAGGAACTCGAGACCTTTCGCCCCACTGCTCTTTACCATTGGTAATTGATGAGATGGCAAAAATGGTTGAAGGAGGATGGGCCAGTATTATTGCTAAGAATCACGATTTGGCAATTCAGGGAAGAAATATTCTTTGTAAGCGCCTCAAAATTAAACCTCCTTGTCCAGATGAGATGATAGCATGTATAGCGACATTACAACTTCCACATTCGGACACTGGGGGTATTCCATTGCATGATTCGGACCCTTTACATGAGATACTTTTGGAAAAATATCGGATTCAGGTACCAGTTTGGTCTTGGGATTCCCCTAAGGGACGTTACATCAGAATTTCAGCGCAATTGTACAATTCTGTAGACGAGTATCACTACTTGGCAGATGCGCTAGCAATTGAATTAGGACTTGAATGAATTAAACATCCGAATCATTAGTATCGGCATTTGAAACAGGTGGTAGATCGAGAGTAGTTCTTTTGATATTGGCTCTTAGTTGGGCGAGGTCACCATAGCATATCAGGGAGTCACGGAATCTCAATTGCATCTCTGGTTCTGGGTTCCAAATTAAATCACCAGCACGAGATAATGCGAAAACAGGCATATTTCCCTTGAATATTTCACTTATTGGTGAACCGATTAGATGAGGATGGTTTCGCATATGGACGGAAAGAACACCTTGTCCAGGGATAGTTTTCAGTAAGTGGTCAACATTCACTTCACTGAAATCCGATTCAGACATTACGTAATCAATAATTGCGCCAGCGACATTTACACCACTGGCCTTCTCTATTCCTTCTAAACCGGGCGAGGAGTTGACTTCCAATACTAGAGGTCCATTATTTCCTTCAAGTAAATCTACACCTGCGACATTCAGACCTAGAACTCTCGCAGCACGGCATGCAACTTCAGCATATTCGTCACTGATTTCCACTTTCTCAACAGTTCCATTGAGGTGGTAGTTAGATCTGAATTCTCTTCCACGTGCTTTGCGTCTCATAGTGGCAACTACTTTGTCACCAACCACTAGAGCACGGATATCTTTACCATGGCTTTCTGCAATGTATTCTTGAATTAATACCGCTTTACCTGTGACCAATAAACCCTGAACTAAGTTTCTAGTTTCATGGATTGTATGGCGTAAAAACACACCATGACCTTGAGTTCCTTGAGTTACTTTGACTACAGCAGGAAGTCCTCCTACCGCTTCAATAGCTCTCTCAATATCTTTCATATCACGAACATAGGATGTTCTAGGAGTAGGTATTCTGTTTCGTGCAAGAATTTGCGAAGAATGTAATTTATCGCGACTTTGCAAAATCCCTTGACTTGTATTAGCAGTCCAAACATCCAATTGTTCCAGATGGCGTAAAACGGATACTCCATGCTTTGTTATCGAGTGTCCAATTCTAGGAATTACAGCATCGTAATCGAACTTTTGTCCTTGATGCAGAATCCCAATGTCCTGTTCTGCAACGAACAGGGAGAACTTCATTGGGTCTAAAACGGTGACATCTAAATCGCGCATTCTAGCCTCTTCGACTAAACGACGTGTACTATACAATCGCGGGCCACGCGATAGAACAGCCAACCTAGTCGTCATGAACATAGACGAACCCCCTACCTTTTTCAGTCCTTTGCCCATTATTACAATCGTTTACTTCAAGTTCTAATTAGAGATGGGGTGGCCATGAGCGAAGAAATCACCGAAGAGACAACGGTTGATTCTGAAGATGAAGAAGTCCCTGAAATGACAATAGATGAGCGGAAAGACGCCCTCAAGAAATCGCGATGGAATGTCTTCATGTACCTTGGTTTAGCCGTGGTTTTATTCGGTTTTGCATTGTACCCTTTCATGAGTTTGACTCTAAATGTCGAAGAAGGAGTCGGCTCGGTTGAAGAAACAGTTACCGTCTTTGGACTACCCGTTCCAGGTGAAGATGTCACAGATATTCCCGTTGAGGTCGAAATTGTCGTTCAATCAGTACCAACAGATATCAGGAGTATCGAGGTATTCATGATTGAAAATAAAAAAGGCTGCAATTCAGCCGATGGTTCAATTGAAAAAACAGCAATCGATTTACAAAATGGCGAATCTGAGTATCCTAATAGTTACCAAATCATCGAAAACCCAGTTGAATCACAGACTTATGACCTAGAGTTCGGAGTTGACCCAGGGGCTTATTGTTTGATAATTGTATCAGATTCTCCTGGCAACGATTTTTCAGGAATCAATATTCAGTCTCAAATTGATCTGTACCCAAATCAACTCCCATTAGCGCTCATCGGAGCAGTATCCTTACTTCTATCAATATTTGCGTTTATCGGAGCGCAGAAGCATGGCAAGTTTGTAAAAAATCTAGTTGAGCCAAAAGCAGATACTATCGAAGATTCAGTATTGCAACAGACTGTCACAAGTCGTGTGGCGGCTGGCCCAAGTGGGCCTCCATCTCCCGGGCCAACCGGTCCACCGGTCGCAGGACCTACCGGGCCTCCTGCTCCAGGCCCAACAGGGCCACCAGCAGCAGGGCCTACAGGTGCTCCGAGTGCAGAATCTACTCCTGCAGAAGTAACAGTAGAATCTGACGTGTATGAAGATCAAGGAGACGGTTGGTTCTTCCGTAAATTACCAGATGGATCTTACGACCAAACCGTGTATGTTGTCGAGAATGGACAATATGTTCCGTATGTCGAACCTGCTGTCTGATATGGCCCTTACGGGCCACATTTAGCCCCACCCTTGAAAGAGGGTGAAGTTCCCGTCAATAGTGATGAGTGAGCCGACTTCTGACGAATTGTCCTCTCTTACAGTGGCCGAGTTGAAGGTTAAGTGTAAGGAGAATGGGCTTTCAGTCGCCGGTCGTAAAGCCGAGTTAGTCACCCGTTTAGACCAACACCTGAATGAAGAATCACTATCCCTTGAAGAAGCTGAAACAGTTCCTCTACCCGTTGTCGAAGAAGAAGAAGATATACTGGTTGCTGAAGTTATTGAGGCAGAGATAATCGAAGATGTTGTTGAGCCAACTCCTTCCTCTGCCAAACAGGTTTCAACTTCTACGACCATGCTAGAACAAATCAAAAATCCTAAAATCGCTGCGGTCTTACTTACAATCCTAATCGCAACAGGCGGTTGGTACTACTATGTCAGCAATCAACTGCAGCCTTTCACTGCTGATGATTTACGATACGGAGATTCAATGGAATACACTGTTTTGAATGGAGATTTAGAAGTCACTGAGGGCTTCATTGATTTAGTTCAGGATAATTTAGATGGCGAATCAGATAAGTTTTGTAGGATGCAATTGGAGTTTTCTGGAAAAGGAACAACTTCTGTTACCGAAGGTGGCAATAATGAATTGTTATTCGAATCTGATGACTCCCTTCTTGGTGCCGTTCAAGCCAAAGGCGCTTATGGTCTGGATTGGTTAACGGTCGAAAAAACCCAAACCCGTAATTTCGACGATCTTTCCTTCTCAAGGTACAGGTACAAACCTCCTCCATTCAACACTAACGAATGTAGTACAATTCCAGAAGCGACAGGGGGTACTTTGCAAATTGATACCAAATCTTGGACTGAGATTTCAGAGCGAGATATAATCTCAACCGAAGCGAATTGGAATTTGAATTTCCCTGCTCTCGACCCTCCAATCTATCGTCAAGGAACGACTATGTCCTTTGGCTTGGGAGGAATTCTAGGTTTACTTGAGGAAGTGGCACCTGGTGTTGCAATAGTAATTTCTCCAGTTGAAGTCCGAGATATGATGGGTACTGAATTGATTCAAACAGGGGCCAATGGCACACATCTGGGCTGGGAATGGAAAGTAACCGGTCCCGATGAAGTAGATGGCGAAGAGTTGTGGAAAGTAGCCATGGAGCATCGTGAGATAAGGGACAATTGTTTTGGAAATGCTAGAATTACAATGTGGGTTACAGAAGAATCTCCTTGGGCTGTTCGTCAAAACGTCGATGTTCATATTTCAGAGGACGGCGATAAATCTGCATGTGGAGGGTTCACTGAAGCCCTTGCAGACATCGTTCTTCCTGACGGTGCCCTAAAATTAAGTTTGGAGATGTCAATGAATTCACTAACCCGTGGAGATAAGTTACTGGATTTGGGGCGCAGTTACTCCTCTTTACCTAACGCTGGGGCTTATGCTCCATCATCAAGCGAACTGGAAGATTGGGGCCGAACTGGAATCCATTTACCCGACAATAGTACACTAAGGAATCACAATTTAGAGAACGCAATTAGTTGCGTAACTTCAGGCTATGTATCTGAAGCAGTAGCTATCAATTCTGCCTTGAACAATAAGGATGGCTACATTTGGCGAGCAAGAGACGACCGTAGCAATCAGTCAGGCACTACACAATGGAATCTTTCTTGGGTTAGTTCAGACCCTAATTCAGGATGGGTTGTAATCGATGTACTAGGCCCTGCTAGTTCGAGTAACTGTAATTACGTGAAACATGGCACTCATAATGAGACCGTTGCTCATAGCCGGGACGATATTCCTGCAGTTCTAAATTTGAGTATGCTAGAACAAGACTTAGCAGATTCAGTGAGATTTCCAAGCCTTAGTGGAGACAGTGGATTTTTCACATCAACTGGTCAATATCATTCAGAAACTCGATTAGGACTCTTGGTTGTAACTCCTGACGGAGAGTATACCGATTGGCTGAACCGCCTAAACTCTGGCGATACCGGGGCCACTACTTTGGACATGACGCGCTCCTGGGAATCATCTGGATGGGACAACTCTCTATCTTTAGCAATGGATGCAAAAACAGGTCAGGTAATTGGTTGGAACTTTATTCAAAGTCCGCTCTAGGTGAGAACATGAGTGGAAGAGGATTAGACCATCTCATCGAACAGAATGAAACCGATCTAGGTTTTCTTTCAGCATACGGTGGTGGAGAGAACCCTGCCGAACTCCTTGTTTTAATTCAGGATGCTATTTGTGAAGGCATGCTGGTTGAGGAGGTCTCTGAAGGCGTACAACTGATCATCAAAAAGCAGAACCTACCACTGGTTAAATCCGATTTACAGCGCAGAGGCTTTCTGAATGCTAATATGAACGCTGATGGAATAGAGGTAATCATTACCGATTTCGGTCCAGAGCAACGCCGATTTATCGAGCGACTGGTTGAATTTATTCATTGCGAGTAACCGCTGCTAATGCGATTGCTCCAAAGGTAGCCATAATTCCCAAAGCAGGCAATCCCTCAGCCTCCTCGTCTACTAGAATCGCAGTTTCAGGGCAACCATCTCCGCCCCACTCACCATCGTTAAACCAGCAATCAGACCACGTTTTGTAGAAGCCTGATGAAGGGAACATTTCAGTTGAGTCATTATCATCTGCATATGTTGCCTTAACTCTCCAATTGACGTAGGTGTGGTCTTGGATTGTGGTCACAGAGGTGGTAAATGTTCTGTCATCATCTGTAGATAACATGGCTTGCTCAGGTGCTAAACAAACTCCATCATTGGTACATATCTGTGTAATTAAAATGAATGAAGTATTGTTGTTAAATGAATCATCACTTATAGTCAACGTGGCATTCCACTCTTCTAAATCATGAGTAGTGTCAGTATGTGTAATCGAGTTGAAGATGGTATCTTCAACGACCGGTTCCACATTTACTCCACCCTCCACATCTGCGGCAGAGGCGGTATTGATCAGCGTCAAACTAATGATGATACAAAGTATATATTTTGATTTCATAATTCCATCTCCCATAACTCATCGCCTACCCAATGAATATTCTTGAGTCCCTTACCTTTTAATTCACTGACTAGGGACGGCCCATCTTTGGTAGCCCATCCTATCGCTAGAGGGCGTTTATGAGTTTGGTCTCGAACCCACACCAAATCCCCCTCGATGATTCCTTCATCAGCAGAATGAATTCCTGCAACCATACAATCTGCACCCTTCATCAAGAAAGGAATCGCTCCATGGTCAACTTCGACAAATCGTTTTTCACAAGGATATGAGAGTAAGCCCCTCAAAGTTAGGAATACGACACGTTGGTCATCAGGACTCATCAATTCAACAGCTAATGGGACTCTGTCTACCAAGACCATTTTCCACGGGCCATAATCTGCCATTTCTAAAAAAGCGCCATCTACTGACAAATCTATGCCAAGATCCTCTTCCAAATCTTTGAGGAGTGGGGCGATGTTCTTGCGACGAACCGGCCTCCTCTTCTTGATTTGCCAGTCCCTCGCCATGTCGTGTCCTATGGACTCTGATGTTTGACCCTTCGGTTTGATGAAGTCGACACTAGTGGGGATGTTATGGACGTCTGGTGCGCAATCCGAACCTATCCTAAACACGCAGAAGAATTGGGCAATGCTATTCCTCAGGAACCAGTATTTTTCCTCAAGTCAACTTCCTGCATGACAACATTCAATCAAATCGATACTTGTGATGGAGACGTGCACCATGAAATCGAATTAGTTTTGAAGATTGGACCTGACTTAGTGCCAACTGAAATGGCGTTAGGCCTAGACCTGACAAAACGCAGCGTTCAAGACCGCCTCAAAGCCAATGGCTTACCATGGGCCGAGGCTAAAGCATTCGTTGGAAGCGCTATCATTGGTGATTGGGTAGAATATAACTCAAAGGCCAAATACTCACTTTCTATCAATCAAAAAGAAGTCCAAAAAGGCTCATTGGTTGAAATGAGTTGGACTCCCGAAGAATTGATAGACAAACTCTCATCTTGGGCTCCAATTAGGCAAGGAGATATTTTGTTCACAGGTACTCCTGCAGGAGTTGGCCCTCTAAGGCCTAGTGACAGCCTCACCGCCTCTCTATACGTCGATGGTGAGTGTATTAACGCGCAGTCTGCTGAATGTGTATGATGCACACCCTTCAAATATGAACGGCCGGTCGCCGAATCGCTGGAGATAATAATATGGGACAGTGGCACGGAATTTCACGTCGCAAGTCAACTGGTGGACGACGCGTTCCTTCTCGAGGAAAGCGTAGTACTGAAATTTCTTCTGAGAAGCAATTTGCTCTCATCGGAGAGCCAAAGCGTAAAATCTACCGTAAGACCGGTGGAAACAGCCTGGTACGTGTCCTTTCAGACAACCGTTGCACCGTTAACGGTAAAGATGGAAAGTCTTCCATTGCAACCATCACTAGTGTCATCAAGAATGACGCAAATCCAAACTACATTCGTCGTAACATCCTAACCAAGGGTGCAGTCGTAGATACCGACAAGGGACATGTTCAGATCACTTCCCGTCCAGGGCACGATGGCGTTCTGAACGGTGTTGTCCTTTGAGTGGGTTCAAAGCCAACCACCCTCTGAGGGGTTGACATGGACCACAATCCAGACCGAATCGCAGTCTGGCCTGGCTACTTCAATGCTAGAGTCAGTAGGCGTAGCGGTCGTCGTGTTCCTAGAGATTCTAGCGTTCTTAAACCGGACCTCGAAGGACTATTCATCGCATCACGCGCATTGGGTCTTAAAAAAATCAAACGCGATGAAAAAATATCGCACCCACACCGCCCTCACGGCAAAGAAGGAAGACTTTGGGTTTCAAAGAAAGGCGCTAGCGAATCCATTGGTGCATCTACTAAAGAAGAAATTCTTCAACTGATCGGTGGCCAATGGCGACAAATGCAGAAAGACCAACGCTCGGATGAGAAAGATGCGCAAACACGTGGACCTAAGGTCGGCGACAAGCGCGCTCGCTCTCAAAGAAAAGGCTCAAACAAAGCGAAGGCAGCACAAGCTCGTGCTCAGCGAAGCCAGAAGTCAAAACGCCGCCGTTAATTTAGTAATACCAACAATTCGCTAACCCGTTTGGTAGGCGCAATGTCAGTAATAATATCCCGACTAACAAGTATTCCTAATAGCCCTCGGCCAAATTCGTCAATATGAACCGCAGTACACTGACAATTGGAAGTTTACTAATTTGCCTGATATTGACCCTTTCTTCGTTCACAGGGCTTACCAATGAATCGACTGAATATTCAGCGCATTTAGATGAAAATAATAAATCTGAAACCATCAATGGTTTAGGTGGATTTACCTGGTTCGATTCTTCAACACTTGACAGCACAGATAACGTCGGCAGTTATTCCTCATTAGCGAATGATTCCAATGATAACCTGCACGTGACCTATTATGACGCCACCAATGGCAATCTTGAGTATATGACCTCCAGCAATAGCGCAGGTGGCAATAACACTGGTGGAAACAACACAGGTGGAAATACCTCTCAAGTATGGAGCTCCCCGGTTTCGCTCGACAGCACAGGTATCGTCGGCCAGCTTTCCTCATTAGCGATTGATTCCAATGATAAACTGCACGTGACCTATTATGACGACACCAATTACAATCTTGAGTACATGACCTATGATGGCTCTTCTTGGAGTACACCGGTCTCACTCGACAGCACAGATCGCGTCGGCTATGATTCCTCATTAGCGATTGATTCCAATGATAACCTGCACGTGACCTATTATGACAACACCAATTACAATATTGAGTACATGACCTATGATGGCTCTTCATGGAGCACACCTGCAACACTCGATAACAGCACAGATGACGTCGGCTATGAATCCTCATTAGCGATTGATTCCAATGATCACTTGCACGTGACCTATCTTGACAACACCAATTACAATCTTGAGTACATGACCTATGATGGCTCTTCGTGGAGCACACCGGTCTCGCTCGACAGCACAGGTGACGTCGGCTTTCAATCCTCATTAGCGATTGATTCCAATGATCAACTGCACGTAACCTATCTTGACAACACCAATTTCAATCTTGAGTACATGACCTATGATGGCTCTTCTTGG
>MDSY01122108.1_pt1 | contig 11668 bp, 7 predicted proteins | sample 811131 | NCBI WGS metagenome assembly MDSY01 (sample SAMN05326643, study PRJNA326480) | marine metagenome | isolation source: seawater | place: Atlantic Ocean: South West | collected 2010
CAATCTCTATTATTACTATAATCATAACTTCAGCAAATCACATAATAGACATTAATAATGGCAACTGGGATATATATGAAAACTTACCTTTACACTTATGCTCAATTTCTAATTTAATTGTATGCTTTATTCTTTTTCTTCCAAAAAATCAAAAATTATTTGAATTTCTTTTTTATTGTGGTTTATGGGGAGGACTTATGGCTATTTTAACTGCTCAAATAAATGATTATAATGGTAGTTTATTTAAATATATTGAATATTATTCCAACCATGGAACTATAATTTTTATGCCTTTATTTATGTTTTACCATCTTGAATATAAATTATCAAAATTTTCTTGGTTGAGACTTTTAATAATATTAAATATTTGTATGGCTATAATAATTCCTATTAATTTTAAGATTGGTTCAAATTATATGTATTTGGCAGAAGCCCCTAATATTAAAAACCCATTAGTTTTTGGTGATTGGCCATTTTACATTTTAAACTGGGAGTTTATTATCTTAATTTTGTTTTATATAACCTATGTACTATTCACTAGAAAAAAAGTATAATTAATGAAAAAACATCCTATAGAAATATTTAGTGATTGGGTAATTAATGGTAAAGATGATGGAATGGAAAAAAACCATTTAGAATCTGTTAAAAATATGTTGGAATTTGTTTTAAAGGATCTAAAAGACTTTACATTTATTGATGCAGGATGTGGAACTGGTTGGGTAGTAAGAATGGTTTCTCAAATTGAATATTGCTTAAATTCAAGTGGAATAGACGGTTCCTCAAATATGATTGAAAAAGCACAAAGATTAGACTCTGTAAATAAATATGATTGTGCAGATTTATTGACATGGAAACCTAGCTCGAAGAAAGATATAGTTCATTCTATGGAAGTATTGTACTATTTTGAAAATCCATCAATTGTGCTTAAAAACTTTTACAATAACTGGCTAAACAAAGATGGTAGGTTAATAATTGGAATTGATTTTTATAAAGAAAACCATTCCTGCCACGACTGGCCTGAAAAAACAAATGTCAGTATAATGAATTTGTTATCTACTGCTCAATGGGTAGAAATGTTTGAAGAATGTGGATATAAAAATATAAAGAATTGGAGCGTAGGAAAATCTAAAGATTGGGGAGGAACTCTTGTTATTACAGGAACTAAAAATTAATTTTGTTTAAGCTCATTTAAATTCCACTCAATAAAACCGCCTTTTAAATCATAAACCTCAGAAAATCCCAGTTCAATAAGTATGTCAGCTGACTTTTTACTCCTATTTCCAGATCTACAATAAAGATATAATGGTTTTTTTTTATCTAAATTTCCGAAAAATTCATTAAATTTTTCCTGATTTTTAAAATCAATATTTATTGATCCTTCAATATGTCCTAGATTATATTCCTCGGAAGTTCTAACATCAAACAACTGAACATTTTTATTTAGAACATTATTCTTGTATGTCTGATACTCTAAAACTTTAAATTTAGTTTCTTGAAGTTCACAAGAGGAGAGAGTTATAAATAATAATACTAATACTAATTTTTTCATGTTAATGGATTTTAAAACCTGCTTTTCTTATTTCAGCAAATCCTCCACTTATATCTAAGAGAGAATCAAAACCTAATCTTTTTAATATGGAACAAGCAATCATACTTCTGTAACCACCTGCACAGTGAATATAATGATCAGTAGATTTATTTAATTTTTTAGTGTTTAGATCGATAATATTTAAAGGAATATTTTGTGAAGTTTTTAAACACCCTTTATTTCTTTCATTTTTAGTTCTAACATCAATTAAACTAATTTTAGAACTTATGATTTTTTTTAAATTAGTTGGTGAGATTGATTCTATTGAATTTATTGTTTGATTTGATTTTTTCCAAACCTCAAAACCTCCCTTTAAATATCCTTTTACATTATCAAAACCTACTCTTGATAATCTCATAATAGCTTGGTTCTCCGTCCCTTTGTCACAAACTAGTAATATTTTGGTGCTTACATCTTTAATAATCGCTCCAACCCATGGCGCAAAACTACCATTTAAGCCAATAAAAATTGATCCTGGCACATAGCCAAGTCTAAAACGATCTTGACTTCTTACATCTAAGATTACAGTTTTATCCTCTTTTGATAGATATTTAAACTCTGTGATACTTAAGGGATTCAAGCTTCTTTCTAAAACAATATCAAAATCTATATACCCTTCTTGGTTAAGTTTAACATTTGAGGGAAAGTATGTTGGTGGTTCAGGTAAGTGATCGGTTAATTCTTTAACAAAGCCCTCTTTGGAGAGAGATCCATTTAAGGCATAATTAACAGATTTTTGATTTGCTAATGTATCAACGGTTTCCTTCATCATATTTTTTCCGCATGCAGAACCTGCTCCATGACCTGGATAAACTAAGATATCTTCAGCTAAGGGTTTAATTCTATTATTAACAGAATCATATAGAATCCCTGCTAATTGCTCTTTTGAAACTCCCATATACCTTTGAGCTACATCAGGAATGCCTACATCTCCTAAAAAAAGAGTGTCACCTGTAAAAATACAATGATCTTTTCCATGCTTATCCTTTAATAAATAAGAAGTACTTTCAAGAGTGTGACCAGGAGTATGTAAAGCTGTTAAAGTAACTTCGCCTATTTTAAAAATTTGATTATCCTTCGATATAATTGCTTTAAATTTTGGGTCAGCCTTGGGACCGTAAACAATTCTAGCTCCACTGTGATTAGCTAATGTTAAATGGCCACTAACAAAATCCGCGTGAAAGTGTGTTTCAAAAATATATTTAATCTTGGAATTAGATTTTTTAGCTAATTCTAAATAATCAGAAATTTCTCTTAAGGGATCAATTACAGCTGCTTCTCCATTACTTTCGATGAAATAAGCACCCTGGGATAAGCAACTTGTATAAATTTGTTTAACTGTCAATTTTTTTTAAATAATAAACAAAAATAAAAAAACTAATCAGGATATTCAACTCTTAAATGATAGATGTTGTTTAATTTATCTTTAAAAATTTTTTTTGCTAACTGAATTTCTTTTAATGTAATATCGGAATTAATAAATTGATTATCTTCTATTTGTTTATTAATTATTTTATCTACAAACAAGTCTATCAATTTCACATTAGGTTCTTTTATACTTTTAGATGCAGCCTCAATACTGTCAGCCATCATAACTATTGCGGTCTCCTTTGAAAAAGGTTTAGGACCTGAATATCGATAATTAAACTCATCAGGTTCAGGATTAGATTGTAGTGCTTTATCATAAAAAAATCTGATCATAGAAGTACCATGATGGGTTCTAATAAAATCAATTACTCTATCTGGTAATTTATTTTTTTTAGCTATTTCGATACCATTTAAAATATGACCCTTTATGATTATAGTACTATCTATGGGCTCTAATTCATCATGAGGATTGAAAGAAGAACTCTGGTTTTCAATAAAATAATTAGAATTATTCATTTTACCAATATCATGATATAATGCGCCTACTCTTACAAGCATAACATTTGCAGAAATTTGTATTGCTACTGCCTCAGCTAAATTAGAAACTGCTAAAGAATGATAAAAGGTTCCAGGTGCCTTCTGTGAAAGTTCTTTTAAAAGAGTTGAATTTGTATTAGTCAATTCTAATAGAGAAACATCTGAAACTAAACCAAATATCTTTTCAAAGATATATATCAATGGATGAACAAATAAAGTAGCTAACCCATTAAAAATAAAAAGTAATGGGATACTTAAATTTAAATCTTGAATATCTCCATTATTAATTATTGAAATAGAAAAATAAGAGATTATGTATACACTGGTAATAATAGAAACAGAAATAAATAAATTAGCCCTCTGATAAAGGTCTGATGGAGTCAGAATTGTGATTATACCTGCAATGGTATGTAGAAATAAAAACTCAAAACTGTTGGTAACAATAAATCCTAAAATGAGTAAAGTCAGTACATGAACAAACAGACCCAATCTTGAATCAAAAAAAGCTCTAATAAGCAATGGCACAGAACACAAGGGTACCACATAGATATAATTTGGCTGAAGTTTATAAACAGAAACAGTGATGGAAACAAATATTAAAATTATTAAGAAAACAAAAGTTATTTTTGTGTTATCTAAATAAATATCCAAACGGTTTTTTTTAAGAAAAAGAAGCAAAAAGAATAAAATAGTTCCAACTATTATTGAGTAACCAAGAGTCATCAAATTATAATTCGAATTTGACCAAATTTGAGATTCAAACTTAAACTTTAAAGATTCTAAAATTGAAAATTTTTCTATATCAATTATTTCCCCTCTAGAAATTATCAAGACTCCGTTATTAACTAAACCCTTATGCTTAGAGATTTGACTCATAACAGAGTCCCTATTATATTTTGTAGTTAAATCATCGAATAAAACATCTGGCTTTAAATTCAATTCAATGATTGATTTAAATAATATAGAATCTTTAGATTTTTTATATGATATCGAGTCAAAATTAAAATCATTTAATCGATTAAGATCAGCTTGTCTTAATAATGTTTCTCCACTATTTTTAAGTAAAAAAATAGAATCTGTTTTTATATCAACTACATTATTGATTAAACCAGGTTCATACATGTCATTTAGCCTAATTATTGCTTGAGTCTTTAAATAAGGGAGTGAATCTTTTAATTTTAAACTTATCTTAGATGTTATTGAATCTGAAAAACCTGGGATTTTAATAAAATTATTTTTGAAATTTTTTGAAATTTCTAACTTTTCAGAATCAATTTCTGAAACTGTTTTTTGTATCAAAAAATCAAAAGGTGATATTAAAGTTTGATGTTTCCAAGGTTTTGCTAGTTCAAAATCATATTGAAATTTTCCCTTTTTTGGAATAATAAAAACTACAAAAGCTACAGAAAGAAAAAAAAGAGTAAATCTGTAAATACTGGATTGTAGTTTAAAAAAAATATTTAGCTTATCTTTCATTAAAATCAATTAACTCAAAAGTATAAATTATTTATTTAGGGATTATATGATAATTATCTAAATTTAAATAATGATATGAAGGATTACGGAATTTGTCAGTTAAGTGTTATTCCAGTAAGAAAAAGTCCTGGAAGTACTAATGAAATGGTCACTCAAATTTTATATGGAGAAACATTTTCTATAATTAAATATGAAAAAAAGTGGTCTAAGGTTTCCAATCAATTTGATAATTATCAAGGATGGGTTAATAACTCCCAAATAAGATTTATTAGTAAAAAAGAATATCAATTTTTAAATACGAATAAATCAATATATTCTTTAGATAAATTAGGGTACGTCATAAATGAAAAAAACGAAAAAATTTATCTTCCATTAGGTAGTTTAGTAAGTTCATGTAATTTTTTAGAAACTAAATTTGTAGGTAAGAAATCAAATCAAATTAAAAATAATATTGTTGAAACTCTGAAATTATATTTGAATTCCCCTTATTTATGGGGTGGCAGAACTAATTATGGAATTGACTGTTCTGGATTTTCACAAATAGTTTATAAAATACAAAATATTAAAATTAATAGAGATGCTAGTCAGCAAGCTATTAAGGGTGATATTGTAAAGAGAAAAGATTCTAATCAGGGGGATTTAGCATTTTTTGGAGATTCAAAGAAAAAAATCACTCACGTAGGCGTACTATTGAGTTTAAATGAAATTATTCATGCCTATGGAAAAATCAGACTAGATAAAATTAATAATGAAGGGATAATTAATTCAGAAACTAAAAAAATCACACATAAACTAATTGAAATCAGAACTTATTGATTCTCCAGTTCCTGTATCTTTGCAGTCATTAATTTAAACTTTTTATTATCACCTACCGTATAATATATATTTTTTGCTGTTTTTAATGCTTCTAGGTTTTTAGGATCAATTTCTATGAGTTTCTCAAGATAAGGCAAGCAAGAAGCATACAATTCTTCTCTTTCAGCTTTTAATTTATCATATTTTTCATAATCACTTCTTTTGGTTGAAGTGGCAAGTTCATTCATTTGTTCAACTAAAGCACTTTCACCTTCTAATATTAAACCAACCAAATTTAAATAAGCTGCAGAATAATTTGGGTCTAACTCTAAAGATTTTTTGTAGTAATTAATAGCTTCTTCAAATTCCTCTTGATCTCCGTAAATTACACCAAGATTATAATACAAAACAGCATTATTAGGGTCTTTTGTTATTGCTTCCTCCATAAGCTCTTTAAACTTAACTTTATCTCCTAATTTTATATATAAATCCGCTTCAGATAATAAAAGGTTAAAATCTTCTGGATTTACTTCTCTTGCTTTTTTAATTGCAGAAATAGCTTTTTCGTTTTCTCCCAGCTGAACATAAATAAGTGCAATGTTTTTAATTATTTCGGGAAGTCTGGATTCTGTTTTTCCAATTCTAGGATTAATATACTCCTTTGAAGATTTTAAAATATTATACTCTGTTTCACTTATTTTTTCTTCAGTATTTGTATCAATAGCGGTAATAAAATATTCAGACTCAATTCCTGTGTAACCTAAATCTTTTAAAGAAAGGTAATAACTTAAAGCAACTTTAAAATCTTTTCCGTTAACAGAACTTGAAGCTGCAAAATATAAGTAATTTATAAATCTTTGCTCTTTAGGATTAATTAAATAAGCATTATAAAGTTTATTAGATGCGGAATCAAAATTCTTTAATTTATTATCTTCAATAGCTTGTCTGACAAGCTCCCCCTCTATTTGATCAATTAATAAGTTTGATTCTTCTTTGTACTTATTAGATTTGTCATTTTTAATAGACTTTTTAAGAAGAGGGACTGCCTCTAAAAGTTTATTATCTCCTTTATTAGCCCATCCAAGTAGGTAATAATATTGTGCTTGATATTTTTGATCTAATTCTAAATAAAGTACTTTTATTTTAGAAAGTTCATCTAAAGCTTCATTATAAAAACTTTGATCCAACAGTTTTTGAGCTTTTCTTAACTCTTTTTTTTGACTAAATCCAATTACTGAGAATAAAAATAAAATAGTTACTAAAAAATTTTTCATTTTTTTATTTATTTAATTGTTTTCATTTTCAGGACTGTTCGCAATATCAACATCGATATCTTCTAAATCTTGAACATCATCATCATCATGGACCACCTTAGCAACGGCTGCTATTGAGTCGTTTTCTTTTAGATTAATTAACTTTACACCTTGAGTTGCTCTACCCATTACTCTAAGTGATGCAACTTCCATTCTAATTGCAATTCCAGACTTATTAATAATCATCAAATCATCATTATCAGTTACATTTTTTAATGATACTAACTTTCCTGTTTTTTCAGTTACTGAAATTGTCTTTACACCTTTACCTCCTCTGTTAGTAATTCTGTAAGCATCTAAACTAGATCTTTTACCATAACCGTTTTCAGATACAACTAGAATATCACTATCCATATCATTTACAGAAATCATACCTACCACTTGATCCTTTTCATCTTTCAGCCTTATTCCTCTTACACCAGAGGCGTTTCTACCCATAGGACGAGTTTTACTCTCCTCAAATCTAATACATTTACCAGATTCAACTGCAATCAAAACTTGAGAATTTCCTGTTGTTAATTTAGCTTCTAACAGTTCATCATCATCTTTAATTGTAATCGCATTAATACCATTTGATCTTGGTCTTGAATATTGTTCCAAAGAAGTTTTCTTGACCTGACCTTTTTTTGTTGCCATAATAACATAATGATTGTTTATATAGTCTTCATCTTTTAAATCTTGAGTACAAATAAAAGCCTTTACCTCATCATCTTGTTCAATGTTAATCAGGTTTTGGATAGCTCGACCTTTAGAGGTTTTACTTCCCTCGGGGATTTCATATACTCTCATCCAAAAACATTTACCTTTTTGGGTAAAAAAGAGCATATATTGATGGTTTGTTCCAACAAATAAATGTTCTAAGAAGTCCTCATTTCTTGTGGTTGATGCTTTTTGTCCTACTCCACCTCTATGTTGAGTTTTATATTCAATTAAAGGAGTTCTTTTAATATAACCAGCGTTGGAAATAGTTAGAACTACCTTCTCATCCGGAATCATATCCTCGATACTTAAATCGCCTCCGGCATATTCAATTATTGATCTCCTTTCATCACCATATTTATCTAATATTTCAGTAAGTTCAGATTTAATAATATCCATTCTTCTTTCCTTGCTGTCTAATATTCCTTTAAGATCTGTAATTGTAATCATTAAATCATCAAACTCTGATCTAAGTTTATCTTGTTCTAAGCCAGTTAATTGTCTTAATCTCATTTCAACAATTGCCTTAGATTGAATTTCACTTAACTTAAATTCAGTAATTAATTTTTCTTTAGCTTGTTCAGCATTAGAAGAGGATCTAATAAGCGAAATAACCTTATCTATGTTGTCAGATGCAATTATCAAACCTTCTAAAATATGAGCTCTCTCTTCAGCTTTTCTTAACTCATATTTAGTTCTTCTAACTACTACCTCGTGTCTATGATCAACAAAATGACTAATCATTTCTTTTAAGTTTAGCATTTGAGGCCTTCCTTTCACAAGTGCTATGTTATTCACACTAAAAGATGATTGAAGCGGAGTATATTTGTAAAGTGTATTTAAAACAATATTTGGAATAGCATCTCTTTTCAATACATATACGATTCTCATTCCTTTCCTATCTGATTCATCTCTAATAGTAGAAATACCATCTATTTTTTTATCATTTACCATTTCAGCAGTCTTTCTAATCATCTCTGCTTTATTAACTTGATAAGGAATTTCCGTAACAATTATACATTCTCTGCCATTAACTTCTTCAATTTCAGCTTTTGCACGCATAACTATTCTTCCTCTTCCTGTATGGAAAGCTTCTTTAACACCATCGTATCCATAAATTGTTCCTCCAGTTGGAAAATCAGGAGCTTTAACAAATTCTATTAATTCATCAATTGTAATCTCATTATTTTCGATAAAAGCTATAGTTCCATTGATAACTTCTGTTATGTTGTGAGGTGGCATATTAGTTGCCATACCCACAGCAATACCCGATGCTCCATTTACTAACAAATTTGGAATTTTTGTAGGTAATACAGTTGGCTCCATGATTGAATCATCGTAATTCAACTGATGATCAACTGTTTCTTTATCTAAATCTGCAACCATTTCTTCAGAAATTTTTTGCATTCTAGCTTCGGTATAACGCATCGCAGCAGGACTATCTCCATCAACAGAACCATAATTACCCTGGCCATCAACCATTAGGTATCTCAAGCTCCATTCTTGTGCCATTCTCACCATGGTATCATAAACTGAAGAATCGCCGTGGGGGTGGTACTTTCCTAATACTTCTCCAACTATAAAAGCTGATTTTTTAAATTTGCTAGACGATCTTAATCCAAGTTGATGCATACCGTACAAAACTCTTCTATGTACAGGTTTTAAACCATCTCTTACATCTGGAAGTGCTCTAGAAACAATTACTGACATTGAATAATCAATGTATGCAGACTTCATAGCATCTTCAATATTTACTGGAATAAGTTTTTCTCCTTCGCTCATATTATTATATATAAATTTTCATATTAAAAAATAAACTTATCAAATATAATGATTACCTCAGTTATATATTTAAAATAGTTCAATAATTTTATTAACATATTTTATTTAACAGTATTAGTTAATTACAGATAAAAAAACTTGGAATTAATTTATTTTTTTTGTCTATTTACTTTTGATAAATAATAAATTATATTAGAATGGATGACAATTTTTCTTCAAGAGTAAAAGATGTTATTACTTACAGTAAGGAAGAAGCTTTAAGGCTTGGGCATGATTTTATAGGTACTGAACATCTATTACTTGGAATGTTGAGAGATGGAGGAGGAAAAGCAATTTCAATTTTAAATTCTTTAGAAATAGACTTAGATTACTTGAGGAAGAAAGTAGAAATTTTAAGTCCACCCAACCCTATAAATAATTTTGATCAAAATCATAAAAAAAATTTACATCTCACACGTCAAGCTGAAAGAGCTCTAAAAACAACATTTTTAGAAGCAAAACTTTTTCAGGGAAAATCTATTAATACTGCGCATCTTCTACTTTGTATTTTAAGAAATGAAAATGATCCTACCACAAAGCTTTTAATAAAATTACAATTAGATTACGAAACTGTTAAAGAACAATTTAAGTATATGCTTACCGAATCAGACGATAACTATTCAGATCTACCTAGTTCAGAAACATTTCCGGATGATTCCAAAGACGAAGAGGGTCCAATTGAAGAAAATCCATTCACTGTTAAAAGTGATAAAAAATCTAAAACTAAATCAAAGACTCCAGTTTTAGATAATTTCGGAAGAGACTTAACGGCATTCGCTGTACAAGGTAAGTTAGACCCAGTTATCGGAAGAGAAAAAGAAATTGAAAGAGTATCTCAAATTTTAAGTAGGAGGAAAAAAAACAATCCATTACTAATTGGCGAACCTGGGGTTGGAAAGTCTGCTATTGCTGAGGGATTAGCCCTAAGAATAATTGAAAAAAAAGTATCAAGAATTTTATATAATAAAAGAGTAGTAACATTAGATTTAGCTAGTATAGTAGCTGGAACTAAATACAGAGGACAATTTGAAGAAAGAATGAAAGCTGTAATGAATGAAATTGAAAAAAATGATGATATCATTTTATTTATTGACGAAATACATACTATTGTTGGTGCAGGAGGAGCAACTGGAAGTCTTGATGCTTCAAATATGTTCAAACCAGCCTTAGCTCGTGGAGAAATTCAATGTATTGGCGCTACAACACTTGATGAATACAGACAGTACATTGAAAAAGATGGTGCATTGGAAAGAAGATTTCAAAAAATAATAGTTCAACCTACTAATGTAGAAGAGACTATTGAGATTTTGAAAAATATAAAAGATAAATATGAATCTCATCACAATGTAAATTTCACTGATGATGCAATTATAGCGTGTGTAAAATTAACCGAAAGATATGTTTCAGATCGTTTCCTTCCTGATAAAGCAATAGATGCTATGGATGAGGCCGGTTCAAGAGTTCATATTACAAATATGGATGTTCCTAAAAACATCGTTGACTTAGAAACAAGTCTTGAAAAAGTAAGAGATAATAAAAATACTGTAGTAAAAAAACAAAAATACGAAGAAGCTGCTAAGTTAAGAGACGATGAAAAAAGGATAGAAAAAGAGTTATTCCTGGCTCAAGAAAAATGGCAGGAAGATTTAAAACTTCATCGTGAAACAGTAACAGAAAATGATATTTCCGAAGTTGTTTCAATGATAACCGGAATCCCTGTCAATAAAATTGCTAAGGCAGAACTAAATCAATTATCAAATCTCAATAAAAAGATATCAGGAAAAGTTATTGGTCAACAAGAAGCTGTAAACAAAGTTGTTAAAGCTATTCAAAGAAATAGAGCAGGAATTAAAGACCCAAACAAACCTATTGGTTCCTTCATTTTTTTAGGACAAACTGGAGTTGGAAAGACTCAACTAGCAAAAGTTTTATCCTCTGAACTATTTAACGGAAATGATTCTTTGATAAGAATAGATATGAGTGAATACATGGAAAAATTCGCTATTTCTAGATTAATCGGTGCACCCCCAGGATATGTTGGTTACGAAGAAGGTGGTCAATTAACAGAAAA
>MDSY01025266.1_pt1 | contig 11664 bp, 1 predicted proteins | sample 811131 | NCBI WGS metagenome assembly MDSY01 (sample SAMN05326643, study PRJNA326480) | marine metagenome | isolation source: seawater | place: Atlantic Ocean: South West | collected 2010
AAGAACATTCCGTCGGGGGTGGGGGCGGCGGTACCCGTGGGGGTAGGGGTGGCGGTACCAGTAGGGGTGGCGGTGGGGGTGGCGGTACCCGTGGGGGTAGGCGTGGGGGTGCCATCGCACACCATATGGCACTGGCCAGGCGTAGGGGTAGGCGTCATGAACGGCGGTGTTGGGGTCGGCGTCGAGATCGGGCAGTTGCCGGGGCAGACACGGCAGGGTTCCGGTGTGGCCGAGGGCGTCGGCGTGCCCGTACCAGTCGGCGTCGGTGTCGGCGTTGGCGTGCCAGATTTGGTGGGGGTCGGCGTCGGCGTGCCGCACACCCACCGGCAGTTTCCGGGCGTAGGGGTAGGGGTAGCGGTGCCGAATAGCGCAGGGGTTCCGCTCGGGGTCGGCGTGCCGGTTCTCGTGGGGGTCGGCGTGGGCGTGCCCGATCGGGTAGGGTTCGGTGTGCCGGTTCTGGTAGGAGTCGGTGTGGCAGTCCCGAAGGGGTTGGGGGTGGGGGTGCCGTCGTCGTCGTCGTCGTCGCACACCCACTCGCAATCAGGCGTAGGCGTGGGCGTGGGCGTGCCGGACCGGGTGGGGGTTGGCGTGGCCGAGGGCGTCGGTGTGCCCGTACCGGTTGGCGACGGCGTCTTAGCCGGCGTGGCAGAGGGCGTCGGTGTTGCAGTTGCAGTGGGCGTCGCAGTTCCAGCGGGCGTCGGTGTGGCGGTGGGGGTGGCCTCTCCAATGGGGGCGGGGGTGGGGATGGCCGCATCGGTGGGGGTGGGGATGACTGTAACGGTGGGGTGCGATGGTTGGGAGCAGGCAGTGCACGCGACGGAGCCAAGGCTGCTCGGCGGGGAGAGCCAGTTGCCCTCCTTGGCCTGCAGCCAGTAGACGTAGTCGGCCGCGCCAAAGTCGGCCTCGATCTTGACGACAGCCTCGCACGGCGACTCGATACTCGCATCAAAAGTGGACGCCGGGCAGGTCGCGTCGACGGGCAGCTCCAAGACCCGCCTCAGCACGGGCGTGGCGGCGGTGTCGTTGGTGAGGCGCAACAGCGTGAGGCGGTACTGCGTGGGAAAGATCTTGGCACCGCCCGCAGAGTTGACCGCAAAGGAGAGCGTAGCGCCGCCTTCGTGCGCGTCGGCGAGCAGCACGCACTGCGGCGTCGGTAGCAGGTCGTTGACGTTGTTAGGCGGCGACGGCGGCGGAGGTGGCGACTGGGCTTGGGCGCAATGCCCAGCGCCCTTCTCACTGGTGCGGCCCGCAGGGCACGGGTGGCAGCGGAGGCTGTGGCCGCCCCAGCCTTCGCCGGGGGCGTACGTGCCCGCCTCGCACTTGACACAGTGCAGCTCCGGGATGCCGATGCCGGCAGTGCCGTCGCTTTCTGGCTTCTCGTACTTGTACTCGCCCTCCGGGCAGTTGCCAAAGAGCGGGTCGATGGGGTCAGGTTCAGGGTGGTCGTCGTTAGACTTTGGATGTTTGGGTGGGTCCATGGGGGCGAAGAGGTTGCAGTGCCCGTCGCCCATGTGACTGGTGCGGCCTGCGGGGCACGGCTTACAGCGGCTATGGCCGCCGAAGCCTTCGCCGGTGGCGTACGTGCCGGCCTCACACATAGCGCAGTGCAGCTCCGGAAAGCCGTCGCCGTCCTTGCCCGCATCGTACACGTACTCGCCCTCGGGGCATGTCGCAGGCGCTCCAAGAGGCCCGAAAACGGCGTGGTCGTCGTCCTCGCCGCCGGCCGTGGGCTTTTGCACCAGACCCGCCGGCGGCGGCGCCAGCGTCCGAGGTGCTGCGGGAGGATGCGAAGGCATGGAAGGTGGCGCGTGTACGTTCTCCGGCATCGAAATCGTGGGCACCTCCTCGACCGTGAGGCCCAGCGCGTCGGAGGCGTCGGCGGCGGTGCCAAGGGCAAGCGAGAGCTTTTCCTGCACCGAGAGGACGGTTTTGGAGGCGGGCACAGCCATGGTGGCAGTGATGATCACGCTGGCGGCAGCCACGTGGATCGTGACTTGGGAAGCCTCGAGACCGGCGACCGCCGCGATGTCTTCCTGCAAGCTCGAGGTGTCCGAGTAGTCGCTGACGCTGCCACTGGCCGTCAGCGTGAGCACGATGACCGTGTCTCCTGAGTCTGAGCCTGCAAGGTCGCATTCGTGAGCGCCCATACCGCTGGTGCTGCCGGCGGGGCACGGCCAGCAGCGGACGCTGTGGCCGCCAAAGCCGTCGCCTACAGCGTACGTGCCCGCCTCACACATGACACAGTGCAGCGACGGGAAACCGGCGTCGTCCATGCCCGCGTCGTACGCGTACTCGCCCTCGGGGCACTCCGCAGGCATTCCGAAAGGGCCGGAGACGGGGTGGTCGTCATCGGGCTCGTCGTCGTCAGGGGGAACCGTCGTGGGCTTTTCGTCCAATCGTCGTCCAGCGTGTCGTCGATCGGGCCGCGTTGGACCGGTCGATTTCAAACGCTTTTCAAACTGCTTCCAAACGTCGACCGGCCGTTTTCGCTGCCGCTGCGCGCCGCGTCTGCGGCCGTGCTCCTCGGCCACGCTGAGGAAGACCGTCTGCTGCTGCTGCTGCTGCGCCGCCGCCGCCCCGTAGGTGGAGGAGAGCGCGAGGAGGGGCCGCAGCGCGGGCGCGTCCGCGTGGCGGTGCACCCCGCGGACATCAGGGCCGCACCACGACGAGGTGGGACGGCTGGGCTTCGAGACGTAAAAGCACTGGGTCGGGGGGACGGGTATCGCTGTCGGCGTCGGCGTCGCGTTCACCGGCGTTACCCCGATCGCATCCGCGACCGCGGTGGATGCCGCAGCAGCCACGGCGGCTGCGGCGCCCGCCACGATGCCCGCTGCGCTACCCACAGCGATGCCCGCCGCTACACCTGCGCCAATGACGTCGGACGGAATGCCCAAGGCCTCGGCCGCCTCGTCAATGTCCGTGCTGTCGAGCAACGAAGGGTCGTCCGCATCCTGTGCAGCGCCGGTGGTGTTGGTCTTCTTCGCCGGCATGGCGCCGAGGCTGTTGAACTCCTGTACCCAGACTCCGTAGGGCCGGGGCGAGCCGTCGGGTAGCGGCGTGAGCAGCGAGACGTTGAGGATACAGCCGTGGCGGCAGTCTGAGGCATAGAGCCGGAACTCACGCTCGGTGTACACAGGCGCCGCATCGTCGCCGACGTGCGAGAGGTGGGCGACGAAGGTGGACGGCCACAGCTGCCCCTGATCCGGGGCGGTTGAGCTTCTGCACGCATGCTCTCCTCCTGCACCGATCTCCTGGATCCGGGCGTACTCGGAGTAGATGAGTAGCTCGAACCAGCTCGGCGCCACGGAAAGCACCGTGAGGTCGTACGGCCGGTCCGTGACGCTCCAAGCCGGCGGTGCCAGCATCGGCGTCGGCTCCGGCGTTGACCCCGGCATTGACCCCGGCATTGACCCCGACCCCGGCGTCGGCGTCGGCGTCGGTGTCGGCGTCGATGTCGGCGTCGTTGTCGGCGTCGGCGTCGGCGTCGCTGTGGCGTTGGGGCATGGCGCGATCTTGGGGTACGTGGGGTGGTCGCTATAGTCTAGCTCGTCCAGATCGGAAGAACGAGTCATCCCAAAATGGGTGACCGCATGCACGTCAAACGTCCACGGCCCGTCGTCCGCGTGAAGGGCATAGTGGTGCGTCAAATGGTGGTGTGAGTCGTCGCAGTTCCATATTGTCGGGTCGAGGTCTTTGCAGCCATCTGAGCCAATGTGGAGCTCTTGAACCGGAATGTAAATCGTTGAAACGAGGTTCATTTGATCGCCTGGGTGAGTGGGTGGGTAGGTCGGGGTGGGTAGAGTGGATGGGCGCTATGTGGAGGGCAGGTAGGTCAACATGTGGATAGGCAGATAGACACACAGTGGGCGGGTGGGTGGGTCACCTTTAACCTCATCTTCCTCGCTGAGGCGCCATAGCAGCGGATCGACGCACTCCAAGTCCGGCTCGTCCTTGTCTTGCCACTCTCCGACGTCGCCAGGGCAGCGCTCGTCTTCCCACATGAACTGGCCCTCCGGAAGGCAGTGTTCACCATGTTCATGTCCAGCGTCTTTTGAAGCTGCCGCCGCGGCCGCCGCACCGTGATCATCGCCAGCGCCACCGCCAATTGGCGGACCACCGTGGCCCCATCCTGCCCCGTACCCCTGCCCACCGCCTTCGCCAGGCTGTGACTGGGGTCGCGATCGCAGCCGCCGCTCGCGTGCCATAACCGCCGCCCGCGCAGCGCGCAGCGCGAGTGCGCGTCGCGACTGTTTGGGTTTGGGCTGCCGCAAGGCGCGCGGCCGCGCGGCGGGCGAGTGTCGCGGCGCCGCTGCGTTGCAGGCGGGCGGTGTCTCAGTGTGCCACCCGACGAATCTGACGCCGAGCGCACCCTCCAGCACCGAGCGCCGTGCGCCCGCCGAGGGCAGTGAGCAGTTGGCGTTGGCGGCGAGGGCGGCGGTGAGGCTGGTGGCGGTGAGGCTGTTGGCGGAGAGGTTGGTGGCGGAGGCATTGGGCGCGAGCAGGTTGAGAGTGGCGTTGATGGCGCAGCCACAGAGCGTGTGCATCGCGTCGGCGGCGTGCGCTGCAGAGGGCAGCTCGAGGGCAGCAGAGAGCACGACCGAGCCGCCCGTGGCGTTGAGCGCGACGCGCGCGTCCTCGACGCCGGTGAGCACGCCGAGGGCGGCGCGCACGGAGTCGACCTGATCGTAGAATTCCTCCATCGAGGCGTCAAGCTCGGCGGTGAAGGTGAGCCGCGTCGCTCCCGACCCCTCCTCCACCAACGGCGACTCCTCAACGATCTGGTCCCGCCGGTCCTCTTCGTCCTCCTCATCCGCGTCGAGAAGGTCCGCCAGGTCCTCCTCCAAGACGCCGTCGTAAGCTGCCTCATCGAAGTGCTCCTCGCCAACGTGCCCCGCCGCAAGCCGCACCGAGTGCGGCATCGAGGAGTTGTTGATCGAGTAGCGCACCTCTCCAAACTCGCCGAGCTTGCCGCTGGACGGGCTGCGGTAGTAGTCCAGCTCCAGCTGTGCCGCCTCGCGCGCCGCCGCGTAGGTCGCCGCGCGCTCCGCAGCTCTAGCGCGCAGCCGCACGTCGCGCCGCGCCGCCTCGCGCGCGCGCCTCATGGCGTACGAGTCGACCTTCTTGGTGCGGTTGAAGATACGCAGCCTGAAGTAGTGCACCTCAACGGTGACGTTCTCCATGTCGACGTCCACGGACAGAGCCACCATAGTGCCGTCTTCCGAAAGGGTCTCGGTGTTGAGGTTCGTGATCACGGGCCTCAGATCCCCAGTGAGAACAATGTTCTCTTTGATCTGTCGGAGCTCTTCCTCGAGGCGCGTGATGTTGTCCGTGAGGTTGGCGGGTGACGGCGGCGGCGGCGGCAGCAGCGGCGCGGGCGGCGGCGCGGGCGGCGGCTCGAGCGGCGGGACCACGCACGGGCGAATGGTCGAGAGCGCGATGAGCACAGCGGCGGCCTGCGTGCCGCTGACGTCGCGCACCATCGCGGCGGCGACGTCGGGCGAGGCGACGGCGCGAATGCCAGTCTGCGACGAGGTGCGGATGAGCAGCCGCGGCGCGAGCACCGTCATGTCGAGCTCATCGAGGCACTCGTCTTCGACCGCGTCGAGCGCGTGCTGCAGCCCCGCCAGGACAGTGCTCAGGTTCCACGCGCCGCGCAGCGCGTCGCCGATCGGCAGCTCTCCCGCAGGAAGCAGCTCGGTCGAGTACTCACGCAGCGTGCACTGGGCGGTGCACGTGGCAACGGTCGGCGTCGGCGCCGGTATCGGCGTCGGCGAGGGACCAGTGGTCTCGTTGCACGGCTCCTCGGGCTCCCGGTCCCACAGCACGGCGGTATACGGGCCAGACCTGTGTACCTTGCACGCGGGGCAAGCAGGAGCGGACACATTGGAGAGCACGTTGGTGTTCACACCAGGGTTGCTGTTGACGCCGCTGGTGTCAAGGGCGGGGCAGGCCGCCTCCGTGAGGGCGGCGAGGTGGGTGGCGCGCAGCTGGTCGTGCGCGGCGGCGCGCAGGCTGGGGGTGGTGATCGGCAGCTTGCGCGAGGTTGGGATGAGCGAGCGCAGCTCGAGCACGAGCGACACGTTGTTGTGCAGCGTCGTGGGGTCGCCCAGGTCGAGCGCCGCGGTGATCATCTGCACGAGCGCCGCCGGCGTGATGTCGAGTTTCGACGCCTCGGCGCCCGCCAGCACAAACGTCGAGTGGACAGCGAGGGCGACGTACCCGGGAGGCAAGGGCTTGTAGCGCTTGGGCGGCGTCGAGGCGAGCACGGCAGGCGACGGCAGGCGCGCCAGCATCGGGTGAGCAGCACGGACCGCCGCGTCCCGCAGCTCTGCCGCGACGAATGGCGAGCCAAGAGCGCCATCGCCCTCCTCGCTCGTGCCAGTGAAGTCCGCTGGCGTTGGTGGCGGAGCCGAGGGCGGCGAGTGGTTAGGGAGGCGCTCCACCTCCCCGATCGTGGGGCTTGTTATTGAGCAGATGGGGCCAGTTGCCCCAAGCTCCGATGCGAGCTCCGTCGAATTCACACTGTTTAGCGCGAGCAGCGCTCTGCCGGCATCTGGGATATCAGCCGCGTTGACCTTGAACTTCACCCCGATGCAGTTAGTAGCATTGCCCTTGCGGCTCAGCACCATTCGCTCAGCATCTGTTGTGTTCGGCGCGAGAGTGTCTGTCGTCCTCAGCTCAACTGAGATGTCCGATGGGAGATCTCCTAAGATCAAGGCGAGGCGCTCGGCGTAGCGGGTCGCGTTGTAGGACGCGTCAACGATTTCGACGCCGTACACGACGGTGACCGGCTCCATCACTTGCTCCTCACCCATTGCGGCGCCGGGCGTTGGCGTTGGTGAAAGGCCGCCGCCAAGGCCGCCGGCGCTGGTGGCGTTGGCGGCTCCCAAGACGCAGTGCCCAGAGCCCATCTCGCTGGTGCTTCCCTCGGCGCACACGAGGCAGCGCTCGCGTTTGCCGCCCAAGGCTTCGCCGGGGGCGTACGTGCCCGCCTCGCACTTGACACAGTGCAGATTCGGCCAGGCGGCGTCGTCCTGGCCCGCGTCGTACTCGTACTCGCCCTCGGGGCATGTAGACGGAAGCCCCCCGGGGCCGAAGGTCGCATGGTCGTCGTCGGGTGCGTGCGGGGGAGATGGGGGGGCGACGAGGTTGACGGCGGCGGCAGCGGACCCGTGAAAGGTGATGGTGGGGGTGGCATGGAAGGAGAGAGTGGCGTCGGTGATGTTGTCCAAGGCGCACGTGTCCTCAGGCAGCGGGGTGGACATAGCTCGTAGCTGGGCCTCGATGCATTCCTTCGGCCACGCGTAGTGCGGTGGCTTCGGCGGCGGCGGCGGCGGCGGCAGGTTGAATGGCGCGGGCGGCGGCGCGGGCGGCAGCGGGCAGCTTTGGTCGAGCGAGGCCCCAGCCGCCGCATGCGCGCCCGTCTCGGCCGCCGCCTGCAGGTCGGCCGAGGTGGCATCGAGGCGCTGCGTCAGCGCGTCGGCAACTGCCGCGCCCGCACCCGCCGCGGCCGCCTCCCTGATCGCCCTAGCCTGCGGCTCGGAGACGCACAGGAACGCCGGCTCGGCTGGCGTTGGTGTCACCCACGGCGACAGCGACCCGTCGGTGGCATTCTCGCCGCCGCCGGCGACGGCGCCGTCAGCGCCGGGTGTCGTGGTCGGCGTGGGCGTGGGCGTCGGTGTCAACCCCTCCTGCTCGTGCGCGTCGGGGCATTGCCGCCAGAGCAGCTCCTCGTCGGTGTGCCCGTCGGCGCGCACGTGCGACGACGCGCGCATCTCGCCGAGTGCCCCCGTCGAGGGCAGCCCGCCGTGAGGGGCGCAGAAGGCGGTGACCACTGCGCGCGGCGCCTTGACCGGTGGGTACGACTCGGCCGACTCGCCGCCGATGTTGGTGTACTTTGTGCCGTCGGCGCACGCGGCGTACGCCTGCAGCGCCGCAACCCCGCCAGAAGCGTTGGTAGGCTCCTCGGCGTAGCACACAGCGGGGGCCGCGCCCACGGCGCCGTAGGCCACCCACCTGGCCAGCTGCGCCGCCACCTGCACGCACGCGACCAGCTCGCCCGGCACGCACGCGGGCGGCACGAGGTTGGCCGGCACCGTCGCGGCGAGGCGGGTCGGCACCGTGATCGGGTGCTTGGGCTCCGTGCCGCACGCGAGGATCTCCTCGTCGTGCTGGCCGCACAGGCAGTACTGTGCGTCGGGGCAGACGCGCATGTCGCACTGGAAGGCGTTGGCCTCCTGCGAGGCGTTGTTGCCCTCCTGCTGCCCGCCACCAAGGGCGGCGTCCATGCCGGGCGGCGATGCGCAGGCGAGCACGCTGCCGTTGTCGTCGCAGAGACAGCACGGGTCGGAGGTGCAGACCTGCGTGAGCGCGTGCGTGCACGTCTCGGGCGCTGCGGCGAAGTCGGCGCCCTTGGAGGTGAGCAGCTCCACCACCACCACGTACTTTGTGCGCGGGAAGAGTGGCCCCAGCTCGAGCGTGCATCCCGCCGGCGCGGCGCAGCTCAGCGGGTCGGTGATGTTGGGCACGAGCACCGTGGTGAGCGGGCCGAGAGGCGAGGCGAGCGACGAGAAGTTGCGCGCCGAGCCGTGGAGGACTCGGCCCCACGGCACCGCCTCGGGCGTCAGCGTCGCCCACGGCATGCGCTCGCGCACGACCGCGGGGTCCATGCCGCCGTCCAGCGCGCCGCCGGCGGGCGGGCTGGGCGGCGCAAGCTCGAAGGTGGTCCACGCGTCTTGGATGGGCGTGGCGAAGATGACGTAGAAGAGCGCTCTCTCCGTGGGGTCGGTCGGCGGCGAGATGGTCCAGCTCAGCGAGACCGAGGCGCGCCCCGCCACGCCGACCTTGGCCGAGGTCACCTTGGCCGAGCTCAGCGGGACACGCGGCGCGGGCGGCGGCGACGCGGGCGGCGGCGGCGCGGAGTCCTCGCACGCCTCGCCCGCGGTGCCGGCAGGACAGACGCAGGCGCCGCGGTAGCACTCGCCCACGCCGCAGTCGGTGCTGCAGGAGAGAGGGCAGCCTCCCGCGGTGACGCAGAGATGGAGCAGCCGGCTCACGCCGTCGGCGACTGTCGCGAGCACACTGCTGGTGGCGACGTCGGCGGCGTCGTGCTCATCGAGGCCGGCACGCTCGCGCGCGGCGTTGGGCCGCGACGAGCCGACGAGGCCGTCGCTGCCCGGCAGCATCGCCCAGAGGACGAGCGACTCGCCAATGGCGACGTGCTTGATGCCGACCAGCTCGAAGCTGTCGGGGTCGAAGCGCAGCAGCATGCCCTCGGTGGTGGCTGCGTAGGAGAGGCCGCCGCGCGGGTCGAGTGCAAGCGAGGTGACTGAGCCGAAGCTCGCGTCGAGCTCCATCGAGAAGCTCACCTCCATCGGGAGGCCCGCCGAGGAGCTCGTCGTCGCCCGACCCTCGCGGTGCCACCCCTCCTTGCGGAGCGCCTCGCGCGCCGCGCGCGCCGCGTCACCGCAGGGTGTGAGGTCGAGCCGCAGCAGCCTGGCGCCGCCGCCGTGGGTCGCGCCGCTGTGGACCGTGGCGGTGGCGACGATGGCGACGCCGGTGCCGGGGTACTGGGCGATGGCGGTGACGGGAGCGCCGCCGGTGAGTGGCGTGAGGTCGATCTCGTCGATCAGCCGCAGCGGGTCGAGCCCCACCCGGGAGATCTTGCTGGCGGGCGTGAGCGCCTCGCCCTCGCCCACTACCTCGGCGCGCATCGCTGCTCCGCTCGAGCCGTCGAGCAGGTAGGCCTCGCCGCAGTGGTAGAGGCCGGCCGAGACGCCGCCACCGAGGCGGAGCGGCGCGCCGGTGGCGGCGAGGGTGTACGGGCCGTGGGAGACGGCGATGGAGTAGACGTCGGTGGCCTCGCCGTTGGACGCGGAGACGGCGGCAAGGTAGTGCGGGCTGACGCCCGATGCGGGGGGGAGGATGAGGGAGACCGACGACTGGGCGTCGGCGGCGTCGGCAGCGGCGCCGTCCGCGTCGTCGCGCGACTCCACCAGCTTGTCGTCGTTAAGGCGCTTGTCGGCACCGAGGGGCAGGAAGGCGGCAACCGAGCCCTCGCTCTGCTGGGCGGCGCAGTGGTTGGGGTCGTGGAGGAAGAGCGTGGGGCGAGGGCCGCCGCCACCCGTGAGGACGAGCCCCGTGGCCGGGTCCATCGCCGCCACCTCTTCCGTCAGGCCCGGCGGCACATCGCCCTGCGGCGGCGAGGGTGGCGGCGCCCCCTCCTCTGCCAGCGTGCTGGCGTAGCGGCTGGTCGACCCCATGAGCAGCCGGCGACCGGTGGCGAGGAGGCGATTGAGGGGGGACGTTTGGGCGGCGGCGGCGGTGGCGTGCGAGGCCTGCTTCCACGTCGGCATGTGGTTGGACGCGGGGCAAATGGTCGCCATCTCGAGGTTGGTGAGGTTGAGCTGGATGAGCTCCGCGCTGAGCTCGTGGGAGGGAGGGTGGGTGGGTGCCTGCGTCGAGAGGCGCGAGAGGCCTCTGGTGAGGACGGCGATGCTGCCGCTGAGCGGGGTGGCGGCGACGGGCGAGGCCAGGTTGCTGGGCATCCCCGCGACGACACCCACGGTGCGGGGCAGCACCATGTCCCACGTGACCGCGGGAGGCGTGAGGTCCCGCTCCGTGCAGCCAGGACCTGTTCGCCCTTGGTCGCACTGGCAGACGCCGCCCGCCGTCAGCATGCCGCGCCCGCCGCACGCGTCCTCGTCGCCTGAGTAGCAGATGGCGCCCGCAAGGCAGATGTCGCAGCTCAAGCCCGTCCAGCCCTCGTGGCAGGCGCAGAGGCCCGCGGCGCAGTGACCATTGGTCGTGTTGCAGGCGCCGCAGGGTGCGGCTGTCATGGGCGGGCCTTGGCCCGAGGCGGCGGGACGTGGCAGAGGAGTGGGGGCAGCGGCAGGAATGGGGGTGGGAGTGGCCTCGAGGAGGGACGATGAGGCGGTGGATGCGAGGGTGGTGAGCGCGAGAGGTGGCGAGTGATCCCCCACAACCTCGTCCTCTTCCTCCTCCGGATCGCCACCTCTTCTCCTCTCCACCGGGGCGAGCGAGAGCTGGTACCGTGTGCCCGGCTGCAGCCACTCGACCTCCGCCTGGCAGCACACATACAGTGTATGAGCAGCGTATAAGCAGGGCGTTTGCAGCGCATGCACAGCGTAAATAAGTGGTGCATGCGCAGCCACCTTGCAGCCGTCGGCGGCGGCGCAATCCGCGCCAGCGTTCACTGCGATCTTGCGCAGCTCCACCTCGCCGAGACCGTCGAGTGACGTTACCCTCAGCTTGAAGTGCGTGGCGGGGGGTCTCCCCGGTAATCTCGGCATGTGGAAGCTGATCACTGCGTTGCGCTCGCCGACCCTCAGCAGCTCGAGCGCTGGTAACGCGGTCGCGGCCTCGGGGCGATCGGTCACAGCCGTAGCCGCTGGCCGAGCCCCATTTCCCACGCCTTGCGCCGGTTCGGGCCAGCTGGCGCTGACGAGGACCAGGAACAGGGCCGTCATGCTGGTTCGCATGGTGCGCCTCTCTTACCGAGAGAGCTTTCTACAATTTCCCTAAAAAGGAAGGTTAAAATGGGGAGAGAAGAAGAGAACACTGCATTGTTCCGCATCGCCTCCTGCCCCCAACCCACCCGAAGCACCACCCCAGCCGACTCTACTCGCCCAGTGCATTCGCCTC
>MDSY01031030.1_pt1 | contig 11664 bp, 9 predicted proteins | sample 811131 | NCBI WGS metagenome assembly MDSY01 (sample SAMN05326643, study PRJNA326480) | marine metagenome | isolation source: seawater | place: Atlantic Ocean: South West | collected 2010
AAGAGGTTGAATACGTGGATGCAATACGGGAAGATTTAAAATGGTTGGGATTTGAAGCTAATGGGGGAGAGTATTTTACGAGTGATTACTTCAATGAGTTATTTACTCTAGCGCTTAAGCTTATTGACGATGGGAAAGCGTATGTAGATGATCAAACTTCTGAGCAAATAGCAGAACAAAAAGGCACCCCTACAGAACCTGGGAAACATAGTCCACATAGAGATCGCAGTCCCGCAGAGAACCGTGATTTATTCGAACGAATGAAAGCAGGTGAGTTTGATGCAGGTTCTCGTGTTTTACGTGCAAAAATTGACATGGCAAACGACAATATGCACTTGCGTGACCCCCTCATGTATCGCATCATGTTTGAAACCCATCATCGCACAGGTGATGATTGGTGCATTTATCCCATGTACGACTTTGCGCACGGCCAATCAGACAGTTTAGAAGGCATTACCCACAGTTTGTGTACGCTTGAGTTCGAAGTGCACAGACCGTTATACGATTGGTATATTAAGAATCTTGACATATTCCCTTCTTCCCAAACTGAATTTGCCCGTCTTAACCTCAATTATACTGTCATGTCTAAGCGGAAACTACTCACCCTCGTTGAGGAAGGCCATGTAGATGGTTGGGATGACCCAAGAATGCCTACAATCAGTGGATTGAGAAGACGAGGTTACACCCCTGCGAGTATCCGTGAGTTTATTGACAGAGTAGGCGTGGCCAAACGCGAAAACATTATAGATGTAGGTCTTTTGGAATGGGCGCTTCGAGACGACCTCAACAGGGTTGCGCCCCGTGTGATGGCAGTTCTTGATCCAATTAAACTTGTCATCCTGAATTATCCCGAAGGTCAAATTGAGATGTTGCCTTCTGAAAACAATCCCGAGGATCCTGATTCGGGAACAAGAGAACTTCCATTTGGAAGGGAGCTCTTTATAGAAGCTGAGGATTTTAAAATTGAGGCAAACCGCAAGTGGTTTCGACTCGCTCCAGGGAAAGTCGTTCGATTAAAAAGTGCGTATAAAGTTGAGTATGTCGACCATGTGTGTGACGATTCAGGAAAAGTCACTGAAGTCCATGTGAACTATTTTGAGAACTCAAAATCCGGCTCAGACACCAGTGGTATTAAGGCAAAAGGCACGCTACACTGGGTTGAGTCCAGCCATGCGATCGATGCCGAAGTACGTCTTTATGACCGGCTGTTTGCAGACCCTAACCCCGACGGTCACAAAGAAAAGTCTTATATGGAATTCCTCAATCCCGAGTCGATACAAGTGTTAACCAATTGTAAACTGGAACCTTCGCTCAAAAACGCAAAACCAGGAACAACCTATCAGTTTACGCGCCTTGGATACTTCACGCCAGATACAAAGGTGGATGGTGTATTCAACAGAGCTTCAACATTGCGAGACAGTTGGAAGGGTTAGTCTTCAAACCCTTTTCAGTCCCATCTCAGCACCGAGTTTGAGCATGAGTTCAAACGCTTCATCTGGATCGTTTTTGATGTCTCCATCAAGTATCGCCTCTTTGATGGCCTTTTTGATATCTCCGATCGGACGTGAAGGAGGAATGCCGAAGGTATCCATGATCATCTCTCCCGTGACGGGGGGTTGGAAATTACGCACCGAGTCATTGTCTTCGACTTCTTTGAGTTTTCTGACGACAATGTCATAGTTTTTTAAATATCTGGTGACTTTGGCTTCATTTTTCGACGTTATATCTGCCCTGCAAAGAATCATCAGTGCATCAATGTCGTCTCCGGCTTCATTCAGAAGCCTGCGAATTGCGCTATCTGTCACGATTTCCTTTGTGAGTGCTATGGGACGTAAATGCAACAGGACGAGCTTTTGGACAAACTTCATCTTTGCATCCATTGGAAGCTTTAGACGAGAGAAAATAACAGGCACCATTCTGGCGCCTTTGTCTTCATGGCCGTGGAAAGTCCATCCGTTCTTTTTGTCGAAACGCTTTGTAGGTGGTTTGGCGATATCATGGAGTATCGCTGACCAGCGGAGCCATAAATCGTCACTCTTGTCACATACATTTTCGAGTACTTGAAGTGTGTGAAAAAAGTTGTCTTTGTGCCCTATGCCATTTCTTTTTTCTGCCCCTTGCAAGGCCACCATCTCAGGAAAGAAGCGCGCCAACAAGCCAGTATTTGCTAGGGTTTTAAAGCCTTTTCCTGGTTTTTTTGTGAGAATTATTTTATTGAGTTCTGTATGGATTCTCTCCATAGAGATGATGTCGAGACGATTCGCATTTCGCTTCAGTGCATCTAAGCTTTCAGGCACGATTGCAAATCCAAGCTGGGTGGCAAAACGCACTGCTCTCATCATTCTAAGAGGGTCGTCACTGAATGTGATGTCCGGGTCCAATGGCGTGCGAATCACTCCAAGGTCTATATCTCTTAGCCCGTTAAAAGGATCTATTAGGTCTCCGTAGTTGTTTGAATTTAAGGAGAGTGCCATTGCATTAATCGTGAAGTCTCGTCGATTTTGATCGTCTTCAAGTGTGCCATCTTCAACGACAGGTTTCCGACTTTCTCTGGAATAGGATTCTTTTCGCGCACCGACAAATTCGATTTCTAGGTTTCCATAATTGAACATTGCGGTGCCATAGGTCTTAAAGACATTGACATGCTTTATTCCGAGATCTTTTGCTACCGCTTTTGCGAGGTCAATCCCTTTGCCTTCAGTCACAATGTCTATGTCATTTGAAGGTCGCCCAATAATTAAATCACGGACATATCCTCCGATGACAAAAGCACGCTCACCACGCCCGTCAGCTGTTTTGCCGATGGCTTTAAAGACTTTGTGTTGAAGGGCGTTTTTGTAATTCACAATTGGAGCAAATGGGGATGCAAAGCTAATCGAGAGATTCTATTTTAATAGCTTTAGTCGCGAAGAATTTTAAATCTATCGGCTGTATCAAAAGAGACGATAAAGGATGACTTGGTTGCAGTTCGGTCCGTTCTTCTATGAGCGCTCACAAAATCAGCACCGTCTATAATATCTGTGTCAATCTCGTCGAAATGAGAGGGTGTAGGTGTTCCAGACATATTTGCGGATGTACTTGCTATTGGGCGACCCAGACCATTGGCCACAAATTCCATCCATGGGTCCTTGACAATACGTACACCCAAAGAGCCGTCTTCGGCGAGTATGCTTTTATCTACGTCTTTTCCGTGAGGCATGACTACAGTAGTGGGTCTGTCGTTGTGCTTAAAGAGGTCCCAAACGGCATCTGGGACATGCGCAAAGTGCTTTTCAACCTGTCCTTCCTCAGCCACTAAAATGAGGATTGGGGTTGCTTCTGATCTGTTTTTTAGTGATCGAAGTTTGCTCACTGCAGCGGGATTCGTTGAATCACATGCGATACCCCAAACTGTATCTGAAGCATGTACAATGACATTTCCTGCCCTTAGATGTCTAACAGCTTCTATCGCATCGTCTCGCCACGGCGCTGATTTGTTCTTTCGACGACTCATCTTTTAGAAAGCCATTCTTCAACGTTTTCTTTTATCCGAGAAAGCGGTGAATCAGAATCTTCGCCTTGAAAAGTGTCTCCTGTAATTTTCTCGTAGAGTTCAATATATCTTGAGGTAACTCCTGCAACAAATGCGTCATCAAGTTCTGGTGGGCTTTGATTTTCGAGCCCCATAAAGTCATGACTTATAAGCCATTCGCGAACAAATTCCTTGCTGAGTTGCTTCTGGGGTTCTCCATTTTCTTGGCGCTTCAAATATCCCTCATTGTAAAAATAGCGTGAGCTATCTGGTGTATGTATCTCATCAATGAGAACAAGCTTGTCATTCCTCATGCCAAACTCATATTTAGTGTCCACGAGTATGAGGCCTTTCTCTAAAGCCATTTCTGTTCCTCTTGCAAAGAGTGCATGGGTCACACGCTCTAATTCTGCATAGATCTCTGGCGTGACAATTTTTCGAGAAAGAATGTCATCAGATGAAATATCTTCGTCGTGCCCTTCTTCTGCTTTTGTTGCAGGCGTAATAATGGGAGAGGGGAATGGGTCGTGCTCCTTCATTCCATCTGGCATCGATACACCACACAACGTTCTTTTTCCCAAAGCGTATTCGCGCCAAGCGTGACCTGTAAGATATCCTCTAATCACCATTTCTAAGCGAATCGGTTCGCACCGATATCCGATCGTTACATTTGGGTCTGGAGTGGCCAATTTCCAAGTTGTGATGATGTCTGATACAGATTCTAAGAAAGTAGCAGCGACGCCATTAAGCACCTGCCCTTTAAACGGGATTCCGCGAGGCATTACAACGTCGAAGGCGCTAATTCGGTCCGACACGACCGCTACCATGAGATCTTCGCCTATGCCGTACATGTCACGGACCTTGCCGAAGTATGCCGATGTTTGGCCTGAGAAATTGAAGTCAGTCTTTGTTATGGGAGTGGCAGATTTCACATCCATCATTGTTCATCTTTTTCAAAAGCGGTTATTACTGCACGTACAAGTCTGTGCCTCATCACGTCAACTCCGGTAAGTCTAATTGTAGAAATACCTTCGACATCCTTAAGTATATTTAAAACATGAACCAAGCCTGACTTCTGTCTGTAGGGGAGGTCCACTTGGGTTTCATCTCCTGTGATAACATACTTTGCATCACGACCCATACGTGTCAAAAACATTTTTATTTGAGGTATCGTCGTGTTTTGTGCCTCATCAAGGATGACAAAAGCTTTGTCTAGAGTCCTTCCTCGCATAAATGCAAGCGGTGCAACTTCGATCACGCCTTTTTCTAATAATTCCGCGACCTTTTCAAACGGAATCATGTCGGTGAGTGCGTCGTAAAGTGGCTGTAAGTATGGATCTAGTTTTTCTTTCATGTCCCCAGGGAGGAAGCCGAGATTTTCACCCGCTTCGACAGCTGGACGTGTTAAGATAATTTTCTTGACACGTTTTTCTTTGAGCGCTTTTACAGCAAGCGCGACAGCGGTGTATGTTTTTCCTGTTCCTGCAGGACCTACAGCAAACACCATGTCGTGTTCTGCAACTGCATCAACAAGTTTATACTGATTTGGTGTTCTTGCATACACCTTGTTACCTGCAGGGCCATGAACAATCACATTGTCTGCCCCAGCATCCTTCATGAATGTGTCTTCGTTTGACTTTGACAACCTTTCAAGGTCGTCTAGCGTCAAAGTTGAGTAGCGGTCAACATGCCACACGACCATCCTCATTATTTCCTCGAATCTCCCCACATCTTCACGACTTCCCTTCACAAGAAAATCGTGTCCACGAGAAACTATGCGTAGTTTAGGAGAAAGTCTTTGTAACGCGCGTAAATTTGTGTTCTCGTTACCAAGAATTACAACCGGGTCTAAACCCTCAATCGAAATCAGTGTCTCATGCATGTTGAGCACAAAAATAAGTACACCACCTTTGTCTCATGCCAATAATTACATTAACATCTGATTATGGTCCAGAAAGGTACTACGCTGGCATCCTTAGGGGCGCCTTAATTGCTGCTGTGCCTGGTGTTGATGTCGTTGATCTGTCTCACGACGTTAGAAAATTTAATTCTGTTGATGCTGCTTTAATACTGCGCTCGTCTGTGGCTCATTTCCCCAAAGGATCCATTCACATTATCGCAGTACAAAGTGAAGCTACGGCTGAACGTCCACATCGCATCGTTCGAATTGAGGAACAGTTTTTTATCGGTGCAGATACAGGTGTCTTTCACTTGATTTTCGGGAAAAGCCCAGACGCAGTATTTGATGTCTCCAGTATGATGGCTGATTTCGATTATCCAACTTTCCCAGAACGCGCTGTTTTCGTTCCCGCAGCCGCCCATTTGGCCCGAGGAGGGATTCCAGAACTTTTGGGTCGTCCTGCTTCCCTGTCCGTAGCAAAATCGATTTTGCAACCCGCATTTGAGAACCGTGTATTAACGGGTCATGTGATTAGTATAGATGGCTTTGGCAATTGTATTACTGATATTGAAAGAAAACATTTTCGAGAAGTTGGTACTGAAAAGGAATTTGTAATCGTTATGCGATCGAGTAGGAGTGACATTAGAAAAATCAGTCACAATTACAACGATGTTCATGTCGGTGAACCTGTCGCGCTATTTAATCATTTGGGCCTTTTAGAGATTGCCATAAATCATGGTGCTCCTGGCACTTCAAACGGCGGCGCGAGTGGTTTGCTAGGAATAAAAATTGACGATGTACTTAGAATTGAATTTTCAGATTGATTATACAATGACCAGCATTATTAGAATTGTTAGAATGACTTTTTCAGAATCGAACACAGTTGTTTTTGAAGCTCTTTTTGCAAAGCACTCCGACGAAATATCTTCTCAATCTGGATGTTTTTCTGTCGAGCTAGTCACAGATGCTTCAAATCCAAATGTCAGAACGACGATCAGTCGATGGGACAATGAGGGTAGTTTAAATAAATATAGAAAGTCAGTGTTGTTTGGGAAAGTTTGGCCAGAAACAAAGCAATTATTTTCTGCACCTCCAGAAGTGATTTCGTACATTTCGCAATCAAAATCGCATCTACAATGAGGGCTCTGATTTTTAAAGAAATTCGTGTTTTTTTCAGTTCGTTGATAGGATATGTTGTTATCGCAGCTTTTCTTCTTTTAATGGGGCTGTTTTTGTGGGTCTTTCCCGGTCCTTGGAACATTTTATCTGGTGGAGTGGCCTCTATGGATCCTTTCTTCACTTTGGCGCCTTGGGTTCTTTTGTTTCTCATCCCAGCAATTACGATGCGAAGTTTTGCTGAAGAACGCAGAAGTGGCACCTTAGAGCTTCTTCTCACTCGGCCTTTGCTTGAAGGTGAAGTTGTTTTTGCCAAATTCATTGGCGCCCTTGCGCTCATCTTTCTGGCATTGCTCCCTATACTCGGATTTGTATGGGTGTTGGGCGAATTGGGAAGCCCTCAATGGAACTTGGACTTGGGTGCTATTTGGGGTTCTTATATCGGCTTGTTTATGCTCGCCTCGTCAATTGCTGCGATCGGCATATTTACTTCAGCCTCGACCTCTCAGCCCCTTGTCGCCTTTCTTTCTGCGATGATTTTCTCTACGGTTGTCTATATCGGTTTTACAGCCCTGGGCGATTTCGCACTTCTAGGTCAATGGGATTATTACTTTGTCAATGTGGGATTTGAATCACATTATAGTTCTTTAAGTCGTGGACTTATTGATTCCCGAGATATCGCGTATTTTATTTTTGTTGATGTTTTATTTCTTCAGCTTGCAAGGTTTGTTCTCGCGCTCGAAAGAGGACGGATTGGAAGGGAAGGGCTAAGATTGTCTTTGGTCATCTCGATTTTTTGTGTGTTGCTTTTTTCTGCGCACATCGTTCATTTTTCTATGGATCTTACTTCAGAGAAACGCCACACATTGACGGAGGGTTCTCTTCAGCTTATGGAAGAACTTAATGCCGACAGCCGTGACGTTATTGTAACCTGTTACCTGACGGGTGATTTTCCGGCCCAGTGGAAGCGTCTTGAGAACTCTATCAGAGAAAAACTTGAGGAATTTTCAGTGGCTTCAAGTAACCACCTTCGCTTTCAATTCGTGGATATATATGAAACGGATGATCCACGTTCTCAAGGACAAAACGAAGAGAAACTTCTCGAACAAGGTATTTCTTTTACGCGGATTGGATATGATACAGGAGGCGGGAAGACATTTAGAAATGTTTGGCCTTCAGCACTCATCAGTTCAGGAGGAAAAGAAGTGCCTGTACAGTTCTTCAGATCTGACACCCCTCAGCCCACAGAAGAGATGATTCAGGGTTCGATCAACTCCATTGAATATGAATTGTCGACCTCACTTCGTAGAGTGTTGTTTGATGAGGTTCCAAACATCGCATTTATAGAAGGGCACGGCGAACTTCTAGAAATTGAAGTGGCAGACTTCATGAATTCATTAGATGAAGATTACAATGTTTCTCGGATACGTCTAGATGGGAAAATAAACATACTCAGTGAGCGCTTGGAAGGCATGAAGTACAGGACAAATCGATTTGACCTGGTTGTCATTGCAGGGCCAGATTCTATGTTCTCAAACAAAGACAGACTTATTCTCGATCAATTCCTCATGGGGGGAGGTCGTATGTTGTGGATGGTTGATCCTATTCTTACTGATTTGGATTCTCTACGCTCATCCCAAAAAACGATGGCTACGGCAAATCCAATTGGCCTGAATCATCAGTTTTTTGATTATGGTGTGCGTTTAAATAGAAATCTTATTATTGACCCTCAATGTGCGCCCATTGCGTTTGATGCTGGTCCACAAGGGAACCAAAGAAGCATGCAGCTTTTCAGCTGGTACTTTTCTCCACTTGCTATTCCACAAGGTATTTCACATCCAATCACAACGAACCTAGACCCCATTCATTTCGATTTTGTTTCTGGTTTGGATACTGTTTCTACTGATGCCGATCTGAAGAAAACTGTGTTGCTAAGAAGTTCAGCCCTTGCGAGAACATACAAAGCGCCTGTCAGAGTTTCAAGTTCTATTGTTGATTTGGACCCCTCATACTTTAATGCTAACAACACGCCTTACACCCCATTTGCTGTTCTCATTGAGGGTTCTTTTAAATCTCATTTCAAGGATATTCTTCCTGATACTTTGCTTCGAGATGCCGATTTTGCATTCAGAGCAGAGGGCCGACCTTCTGCCATGGTTGTTATTGGAGATGGAGATGTCGCAAAGAACAAGGTGATTCTCACACAAGAAGGCCCACAAATTTACCCGCTCGGATTTGACAGATATGCTGGCCGTGTTGTCTACGATAACAAAGAGTTCCTTCGCAATGTTGTCAATCATCTTTTAGATGAAAGCTCAATCATCTCTGTGAGATCACGTGCGATTACGCTTCGCTCGCTTGACAATGATAGAATTACATCTTCTCGTCTGGGGTGGCAATCGCTTGCTATTGGATTGCCACTACTTGTTGTTTTACTTTCTGGACTTGTCATCTTTAAACATCGCTCAAGGGTATATGGTTCATGATGTCTCGCATTCATTAAGAAAATATCGATCGTAATTTTATAACCATGAAATCAAACCTCAGAATACTTTTAGTGCTGATTGTTGTTACAGCATTCACAGGCATTATATGGAAAACACAGGACGGAAGAGGGGATCTGTCATCAAATGTCCAAGCGGATTTCGCCATTCCAGATACGAGCCTAGTCAACAAGATTTTTATCGCAGACAACCAAGGGGGCACGGCTTTATTAGAGAGGTCTGAAGACACAAGGTTTTGGACTTTGAATGGCACATTCTTAGCTCGGAAAGACGCGACAGATCTGCTTCTTAAAACCTTTACCAGAATTGAAGTAAAGGGTCCTGTCAATGAAAAAATGAGAGGGACTGTGATACGAAACCTTGCAGGTACAGCAAAAAAAGTTGAGATTTATCAGGGTGGAGATAAACCCGTCAAGACTTGGTATGTAGGGACATCTACACCTAGCCATACCGGGACATATATGGTTCTAGAAACGCCCGGTCAGGGGATGTCTTCTGAACCTTTTGTGGTCAGTCTTAAAGGTTCAATAGGATTTCTGTCGACACGGTTTTTCACGGATATTAACGAATGGAGATATACGGGGGTGTTTGATTTTCCTGGTAGATCTTTGGCTGAAGTGACCGTCATTCATCACGATACGCCTTACCATACATACACCATTAAATCAAACCCCAATGGGGATATTAGTCTAGAAAATGGTGCTGGGGCGCTTTTGTCAATTCAAGATACGCTGAAAGTTCAAGATCAATTTTTACGCTTTCGCAAAGTCCATTTCGAATCATACAACAATCACCTTACTGAATCTGGTCAGGAAACCATCAGAAACGCTTCTCCTGCGTTTACGATGTTCGTGAAAGGGTTTAATGGGAAAAGTTCAAAATTCGATTTGTTCTGGAAACAGAACGAGTCTGGACCGGACGAAGAATACATGTATGGTCTTACCACAGCTGGAGATGTTGTCTTGGTTCAGAGATATGTTTTTGACCCGTTAATTAATGTGCTTTCAGATTTCTAAATAGCACTTGTTACACAAGCTTTAAAGCAAAAGACTCCCAAGAATTTGTTTTGCGAATTGCCGCGTATGCGGATAAAAGGTCTTCCGGTGTATGTTTCGCGTTGATCCAACCATTTATAGCCATTGCCAATTCCTTCGAAGCGCCAGGTTTTACAAGTTCTCCGGTAACTCCAGGCATAATGGTAGCAGACAGGTCCCCGACGTCACTTGCGACAATAGGCAGATTGTAGTGGACAGCGGTTGCTGTAACACCACTCTGAGAGGCATTTAAATACGGGAGAACGACCAAGTCTGACGCACCGAAGATATAAGGCAATTCAGAATCAGGAATATATTCATTAAAGACATGTATTCTAGAAGCAGCGGAACTTGACTGTATTAAATTTTTATAGGGTTTCCAAGAACCATAGCACTCGCCTGCAATGACAATATGAATGTCTGGGTTAAGTTTCTCAGCCGCTTTAATCAATGTAGTGAGACCTTTATATGGCCTGATGATTCCGAAAAACAGAATCGTATGCTTTGTTGAAGTTGGAAGCCCCAAATGTGTGTGTGAATCTACTCGAGATTTAATTTTGGGGTAATGGTTATAGAGTGGGTGAAAAAGTGTTTTGATGTTGAGGTTCGGAGCAAGTTTTTTAACATCATCAGAGACTGATTGACTTAAAGTGATGCAGCTGTCTACGCGATTTAAGAATCTTTTCGTGAGCCATTTGTCAGAAGCTTTTCCGTCATGAGATGTCGCATTGTGCATTAACGCAACCACCTTCGTCATTGGAGATTGTTTTTTGATGGCTTTCGCGACCCCTCTTAATGCGGGTGCGAGTGCTGAATGCCAAAATGGGAGTATGACCAAATCGATATCCCCATGTGCAAGAATTGCTGTCGCTGTTTTGCGCCACGAATGAGGCGAAATCGAATCCATGGGTGCTTCAGGTCCAGATTGAGGGCGAGTCGTGCCTGTTTTTATTTGAGTTTTACCTGGAAATAAAACAGATGGGTACTGTCGACTCCAATTATAACAACTTACATCGTGCCCGATGGATTTAAGTGTCTTTGCCATCTGGTCATTAAACTGAGCAATACCACCGCGATAGGGATGGAATGTCGAAGCGATAGCTATTTTCATGTGTGCAATTTAAGCACCTTATCTTTGTAGCAGAAATTTTGACAAATGAAAGCATATCTTGTTGATGGGATTAGAACACCTATTGGTTCTTTTGGTGGAACTCTAGCGTCTGTAAGAACAGATGATTTGGCCGCTTTAACTATTTCTGAGTTGTTAAAACGCAATCAAAGTCTTGATCCTGCTTCTGTAGGAGATGTGATTTTTGGCTGCGCAAACCAAGCAGGAGAAGACAATAGAAATATAGCCCGTATGTCTTTGTTGCTTGCAGGCATGCCTTTTACAGTGCCTGGTGAAACCGTAAACAGACTCTGTGCATCGGGATTGTCCGCTGCAGTTAACGGAAGCAGAATGTTGTCAATGGGAGACGCAGATGTCATTATTGCTGGGGGAGTTGAGAACATGACGAGAGGGCCATGGGTGATGTCGAAAGCCTCTCAACCTTTCGGAAGAGACAGCAAACTGTTTGACACAAGTTTCGGATGGAGATT
>MDSY01052345.1_pt1 | contig 11663 bp, 7 predicted proteins | sample 811131 | NCBI WGS metagenome assembly MDSY01 (sample SAMN05326643, study PRJNA326480) | marine metagenome | isolation source: seawater | place: Atlantic Ocean: South West | collected 2010
GACTTGATTGCCCTGTTCACCCACCATCACAAGCGCACTAGGAATCTTGGTCTTTGATTTCTTGCGTTTCTTAGGGCGGTCCAATGTCCAACTCAGGTTGGTTTTCAGGATGTGCCGCGTTTGCGGATCGACCGCATTCCATTGCTGTGACCAGATATAGCCAATGCTTGCGGACAACGCCTTGCTTACCTGTCGCGTAAACAACCATCGAAAGCGCGTCTTTTGGTCAGCAAACGTTTCGAAATCGGGGAAGAGTTCAATATCTGTTTTCCATCGCCAGAGACCAGTCCAATCATGCTGATAGCCAAAGCGAAACCTGACAGACTCATCAACTTCCATCCAAGGGGTGTCATTTGCCCCAATACTCGGGCCCAAGGATTGAGAACCCATGAGTCGGGCGTTCCATTTCCCAATTCCCCATTGACCTTCGCTGCTCAGGCGCAAAGCCAAACGCTGTCGGGGAGTATAGCCGCCCGTCCGGGTTCGTTCTTCTGAATATCGGTATTGGACGTTCGCAGTAATCCGAGAGAATAGTTTTTTCTCAATCGAGGCGTCCAAAATGCCGCGTTGATGTCGAGATAGGTCTGCGTCCCAGCGGTTTTCCCATTGCAACGACCAGGCCCAATCATTGCGCAACCTCTGGTCCACTTCCACGCCAAGCCAACCGCCCGTCTCAGACCATTGGCCCCACATGGATTGCGTGAATAAACTCAAAATTAGGAACAACGCTATTCGCATCTCAGATGTCTTCAAAAATCCGCAAGACCCCTAAATCCAGCGCTTCATCCCGATCAACAACGGTCACCTCTTGGATGATGGCGATTTTAGGTGCGTTGTTAAAAGCCGGCAGGGTGTCTTCGCTGTAAACGTAAACAGTGTAATCCCCAGTTCTCATACCATAAAAAGCAAATTCCCCGTCGAAATTGGTCTGAACACGGTCATCCGGACCCACCCGGTCGCCATAAATGATGAACACATCTTCGTCAGCAGCGGGTGCTCGGACCGCGCCGCTTGGGTTTGTTATGACCAGCCGTTGTTCCACTTCAATCTTACCGTGTATCACGGCTTGACCACCTTCACCAGGGGTTCGCGTGCAACCAATCGCTATGATTGTACACGCCAAACCGGCTATCCAAACTAAATTTGGGTGCCATTCGAAAATTTGATTCCTATTCATGAGAGTGCAAAGTAGCAACTGAAGTAATTTCGAACACAAGAACATGGTACCACACGACGAACATTCTCCACTTCAGCACACCGGAATCGGCGAAGGACGCATCGAAGTCGTCTGCGGCCCGATGTTTTCAGGGAAAACTGAAGAGTTATTGCGACGGGTCCGGCGCGCTCAAATCGCCCGACAGCCTACGCTTATTTTCAAACCAGCAACAGACACTCGCTACAATAAAGATGCCGTTACATCCCACGATTCTAACGCATTGCCCTCTGTTACGGTCAAGGATAGTCCATCAATACTTGCACATTTACAAGCACTTGAACGACCAGTAACCGTAGTAGCCATTGACGAAGTTCAGTTTTTTGACCACGATTTACCTGCCTTGTGCACGTTTTTAGCCAATCAAGGTATTCGTGTCATTGTCGCAGGGCTCGATTTGGATTTTACAGGGGAGCCCTTCGGGTGCATGTCCGAGTTGCTTGCGCGTGCTGAGGAGGTCACAAAATTGCATGCCGTTTGCATGGAAACGGGCAGGCCTGCACATTTTTCACATAGGATAGCAGGGGGCGATACGACCGTAGAGATTGGTGAAAAAGACTTGTATATCCCATTGACGAGACAAGCTTTTGTAGAGGCCCGCAAACAAGGCGGTAGAGACTCCGAAGCGGAGCGCTCATGAATGTTGAAGCATGGCGCCAGTGGATCTCTGGCAAACAAGTGCTTTCAACGAATGCCTCGGCAGAATCGAAGGAGCCTTTACAGGTCGCTTTTGATAGCCGTTTATTGGCAAGTCCCCTTTCCAACCCCACCCTCTTTGTTGCCATCCAAGGCATCTGGCACGATGGGCATGACTTTATCAAAGACGCGCATTCTGCAGGGGTGCGGTTCTTTCTGGTGAAGGAGGGGGCCACACTCCCTGAACTTCCTGATTCCGACGTTATCGCTGTTGCCGATGTCATCCAAGCCTGGCAATCGATGGCGTTTGAATGGCGATCACGTTGGGGCAAGCCGGTCATCGCTATTGCAGGAAGCAACGGAAAAACCACTGTCAAAGAGTGGTTGGCGTCCTTGCTCGCACCGGTCGTGCATGTTCACAGCAGTCCACGCAGCTACAACAGCCAAATTGGCGTTCCTGTATCGCTGTGGGATTTGAACGACGATCATGCGGTGGCACTTATTGAAGCGGGCATCTCTATCCCCGGTGAAATGGAACGGCATGCGCAAACCATTGGACCTGATTTTGGAGTACTCACCCACGTAGGGACCTCGCATTTGGAGTCGTTTGAAAATGCAGCTCATCTCTTAGAGGAAAAACTGACGTTGTTTCGGTCCTGCCAATGGGTCGCGATGCCCGAATCTTTAAGTGAGGCCAAACGTCATTTAACCGAACGTGGTTGCGTTGTCATCACATGGGGCTCGTCAGAACAGAGTCATCTCAATATCAACAGCCTGCCGACCGATTCCGGTCGGGTCATTCGAGCAACGTGGAAGGGGGTCGCTTACGATTGGACGCTGCCGTTTTCAAGTGAAATTGGATTCCGCAATGCCATGACCGCTGCTTTAGTCGCTCTGCAATGGGGGGTGGATGGGAACCAAATAGGGGCGTCGCTGGCCCACCTGCAAGACTTGGATATGCGGATGCAACGGTTGCGTTCACGCAGCGGTGCATGGGTGCTCTCTGATGCATACACCAATGATTGGGACGCGCTCACATTGGCTATAAACGACCTCGATCGACTTCCCGGTCCTTTTCCAAAATCTGCCATCATTGGACCGATTCCCGGAATGGACCAATCCGATCCGTTGAGACTCGTTCAGCTCATCGAAAGCTCCTCTATCCAACATCTGTGGCTCATCGGATCGACTTGGGAGTCAAAATTGGGCGGCGCTTTCCCCGGTATTATTGATGTCGCCTACTTCTCGTCTACAGAAATAGCCTTGGCCCATCTGCAAGAACACCCCAACGAGTTTTTCAAACAGCACGTGCTCATCAAAGGCCCACGGGTAGAACGATTCGAACAGTTTCACCCGTTGCTTTTGCAACGCGGGCACATGACGCAACTGAATTTAGATCTCGACGCTGTCGCGTACAATTTACGCACATTCAAAGCGCACATTCGACAACATGCTGGGGCTGACACTTCGATTCTAGCGGTCATTAAGGCTTCGGGATACGGCACAAGTGGTCCGGCGATGGCCAGGCTTCTTCAGTTCCACGGGGTCGACCTCATGGCCGTTGCGTGCACCGAAGAAGGAGTGGAACTTCGTCAACATGGTTTGTCCATGCGGATTTTAGTCCTCAATCCAGAGCCCGATACATTTAGCACCTTACTGCAATACCGTCTTGAACCGGGCTTACACAACTTCGACCAGTTGGAATTGTTTTCCAAGGCGGTTGAATCAGCTGGACAGATCGTTCCGTGGCCCGTTCACGTTAAAATTGATACCGGAATGCATCGGCTAGGTTTCGACCAAGCCTCGTGGCCTTTGTTACGTTCCACTTTGGATCACAATCAAACTCTCCAGGTCAAATCCGTCTTCAGCCATTTGGCCAGCGCAGATGACGCCAAACAAGATGCGCGGACTTTCGAGCAATTCTCGTCATTCAATCATGCGGTAAAGGCGCTTGGAGACGAACATAAGCCCTTCAAAACACATATTTTAAACACCGCCGGACTTATCCGTTTTCCGTCTTTTGCGGGAGATTATGTTCGCATAGGAATCGGTTTGTTTGGCGTTCGAGTCGCGGACGTACCCAGCACGTGGGAGCTGCGACCAGCCATTCAATTCACTACTGTAATTTCCACCATCCACAGCATCGCTCCTGGTGAAGGGGTAGGATACGGGATGACTGATACGAGCGACACGCTGCGTCTAGTCGCCACGCTTCCGGTTGGTTATGCCGATGGGTTTCCAAGGCACTTAAGTCACGGGAAAGGACACGTCGCTATCCATGGAAAGCTCGCCCCCGTTGTGGGGAAAGTCTGCATGGATATGATCATGGTGGATGTTACCGAAATCCCACATACACAACCCGGAGATCCTGTTGAGCTCTTTGGGTCCACCATTTCTGTAGAGTCCTTTGCCGAGGCGGCCGGTACGATTCCCTACGAGATTTTAACACGCATCCCCGCGAGGGTGCACCGCACGCAAAGCGGAAATTAAGGGCTTAGACCGCCTCCTTCTTTCCGTACTTGTAGATCATGCGATTAATCCACCAGTACATGACCGGAACGATGATCAGCGTGAGGAACGTCGCAAACGTGAGGCCGTAAATGATCGCCCAACTCATCGGCTTCCAGAAGACATTGTTGTCACCACCAATGTAGATCCGCGGATCATATTCCGTAATCAACGTGATAAAATCGATATTCAACCCGATGGCCAAAGGCAACAAACCTAAGATGGTTGTAATCGCGGTCAATAGCACGGGACGCAGTCTTGTTCGGCCACCCGAAACAATGGACTCCACCACTTCATTAAATGGCAAGTACTCCCCAACACCCAACTCGCTCCGTTTTCGTTCCCTCAACAAATCCGTGTAGTCGATCAGAACAATGGCATTGTTGACCACCACACCGGCTAAGGAAATGATCCCAATCATCGTCATGATAATGACAAAATCCATCTGGAAAATCACCAATCCGAGCAACACCCCGATCAAACTAAAGAACACGCTGAACCCAATGATGAATGGCGTTGTGATCGAATTGAACTGGGCTACGATGATCAGAATAATCAAGAAAAGCGCTAGCAACAACGCTCGAGACAAGAAGGCCATTTCCTTCGCTTGCTCTTCCTGTTGTCCCGTAAAGGCCCACTGAACGCCCTCTGGAGTGTCAAACCCAGCCAATTCGGCCTTCATTCCTTCCACAATTTCATTGGCATTGGCACCCTCCAATACGTTGGAGCTCAATGTGATGATTCGATCCATATCCTTTCGCTTGACGCTGCTAAACGTGGTGCTTCGTTTGGCGGTAGCAACGGCGCTGATCGGAACTTCCTTGATTTGACCGTCCGAAGCGCTCCGAAAAATCACCTTCTGGTTCATCAAAGCGTCCACATTATTGCGGGCAGATTCTTCAAAACGCACATTGATCGGGTAATCGTCTTCACCGTCTTTGTAGGTGCTCACCTCACGGCCAAACAAAGCCGTTCGAATGGTCATGCCAATGTTTTGCGTCGACAATCCATAATTCCGTGCCTTGGTCCGGTCAATGGTAATGGGCAATTCAGGCTTTCGCTTGTCCACATCAATCTTGAGCTCTTCCACCCCGTCGTATTCCATTTCTCTCAGAAATTGACGCATCGCGGTGGAGGTAGCTAAGACCTCATCGTAGTCCTCACCTCGAATTTCGATGTTGATCGGCGGGCCTTGGGGCGGTCCATCAGAATTTTTCGTCACGATGACTTCCGCGTCAGGGTAGCCCCGCAATTTCTCACGGACTGCAGACAGCATGTTCCGAGTAGATTGTCCTTTTCGGTCCTGGAACTTCACGAAGTTGACCACGATTCGAGCCTTGTGTGGCGTATTGCCCAAGGAAGGCCCTTCCTGTGGATCGCTCGTTCCGTTGCCCACTTGGCCAATGACCGAGTTGGCCATGTAAGCCGTGAGTTCTCCTGTCTCTGGGTCAACTTGCTTGAATCGGTCTTCCGACAGCACATCCATAATCAAATTCTCGATCTCCTTGGTCACCCGATTGGTCTCTTCGATATCTGTGCCAATCGGCTTCGTGATGAAGATGTTGAGATACTGCGGCTCATTGGATGGGAAAAACTCCACTTTCGGTGGGAACGTGCCCAGCAACGCAAATGCCAATACCATCAAACTCGCTGTTCCAAAGAAGAAAACCCACGGTTTCTTCCCGGCCAAAGCGTACCGTAAAAAAGCTTCGTAGCCTCTTTCCAAACGCGGTAAAAATCGGTTCTGGAAGAGCTTGGTCGCAGGAAACAAAACATAGGCATTGAGGATGGTCATCAAGCCCGCAATGATCAAGATATTACCGAAGGCCGTAACGCCCAGCACAAGGAAAACACCACCAAATGTTACCAAAGACCCCGTTAACCAATGTATCCGCTTCTTATTGATTTCCTGATCGCCTACGCGCATCAACACGGCGGTCAATACGGGATTGATGACCAATGCCACAAAGAGAGACGAACTCAATACAATCATCAATGTGATTGGCAGGTATTTCATGAATTGCCCAATCAATCCGGGCCAAATCGCCAAGGGTAAAAACGCAGCCAATGTGGTCGCTGTTGAAGCAATGATCGGCCAAGCCACTTCGCCCACACCAAACTTTGCTGCACGCAACGGACTCTCCCCTTCCTCCATTAGTCGATAGATGTTCTCCACGACCACAATGCCATTGTCCACCAACATGCCCAATGCGAGAACCAATGAAAATAACACCATCACGTTGAACGTAATACCCAACGCGCTGAGGATGATGAACGACATGAACATCGATAAAGGAATCGCCACACCCACAAACATGGCATTGCGCAATCCTAAGAAAAACAGCAACACACCCACGACCAACAACACGCCGAAAATGATGGAATTCTGCAGCTCCTCCACCTGCGTTCGCGTCTGGTCTGATTGGTCGTTGGTAATGGAGACACTCAAGTCCGCCGGCAGGTAGTCCACCTTCGCTTGGTCAATGATTCCGTTGATTCCGTTGGACGCCGCGATGAGGTTTTCCCCGGCACGTTTGATGATGTCCAAAGAGACCACTGGTTGTCCATATTCCCGAGCATAACTCGTCTTCTCCTGCTCCACAAAATGCACGGAAGCAACATCCTTGAGGTACACTGGCGCGTCATTTTCGCTCTTGACAATGACATTTTCAATGTCAGCCATGGAGTGGAAATCGCCTTCCACTTGCACGGTTCTTCGGAAATGGTCTACAAGCAAATCGCCACCGGAAATGGTCACGTTTTCTTGCGCAATCGCTCCTGAAATGTCATTGAAGCTGACCTTCATAGCCTCAGCCCGCAGGTGATCCACCACCACCTCAACCTCCTTGTCCATCACGCCACGGATGTCCACTTTACTGATTTCCGGCAACTCCTCAATGGCTTCTTCCAACGCTTCCGCATATCGCTTCAATTCATCCAGCGAATAGTTGCCGGATAAATTCACGTTCATTACGGGAAGCAACTCGGAAAAATTCAACTCAAAAACGTTGGGGTCTGCAGGCAAGTCATCAGGGAAATCAGGATCCGCTTTGGCCTTATCGACTGCATCCTTGACCTTTCGCAAGGCTTCGTCTGGTGTCACATCGAAATCAAACTTGATGTCAATCGCGCTGTAGCCTTGGATTGAGGTGGAGGATATTTCATCCACTCCAGTAATCGTGTTGATTTCCTTTTCCAGCGGTCGCGTGATCAGCTTTTCGATATTGACCGGGCTGTTACCCGGGTAAGGCGTTCCGATGAAAATCTCTGGAATCACCACTTCCGGAAAGCTCTCTTTGGGAACCGAGATGTAGCTATATATCCCGCTGACCGTAATGATGGCCATCAAGACAAACACCGTGGTTCTGTTGGAAACACTCCAACTACTGAGGCCAAATTCCCTTTGGTTGGGGTTGGGGGTCACGTTTTCCATGCTTCTTATTCTTCCCCGATAATGCGGATATTCTGTCCACCTACAATCCGTGTAGCTCCCTTGGAAACAACCCGATCACCAAAGACCAAACCGCCTTTGATGAGCATACTGTCTCCTGAGCCCATTCCCACGGTGAGGTTGCGCTTCTCTGCCACAATCGATCCGTCTTGTTGGGATACCGCCACAAATACATAGTCCTGGCCTTCGATGTCTTGTTGAATCAGCGCGCTTGGCAACACCACTGCGCTATCCAAAGCCAAATCCTGCAGCCACACGCTTGCGTACATGTTTGGTAGCAGCGCCGAACCTTTTGGGAGAGGTAGGGTCAATTCCAATGTTCGGTTGGCCGGGTTGATAAACTGCCCTACACGTCCAATTTCAGTCGCCAAGGTGTCCACGCCACTCACTATGACTTCAGCAGTCATTCCTTTGGAAACTCGTCCCGCGTACTGGTCGCTCACGCTTGCACGGACGTACATATTGCGCAAATCAATGACACGTGCCAGCGGTGAACCGGGCATCGCCATCTCTCCTGTTTTGGCGAGGCAACGATCCAAAATGCCGTCGAATGGAGCGCGAATCATCGCCATGTCCATTTGTTCGAGCAGCGTTTTCATGCTGTTCTCCAACGTTATTTTTTGATTCTGTGCTTGCATGAAGTCCAATTCTGAGCCGATGTTCTGCTTCCACAACCGCTCTTGACGATTGAAGAGTTCCGAAGCAAGCTCCAGTTGGCTTTGCAATTCTGCCATGGAACGATTTAAGACGTCGGTGTTGATCCGAACGATCACGTCGCCTTCACGCACCTGAGCTCCTTCAGAAACTAGCACCTCTTCAATGAGGCCGGCAAATTCAGCAGTCAGGATGGAATTCATATCCGTTTCCACATTGCCCTGAATGCTAAATCGGTGCGAAAATGACTCAGGCTGCACATCCAATACCGCGACAGCGATGCCTGTAAACTTCACTTGAGCAACTGTTTCATCAACTGTGAGTTCTGCCGTTTCAGAGGAGCCACAGCTCATGAAAACAGCACTACTTAAGACTAGGAGTAATCCAGTCAATCGAAGGGAAAAGAATAAAGGCATCGAAAAGAGATTGCGTAATGTGTTCATGGGGTCATTCAAATTCTGAAAGCGCACGTTTCAGTTGAGTTTGGGCATTGAGCCAGTCCAAAACAGCCGACAGGCTATTGCCTTGGGCTTCGAGTAGTTGATTGCGAGCTTGGGTCCACTCAAATGACGAGACCAAACCTTCTTGATACGCCGCATACGTCTGATCAAAAATTCGCTGTGCAATGGTCTCCGCGTTGGTGCGATTTTGGTATGCCATCATCGCCAATTCCAATGTCAGACGCGCATTGTCAAATTCCATTTGAGTGGACTGGCGCAATTGCTCCAATCCAATGATGGCTCGATCTTCCTGAATGCGTTTCTTCTCGACCTGTTGCTTGCCGCCAAAACTCGACCACAAGGGCATGCTGAAATTCACTCCCCACAACTGGATCGGGTACCAATTGCCATCGCTTTGGAAGAAGTTAAACGCGTCGCGCTGTGCGTTGCCTTGATTGGTGTAGAATGCGGAGACTTGGGGAAGGCCTTTGGCTTGTTGGTTTCGCACATCCAGTCGCGCCAATTCCACAAACGACTCCTGCAGTTGAATTCCCGGAAGCGCACGAGCATTGAAGGGTTGAGACAAGAGGCTCAAGCCCTTTTCACGGCTTAACAGGTCCTCCAAAGAGTCCTTTAATTTCAAATCTGTGTCGGGGTCCACCCCCATCTGAAAACGCAAGAGAGCCTGCGTTAAAGGCACTTGTAGCTTAGCGGATGACCACTCAAGCTCCAATTCCTGCACCGCCAATTCCAATTGATCCACGGCGATTTGATTGACAAATCCTTCTGCATGCACTTGATGCGTCTCCGTTAAACTGGTTTGTACAAGCTCCAGCGCTTGTTCTAAAATAAGGGCGCTTTGAGCCGCCCCAAGCGCCACATGATACGCCTGCGCAACCTGCTCTCGCACCTCATCCGCCGTTCGCTCAATGGATTGGTCCTTGGATTTCGCGTAAAGTTGAGCCGCGCGAAGGCCCACAAAATAGGATCCACTAAAAACCAATTGCGTGGCTTGAACTCCAACATTCGCTGTGTGGTTTTGACCAAATTGCAATTCAGACAGCGCATTCGGATCGGATGGAGGTGCATTCAACGCAACGCCTGTTTCCTCTGCAACACCCGACAAAAAATCATTGAAATACGATGGCAGTCCAAACGCATCAGCCGGAACTACCTGCGTTGGGATGTCAATGTACTGGCTGTAGTCTGCTACCAAGTTAATTTGCGGCAAGCCCGAAGCGAGCAACTCCTTGACGTCTCGCTCAGCCTGGGCCTTATCAAGTCGAGCATACTGCATGGAGAAAGCCTGTTTCAGCGCGATGTCTTGGGCTTCGGCCAAAGTCACTTGAAGGGACTTCGGGTTTTGGGCCGACGCGGTGCCAATACAGGGTCCTATGAACAGGACAAAAATGAAGGGAAATCTCATGATATGGGGTGAAGGTCTGCTGCCAGCTTGTTCTGCAAGTAGTCCAAACCCATGGGGCTTGAAATGGCATGGATGTGATACAAAGCCGATTGCAAATACAATTGAGCCATGGGCTTGTGATTCGATGTGTCTTGAGCCATTTCTCGAACAGTCGAGCTAATGGAAACGAGGAATTGTGCAGCTACCCCTGGATCTACTTCCTGGCTGTAAACACCCTCGTCCTGGCCTCTTTTTATGTTGCTCTCGACAGCGCCAAGTAAAATCGCATCCCTGCTATTAATCAGGTTTGAAAATGCAATGGGGTGGTACTTCTGGAGATCGTACAGAATGCTCGGATGCATCTGTGATACGACCTGGTGCACATGCTTCATGATGCGCAATTCGCTATCAATGGCATTGCCTTCCGCGCTCGACGCCTCAGCAATAATGCTCTCCAACTCCAAGCAATGATGCTCCATCCCCAACTGAATGAGCTCCTTTTTGTCTTGAAAGTGTTTGTACAGAGTCTTCTTAGAGACTCCCAATTCTCGTGCCAAGTCCTCCATGTTGACGGACTTGATGCCGCAGCGCAAGAATACAGCCATGGCTTTCTTAACCAAGTTTTTTGCGGCTTCTTGCAGCAGGTTGAATGAGGGACCCGGGTTCATTGCGGCGGCAAAAGTACTACCGCATTTTTCCAGTGGAAACGAAAAGTGTGTTAAAACGTTTCCGGCAAGTCAATCAAAGGCTTGATCAATGAGCGCGTCTGAAGCATGCTGAGCCACGGTGACTTTCAATAGCGGCTCACGTTCCATGGCCCGCTGTATCGCCCATTCGGCTCCTTTATTGCGCGCCCAACTGCGACGCGCTATGCCATTGTTGACGTCCCAATGCAGCATCGCCGTCAGTCGCCGTTCAGCTTCAGAACTCCCGTCGATGACCATACCAAACCCGCCATTCACCACTTCGCCCCAACCTACGCCTCCTCCATTGTGCAGCGAAATCCACGTCGCTCCGCGAAACGCATCGCCCGCAAAGTTCTGTACTGCCATATCCGCTGTAAACGCTGATCCATCATAGATGTTGGACGTCTCCCGATACGGAGAATCTGTGCCACTGACATCGTGGTGGTCCCGGCCCAAAACAACCGGTCCTTTCAGTCGACCGTCCGCGATGGCATCATTGAACGCTTTCGCGATCTGCATTCGGCCTTCCGCGTCAGCGTACAGAATGCGGGCTTGAGAGCCTACAACCAGACGATTTGCTTTTGCTCCTTGGATCCAGCGGATGTTGTCTTCCATCTGCTGGCGAATTTCAACGGGGGCCTCTTTCATAAGTGCTTCCAATACGTCGCAA
>MDSY01106441.1_pt1 | contig 11660 bp, 14 predicted proteins | sample 811131 | NCBI WGS metagenome assembly MDSY01 (sample SAMN05326643, study PRJNA326480) | marine metagenome | isolation source: seawater | place: Atlantic Ocean: South West | collected 2010
AAAGAATTTTAATAAAAATCTGTTATATAAGAATGCATGATAATTTCATGCCCATCATGTAAGAAAAAATTTGAAATTGATGCATCTTTAATACCAAACGATGGACGGATTTTACAATGTGGCTCTTGTAATCATAAATGGTTTTATAATAAACACTTACCAAATAAAGACGATTTTTCTAAAAAAATTGAAATTGTTCAAAATGATATACCTAGCAATACAGAAAATATCATAAAAGAAGCCGAAAAAGTCATTTCAAAAAAACCAAGAAAAAAAATTTCAAATGAAATTGATGAAATTATTAATAAAAAAGATACTGCATTGATAAAATATGAAAAAAAGACTCAATTTACTTTCTCTAAATTTTTAAGATATATAATTGTTTGTATAATTTCTTTTGTTGCTTTATTAGTACTTTTAGATACTTTTAAAAATCCATTATCTAATTATATTCCTAATATTGAACAAAATCTTTATAGTTTATTTGAAATATTTAAAGATATAATATCTTTTACAAAAGACTTAATTAAATAAAATGATTAATTACATATCAAAACCTTTTAAATGGTTTTTTAATCTTGAAGCTGCAAGTGGTTTAGTCCTTTTATTTGCTGCTATAATTGCTCTTATAATAAGTAACTCAAATTTATCCGATTTATATTTTTCAACTTTAAACAAATACTTATTTATTGGAATTAATGATTTTGGATTAAAACTTTCTATAATTCATTGGATAAATGATGGATTAATGGCAATTTTCTTTTTCTTTGTAACTTTAGAAATTAAAAGGGAGTTTTTGCAGGGCGAACTATCAAATATGAAACAAGCATTATTGCCCATAATTGCAGCTGTAGGTGGAATGTTAATACCTGCACTTTTTTATGTTTTCATTAATTGGGGTGACAGCGAAACTCTTAATGGATGGGCAATCCCGTCAGCTACAGATATAGCATTTTCATTAGGTGTTCTTTCATTGTTAGGAAAAAGAGTTCCTTTATCTTTAAAAGTTTTTTTAACAGCTTTAGCGATAATTGATGATTTAGGAGCTATTTTAATAATAGCTGTATTTTATTCTGGTGATTTAAATATACAATATTTAATATTAATGACTTTAGCATTTATAATTTTATTAATAATAAACAAATTCAACATATTAAAATTTTTACCTTATTTAGTAATTGGAATATTTCTTTGGGACTTTACTCATAATTCTGGAATTCACGCAACCATAGCAGGAGTTTTATTGGCTATGACTATACCTCACAGAAAAAAAGAAAAAGATTATTCTTTATTAATAAAGATAGAGCATGCAATTAGTCCATATGTAGCTTTTGGAATAATGCCTTTATTTGCGTTTGCAAACGCTGGTGTCTCTCTAGAAGGTCTATCATTTGCATCATTACTTGATAAAGTTCCTTTAGGAATATTGTTAGGATTATTTTTAGGTAAACAATTAGGAGTTTTTGTATTTTCTTATGTTTCTATAAAACTTAAAATTGCACAAATGCCGAATAATTCAAATTGGTTTAATTTTTATGGAGTTGGAGTTTTAACAGGAATAGGATTTACTATGAGTCTTTTTGTTGGAAATTTAGCCTTCGTTGAAAATGTACAATATATGGACGGAGTAAAAATTGGAGTTTTAACTGGGTCATTATTATCCACTTTATTTGGTTACTTTTTGATATTACTTACCCCTAATAAGTAAGAAAGATAGTAATGAAAAAACTAATTACGATAATTATAACTATATTTATGATTTTTTTTAAAAATGTTGCCTCAGCTGATTATAATAAATTAATCTATGATTTTAAAATAAGCTCAATTACAGGAGAAGATATAAATTTTTCAGAATATAAAAATAAAGCAATTCTTCTTGTTAACGTTGCAAGCTATTGTGGATTTACCAAACAGTATGTTGATTTACAAAAACTTTGGGAATTATATAGAGATAAAGGATTTGTAGTTGTAGGAATTCCTTCTAATTCATTTAATCAAGAAAAAGACGATGAAAAAGAGATTAAAAAATTTTGTGAGGTAAATTTTAGTATTAATTTCCCCATGACCTCAATTTACGAGGTTAAAGGAGAAAACGCTCACGCAATATATAAATGGGCAAAGATTAATCATGGAAATTCAGCTGTTCCAAAATGGAATTTTCATAAAATTTTAATTGGTAAAGACGGTAAGGTTATCGATACATTTGTGTCATTTACCAATCCGATGTCGAGCAAAATTACAAAAGTTATTGAAAAAATACTTAATTAGATTTCTTGATAAAGTTTTCTATATAAGTTCTTAGATTTTTTTTACCAAAATGTTTATAAACTTTATTGGACAAATTCATATTTGTTAATGCCGATGCATATCTTTCGCCTGGTCTTTTAGGAAGGAATTTTATTTTTGAATTGAACATTTTTGCTACATTTAAAATAGAATAACTTTTATGATGTGCAATACTATAATGTCTACATAGGTTTTTTTTCCAAGCCATATAGCATATTTCAACGGTATCATTAATGTGAGTAAACCTTCTAGTTTGATTTCCTGGTTTTACTACAGGAAGAGGTTTTTTTTTTTTAAAACAATTTTCAAAAATTCCAATAACTGTTGCCATATTACCTTCACAAATTTGATTTGGTCCATATACATTGTAAAAGTAAATCACTTCATATTTGAAACTAAACCATTTTTTTAAATTTTCTAAAAGTTCTAAATTTTTAGCTTTTGTAAATGCGTAAGGTGATAAATTTTTATCATTGCCTTTATTTCCTAGATTTGCCGAAGTTGCAGAATAAATAAGTTTTATTTTATTTTTTAAACAATAGTTAAAAACTTCATTACTACCAATTGTATTTGATGTAATGCATTCGTTCATTTTAATAAAACTTTGGTAGATTCTTGGAAATTCACCAAAATGAAATATCGTTCCAACATTTTTAAAATTTTTTAATAATTGAACGACATTTTTTGTATCGCCCTTAATGTATTTAACTCTATTCGACTTTATATGATTTTTGAATGAGCCTGAGGAATAGTTATCAATGCTTACTATTTTAAATTTTGTTTTCTTTAACAAAAGATTTATTAAATTACTTCCAACAAAACCTGCACCGCCTGTTATTACAATAATTTTTTTTTTCATTTAAATAAAAAAAGATAATCCATCGTAAGCAGGTTTTACATTCTTAGGTAGAATTTTCAATAAATAATTATAATCAAGATCTGAATGCAAATTAGTTAAAATTGTTTTTTTTGGTTTAAGTTTTTTAACTAAGCTGATAACATCACTCAGATTAAAATGTGATGGATGATGTGTTAATCTTAAACAATCAATAACCAAATGGTTTAAGTTATAAAAATATTTTAAATCTTTTTTATATATTTGATTAATATCGCTAGCATAGGCACAAGATTTGTTGATTATAAACGCTAAGCAATCAATGCTGCCATGCTTAACTTCAATCGATTTAATAGAAATTTTATCCTTTTTACTTATATTTAGAGTTTCTTTATTTTTTATTCTTTTAATTTTTAAAATAGCTGGATAATCTTTGCTATCATTAAAGCAATATGGAAAATATTTTTTTAAATATTTTTTAGTATTACTATCTGCATATACATCGATTTTTTTTTTATTTTTTAAATAAAAAATTCTTAAATCGTTTATACCATGCGTTTGATCAGCATGACCATGACTATAAAAAACTTTATCAATATTTTTTACTTTTTCTCTTAATAATTGATGCCTAATATCAGGAGATGTATCAAATAAAATTGTTAATCTACCATTAGAGAGCATTGCAGAACATCTCGTTCTATAATTTTTTTTTTCTGATGGATTACATTTCCCCCAAAAACCATCTGCTCGTGGGACACCCATAGAACTTCCACAGCCAAGTATAGTAAATTTTATTGGCATTAATTAAAAAATAACTTATTAAAGTTTTCAGTAGTAATTTTATCTAATTCATTAATTCCAACATTTTTAATTTCAGATAGTTTTTCAAGAGTATATTTAATAAAGGATGGTTCATTTTTTTTACCTCTCATAGGTACAGGTGCCAAATATGGACTATCTGTTTCAATTAATAGTTTATCACTAGGTATATTTTTAAATGTGTCTTGAAGCTCTAAACTATTTTTAAATGTAATAATTCCACTAGCAGAAAAAAAAGTATTAAAATCTAAGAGTTTTTGAGCGAATTCTGTTGATCCTGTAAAACAGTGCATTAAAATTTTAATATTTCTTTCTTTACCGTATCTGCTTAGTATTTCATAAGTTTCATTTTCAGCATTTCGTGAATGAACTATAACAGGAATTTTTAAATTTAACGATGCTTCGATATGGTTAATAAAACTTTTAATTTGAGAGTCTTTATCACTATTATTGTAATAAAAATCTAAACCTGTTTCACCAACACCTATAATTTTTTTGTCTTTATTTACTGAATTAATTATTTCATCTTTGGTTATTATATTATTACCAGTTTCATGAGGATGTATACCAAAAGTACCAAAAATGATTTCATCTCTGTTTATTATTTGTAAAATATTTTCAAAACTTTTTTTTGTAGTGCATATTGTTAATAATTTTTCTACCCCAATACCCTTAGAGTTTGATAATACCTTGTTTAAATTTTTAAAAAGTGGATCTTGATCAAGATGACAATGGGAATCAATCATTTTTTTCTACCTTTTTAAATAAAATATTTATATTAGTAATTTGTTCACCTAATTTTAAAAAATTATTACTTTTAATACTTTTAAAGTCAATTTTATTTTCTTGAATATTAAAAATTTTTAAAACTTTACATGCGCTTTCTGGTATTATTGGATACAACAAGATTGTTATTTTTCGAATTAATTCTAACGAAACATACACAATAGTATTTAATCTCTCTAGATCATCTTTCTTTTTCCAAGGTTCTTCATCATTAAAATATTTATTTGCAGCAAAAAGTCGTTCAATAATATAATTCACATAAGAATTTATATCTTGATCATCAATGTAATGTATAATTTTTTGATAGTTTTCTTTAAAATTATTTAACAATAATAAATCATTATTATTAAAATTTATTTCTTTTGGGATTTTTAAATTAAGATTTTTTTCATTAAAGGCAATAACTCTTTGACATAGGTTGCCATAATTATTTGCAAGATCACTATTAATACAATTCTCTAATTTTTCTCTTGAGATACTGCCATCATTTCCAAAGGATACTTCTTTAATTAAATAATATCGTAGAGGATCTAATCCGTATTGATTAATAATTTCTATTGGATCTAAAATATTTCCTTTAGATTTAGACATTTTTTCGTCACCTGATAAAATCCAACCGTGTCCATAAATTCTCTTAGGTAGAGGTATTCCAGCAGCTAATAAAAAAGCTGGCCAGTAAACAGCATGAAATCTTATGATATCTTTGCCTATCAAATGTAATGATGCTGGCCAAAAATCTTTATAAAGTTTATCATTAGTGTTTGGATAATTTAAAGCACTCAAATAATTTGTTAAAGCATCAAGCCATACATATATTATATGGTCATTATTAGAAGGAACTTTAATGCCCCATGAAAAAGATTTTCTGCTGACTGACAAATCTTTTAAACCACTTTTAACAAAGCTTACAACTTCATTTTTACGACTATTAGGTAAAATAAATTTAGGATTTTCATCATAGAATTTAAGTAAAGGTTTTTCCCAATTTGAAAGTTTAAAAAAATAAGATTCTTCTTCAACCCACTCAACAGCAGAACCGGATATTTTTGCCTTTTTAATACCATCAATAGTAATAATTTCGTCATCACTATAAAAAGCTTCATCAGAAACTGAATACCAACCTGCATATTTAGATAAATAAATTTCTTTTTTCTCCTCAAGAATGTTCCAAAGATTTTGAACGGATGTAAAATGTCTTTCTTCAGTTGTTCTTATAAAATCAGTATTAGAAAGGTTTAATGTTTTAGACAGTTCTCTAAAAGTTACGCTGATTTCATCGCAAAAATCTTTTGGTTCCATTTTTTTTTTTTTCTGCAGATCTTTGAATTTTTAGACCATGCTCGTCTGTACCTGTAAGAAAAAAAACGTTAACACCTTGTATTCTTTTAATACGTGCAAAAAAGTCAGCAATAATACTTGAATAGGCGTGACCCATATGAGGTTTGGCAGAGGGATAGTATATGGGTGTGGTTATATAAAAATTTTTATTCATTTAGAACTTTATATTTAAACTCTAAAAAAAGATTTTCATAGTTTAAATTATACTTAATACAATTATAACTCATCATTATAAATTTATTATATAAATTGTGAATTTTATTTTTTGAAGAGGATTTATAAATAAGTTGTAAAAAATAATTTTGAATTAATATAAAAATATAATATTTAATAAACTTATCTTTTGTATAATAGTTATCATTAATTAATAACAAAATAAATTCTTTTAAAGAAATCTTTTTTAGATCTATATGATTATTTTCTGAAAAATTATAAAGATTAATTATTTCACCTGGAGTAACATAATAATTTATAATATCCTCATTTATGAATAGATTTATATTTTCATTTAAAAGACTATTTGCAATATTAATACTTTCTTTAAATGATAGATTTAAATTATAAGTAATACATCGAGATTTTATAGTATTTAAAATATTTTTTCTTGAATCATGAATTAAGAAAAAAAATAAATTAGTATTTGGTTCTTCAATTATTTTAAGCAAAGCATTAGAAGAATTTAAATTTAAATTTTCAACACCGTCAATCAAAACAAATCTAACTTTGTTGTTAAAGCTTGATTTATTTGCATAACTAATCATTTCTCGTATCTGTGAAATTTCAATATTTTTTTTATCATCAATCAAGTCAATGCTATAAATATTTGGATGAGATCTGTTTTTTAATAATTTAAATGATCTGTTGTTTGCATTTATAAAATTATCATTCAAATTGTACTTATCTTCCTCATTTTTTGAAAAAATATAATTTATAAAATGATAGGCCAAAGTACATTTGCCAATACCTTTTGGTCCAGATAATAAAATTTTATTTGATAGCAAGTTTTTATTAAATAGCCTAATCAATGAATCTAATTGTAAGTTTAAACCGTATAATTTTGTTTGAATTTTAGGATTAGTATTTATCATAAAAATTTTTTTACTTCAGTTAATATTTTTTTTTTATTATATGAAATTGTCTCATTAGAGTTGATTATTATATATTTTTTTTTATTATTTTTTGACAACTTTAAATAACCTTTTTGAACTTTATTATAAAAATTGATTTTAAATTTATCATAACGATTTAATTTTTTTCTTTTTGTAAGCCTTAAACGTAAATTATTGGAATTAACTAGATTTAAAAATGTTAAATTAATCTTTATATTTTTAGTAAAAAAACTGTTAATAAAATTTATAAATTTAAGATTTATACCCATTCCATAATGCTGATAAGCAACAGTTGAATCAACAAATCTATCAATTAAAATTATTTTTTTTCCATAATTTTTTTTTATTATTTTTTCTAAGTTTTCATTTCGTGATGCAAAATAAAGAAAAAGATCAGTAATTTGGTGAAAATTAGATTTATTGCTTAATATTAATTTTCTTATTTTTTCTGAACTTGACGTACCTCCTGGTTCCCTAAACTTTATAAAATTAATTTTTTTTTTCTTAAAATAACTTGATAAATAATTTGAATGAAGTGTTTTTCCTGATCCTTCTACGCCCTCAAAAACGATAACTGGCTTTCTAGACATCGCCCCAGATTAAATAATTAATTGATTTTATTAACCTGGTAAAAATATTAACCTTTTTTACATCTTCCAAAGATAAAAGGTTATATGATTTAATTAACTCGTCTTTAAAAAATAAATTTAACTTACCAAGTTTGTCATTTTTTTTAATTGGAGCTTCTATAGGTCCATCATATTCTACTACAGCTTTGATATATCTTTTTCTAGCTTTTGGAATAGTTTTATAAATATCTTGTTTTACATAAACTTTAACAGTATTTTTTTGTCCTAACCAAACTTCAAGTTCAGTTAATTCTCTATTTTTTTTTGCTACCTCAATCAGATCAAAATTTGTCATACCCCATTTAAGCAATTTTGCCGATTCTCTAGATCTGTCCCTTTTAGTTTTAAAACCACTTCCAACTCCAATTAATCTTCTATTTTTTCTTTTAATAGATGATGCAAGTGAATATCTTTCTACCGCTAAATAACCTGTTTTAATTCCATCGGCACCAAAATTTTTATATAACAATGGATTTCTATTTCCTTGTGTTATGGGATCACCGCCGGTTCTGTCCCATGTAAATTCTTTCTCTTTATAATACTCATAAAATTTTGGATAGTTTTCTATAAGATATCTTGACATCTTTAAAATATCTCTAACAGTTGAATAGTTGTCAGGGTCATTTATTCCAGATGAATTTGAAAAATTTGTATTTTCCATTCCGATTTCTTTTGCTCTGGTAGTCATAATTATAGCAAACTCTTCCTCAGATCCCGCAATACCTTCGGCAAGAGCCACGCATGCATCATTACCTGATGCAACTATTATACCTCTAAGTAAATCTTCAACAGAAACTTCATCATTTACCATTATAAACATTGAAGAGTATCCAGATTGTGATAAACGCCATGCATTTTCGGAAACAAGAAATTTATCATCTAGACTTAGATCCCCCTTTTTAATCAGATCAAATGCAATTATTGATGTCATGATTTTCGTCATAGATGCAGGGTAAATTTCTCTATCTGCATCTTTTTCAAACAAAATCTCACCAGATGCGTAGTCTTGTAAAATTGCTGTACTAGCTTTAATATCAAATTTTGCACTTGCAAAATTGATGGTAACTAAAGTAAAAATAATTGCGTAGAAAAAATTTTTAATCATTTTTAATTATTTCAATATTCTCAAAATTTAATAAACTTATATCATTAAATGCTTTTTTTAGTGAAATTAAGTTATTAAAAGGACCTAGAAATACTCTATAATTAGTTTCAGAAAGACTTTTCACCTTAATATCAGTTATTGGAGTCTCCTCTTTAACCCTGCTTGCCATAAGTTTTGCTGTATTGATAAAATAGAAATCAGCAATTTTTATTATATAAGAAAAGTCATTCTTTTTAACAATTTTAGGTTTGACTTGATTTTCATTTAAGTCACTTATACTAATTGTATCTACAGGAGCTTTATCAGCAACTTGTTTTTCTTCATCAAAAGTTTTAGCTTTTTTTGCCACAAAAGAAGAACTATTTAATATTTCAATGATTTCAACATATGGTTCATTGAAATCCAAATCAATTGATTTAGCAATTCTTTTGGTAATAACCGCATTATTAAAAATTGGATACTTAGTATTTTTTCCAACTTTTACAATAATTGATTTGTTATTAAGGTTATTTGTAATTTTTACTACAGAACCTTTTTTTAAATTCCTTTGAAAAATTAAAAGCTCTCTATCTGCAAGTTTTGAATTAACAATTTTTTTTTTATATAAATTGTCTTCATAAATTAAAGCAAAACCATTATTTTTAAACAATTCTTTATTAAAATTATCTTTTTGTTTTGTATTAGTTGTGCTAAATGAACAGGAATTTAGTGCGAATAATAGTAAAACTAAGAGTTTTTTATAATTCATCTGATATTTTTTCCTTTAAAGTACAGACTGCTAATGCAAATCTTAATGAACGGTTCCATTTTAAAACTAGTTCATAATTATCAAATGTAAGATACGCAGGACTTAAGTTTTCAGCATCTGGAATGATATCTTTATCAGGGGTTATAATACCGACTATATTTTTATCTTTTACATTATAATTATTAGGTTCAATTAAGTATTTTTTAACTTTGTTAAATGAAATTTTATTTTTTATTTTTTTAGCTGATGTATTTAAATATTTTTTGGGAATTTTGTCAGAAAGCTTTACTTTTTTAAAACATGATTGATTTCTTTTCCATCCAATCTTTTTAATATAATTTGCTGCTGATGCAAACGAATCTTCAAGATTTTTCAACTCGATTATGTTATTGTTATCATAATCAACAGCATAATTTTTTATTGTTGTTGGCATAAATTGGAAATTTCCAAAAGCCCCTGCCCACGAACCATAAAGTATACTATGATCAACAACACCATCATCAATTAATTTAAGAATTGTTATTAATTCACTGGTGAAAAACTCACTTCTTCTTTTATCAAAACTTAAAGTTGCCAAGGATGACAAAATATCCATTTTACCTAGATATTTTCCAAAATTTGTTTCAATGCCCATCAATGCTAACAATAATTCCTTTTCAACTGAATAATCATTTTCAATCTTATCAATAAGAATTTTATTTTGTTTATAAACCTTTATTGCGTTTTTAACCTTCTTATTTGATGTTCTTTTTGTAATATAAGTATTCGTATCTTCGTAGAATTCAGGTTGAAAACGATCATACTCAATTACTTTTGGATTAAATTTTACCTTGGACATTGAGATAGTAAAAGTTCTTTCAGAAATACCATTTTTTAATGCAATCTTTTTAAAAGATTTAAGCCACACCTCAAAAGTTTCATCAGAACCGTTGGCATTTGAAATTAATAGAAGAAAGTAAAATGGCAGTATAATTTTATATATTATTTTCATATAAATCCTTCAAGTAGATAAATACAGCTATCCATATAATTATAAAGCTAATTAACTTAGTTGAATCGAAAGGTTCATTATAGTAAAAAAAACCCAGTAAAAATTGACTTGTTGGAGTTACAAAAAATATTAATCCAGAAGTGGCCATTGAGGTTTTTTCCAGACCCTTAATAAATAAAAATAAGGGAATCACAGTCATTACGCCACCCAAAAATAATAATAATATATTTAAAGGTTCGGCAAATGTAAAATTATTATGACCTGACTTATAAATAAATATAACTATTAAAAAAGCAATTGGTAGGATAAAGAGACTTTCTAAAAATAGACCAATATCAGTATCAACATTTATTTTTTTTCTTAATAAATTATAAAAACCCCAAAATAAAACAACTAAAAAACCTACCCAAGGAAATGATTCAAAATTGAATAGTAAATAGATAGATGAAAGTACCACAATAAATATTGATATAAATCTTTTTTTATTTAATTTTTCTTTTAAGAAAATATATCCTAAAAAAACATTGAATATAGGAAAAATAAAATAACCATAACTTGCGTCGATAATTTTATTTACTGAAATTGCATAAATCCAGGTTCCCCAATTTAAAAAAATTAGTATACTTGAAAGAAATAGAAAAAATAATTTTTTTTTTTGCTTTATTATTTTTTTTAAAATTCTAAATTTTTTAAATACTACTGTAGAAAAAAATAAAATAGCACACGTCCAGATAACTCTATGAACTGTAACTTCTAATGCTCCCATTGATGAAATGTACTTAAAAAATACAGTTCCTAATAAGCCCCACCATAAAGATCCTATAGTCGCATAAATTATTCCTTTTTTAAATTGAGGTTGGTACATAAATTTTATTGATTTGCATTATGAATATATCATTTTTAAGTTGAAAAGGTTCTAAATTCGGAATAAACACTAGCGCACGGAGAGATGGCTGAGCGGTTGAAAGCACCGGTCTTGAAAACCGGCAAAGGGGCAACTCTTTCCTGGGTTCG
>MDSY01141088.1_pt1 | contig 11660 bp, 9 predicted proteins | sample 811131 | NCBI WGS metagenome assembly MDSY01 (sample SAMN05326643, study PRJNA326480) | marine metagenome | isolation source: seawater | place: Atlantic Ocean: South West | collected 2010
GCCGTCGCCGTCGCCACGATGTAAGTCTGACAAAAAACACGCGGATGGATCCTTTGTATATACATCGCCGCGAGTCACGCGCGACGTCCGTCCGCCCTGTATTGCGAGTTGTGAGTTGCGTAGTGTTCTAATGGTGAACTAGCTGAAACTACTGTTGTTAATAAAATAATCTATGAATTATGACTTTAAAATCGCCCGGGCGACGAAGAAGAAAAACACACTAGTCACGAGCGTCGTGACGACGGCGTACGCAAAGAACGCAACAGTTGAGGGCACATTTTGAATATGTTGACCACTCAACCCAACCGTACCGACCTTTCGAAATGGCTGCTCTGATAATTTCCAGAGCCGCGACTTTTTCAACTTGGCGAGCGAGTTTTTCGTCACCCCTCCGCTGGCGCTGGCAAACGCGCGCACCGTCGCGACGGAAAACGCCTCGCACCGCAAATCAACGAAGCACCCCACGTACCCGCCGCCGTAGGAGCCGAACGCAACACATACGCCCTTCTTTTTCGAGTTTACCGAGTTAATCGAGTTTACACTCGTGTCATTCTCAGAAAAATCGTCGTCGTCGTGCTTATACCCGCTCCACACTTGTTTATTTTGAGGTTTCGTTTGGTTTTCAGTTTCTTTTTCACGTTCGGTATCGACCGGACCTTTCAGCTCGTGTGCTTCCAGTGGCTCCGTATTTGAATTCTCTCGTCCGGTTGCTGTGGATGCAGATTCTACCAAGGTATCAGTATACACCCGTTCGTACACCCTCTCCGCGGGCGACACGCTTTCCAGCTCCGCCACTTTTTCGAGCTCGATCGATTCAATCGGCTTCCCGTTAACACTCACGGCTTGGAACTTCGCGAAGAATCCGTCGCCCCACGCGGCGTCATTATTATACCGCCACGTGGCGCAATTCCGTGTCAAACCCGAGGTCCAGGGCTTGCGGAACCACTCCTGGCACATTTGGTCCAGGGCGCCCCCCACGCCGTGCAGCAGGACACATCCGCCGGACATCGCGAACTTTTGCGTGCGGTGTTTTAACAACTCGTCGTGTAAAAAAAAACCGGCTTTTGAATTGTCAATCGGGCCGACCGCATCGAGGCCCAGCACCACTACGACTTTGAGTTGTTTCCTTTGCTTTCGTTCTGAGGGTACGTTCACGTCGGTGCTCTCGTCATCGTCATCACTCGTACCGCCGTTTCCCACCAACACAGCGTGCTCCAGCGCTTCTGCCAAGGAATCAACCCCGGCTTGGTCACTCCCACGCACGGTACTCACTGTTAAGCCGCTTTGCCCCAACCCTTTGGAGACTCGCGCCACGTCGGCGTCGCACCCGGTGGAGGTGGGGGCGCGACCGAGGCCGCCCACCACGATCGCGTCCACATCCCTAAGCGTAGACGTGGATGCCATCGCCGCGTGGACGTCAATGAGAGCAGTCGAAATTTCAATCTCTGTTTTCGAACGAGAACGAAGCGTCAGATCGAAAGCGTTCCTCTGCCACTCCGGCTCGCGCTCCACACGCTTGCACGATGTCCACCAGCTCCTCCACCGCGAGTACGCCTAAGATGGACTTTCGGACGTACGTGTTTCTGTTCGCCACGCTGTCCGTGTGCATCAACACGTTCGTGTGCGTGGTGACCACGTTACCAATTCCGGGATTCAAATCACTCCGAGGCGTCGTCGGGCTGATCACCTACCGCGCCGCTTTAGGCAGCGCGTTGCTAGGTTTCCTGTACAGAATCGGGTACAGCGTAAAGCGACCGAGTTCGTGGTCACTTTCAGGCGTAAAACAAAGCATCGACCCGATCGTCAACTCCAACGGGTTCCAGTACTCGCTGTACTGTTTCATCTTTCTCCTCGGAGGGAGACCGGTGCCCACCGTGCTGATGCCGCTCGCGACGTGCGCGGCGTACCAGGTCGGGACGATTTTGAACAAGCACTTTGGGAGTTCTATGGTGTGGCAATCCACCGGTGCATCAAAACTATTCATGTACGCGCAGGAGAACATGCACCGGGCGATGATGACGTGCGCGACGATGGAAATATCGATGCTGCCGGTGGTGTTGATGGAGATGTTCACCCCGGCGCGGTCGCCCACGAAGGTGTTCATGCTGGTTAATTTACTCAAGCGGCGATACCAATGTTCCGACAACACGGTGTTCAGAATCAAGTATACGTACTACGACTCTGGGTACTACCACCGGCAGCTCTGGGGGATGGTGGGGGAGAAGACGGGGCCGGTTTTGAGCCGACTGGGGCCGGTGCGATTTTTGGTGGACAAGGGGAAGAATTGGTTCACGAGCGGCGCGACCGAGAAGGCGAAACAAAAGTAGTCAGAATCGCAAGGTTGGAATAACAACCCTCACAACTCAAATGCCCCTACAAACCCTACAAACCCTTACCCTGAACCTCTATACCCTAAGATCATTTCCTGCTGGGCAATTCACAAGCATTCAACTTTTCGTTCGCCTTGTCGAAGCCCGGGAACATGGCGAAATCCGGCGCGATGCCTTGCCGGTCGATGTCGTGAAGCCCGGGGGTTACGTACTTCCCCACCGTTAACACGAGCCCTGACCCGTCACTCAACTCGTACACGCTTTGAATCAGTCCCTTGCCGTACGTGGTGGACCCCGCCACCGTGGCCCGGCAGTTATCTTTCAGCGCGCCGGTTAAGATTTCTGACGCGCTCGCGCTCCGCCCATTCACTAAAACAACTAAAGGTTCTGCGACTGATTTTGAATTCCTCGTCGCACTCGGGATTGACTTCAGAGTAGTACCAGCACCCCCCGAAGTTCCGTTCGTTGTGTTTTTCATCTCCGTGTCCCCCTTGACGCCGCCCGCGACGACCCGCCCCTCGGTGTACGCTACGATTACGTTTTCAGGAAGGAACAGCCGCGCGATTTCAACGCCGGCTTGTACCAACCCTCCAGGGTTGTCTCTCAAGTCCAAAACGAACGACTCGGCGCCTTTCTTTCGAAGCTCCTCAACCGCCTTACCCACGCTCGGTTCAGCCATCGCGTTGAACTCCTTCAAACGGATGTAGCCAACGTTCCCGCCCTCCATGCGGAACGCGACCGGGTTCGTCGCTGCGTTGTTCTTTTTCAAAGTGAAGGTTTTTTCAGAGTTTTTGTTTTCACCGCTCCTCACGCACACTGCAACTGTAGACCCTTGACTGGCTTGAATCATAGACACCGCCTGGAACGCGGATTTACCCGTAGTTGACACTCCATCCACCGACAGAAACGCATCGCCTTGCTTCACCCCAGCCTTCGCCGCCGGCGAGTCCAGCACCAGCCCCAAGACTTTTAATTTGGAGCTATCGTCCGCATCCTCCGCGATGTTCAAACCGACGCCGGAGATGTCGTACTTTAACAACGGGGCGAACGCCGCAGGGTCGACGAATCTACTGAATGGATCACCCAGTGTTCTTAAAATATCTCGTATCACGTCATACGCTTCAGCTCGTGTTTGAGGCGGTGTTTTCAGGTAATTTTCTCGCAAAACCTTCCATCTTTCTCGGTCGAACCCATCACTCGCGCGCGCGGGGAGGAAGTTTTCATCCACCACTTTCCACACTTCGTCTATGATTTGGGTATCGGATGCGGTGGCGGGTTGGGGGTTGGTTTGATTGTCAGCTTTCGTACCAGGAGCCTGCTTCATCTCATCATCAGCAAGCATGTCTTCCCGGGTCTCCTCTTCCGCATACGCGGTGGGTACGCCGCCTGTGATCACCCCGGCTACGAACCCCGCGATGGCGGACCCAGAAAAGTTTTCCCCGAAAAGCACAACCGACGCCGCGGCGGCGGATACCAGCGTCAACGTTAAGTTGCGGCCGAGGTTGGATTTAGCGGGCGGGCGAGCGTTGGACGATTTCCAGTCGCTCAAAGTCTCGTGCATTTCCTTGTTGTTGTTCTCCCCACTGCTGCCACGACACACCACACCCCTGGTGCCCGAAACCCGAGACGCCGTGAGTGACTGCACCGACCTCGATTTTTGACAAAACACGTTGAACCCTCCGTGGTGCATAACGAGGGGCTTGGCCACAGCCGCGCCGATAGGGGGCACGCCCATCGTGATCGAGCTAACACGGTGACTTGAAACGACTCCGGGTTTCAAACACGCGCGCGCGGATGTCAGGTGACACGCTCGAGGTTCCGATTCTGTATTTATCCAACCCGAAAACCTGCAGTTCGCTGACTAGACTCTCACAATTCATCGCGCGATGTCTGTCATGCAACGCAGAGCCGTGTGCTTGGCGCTGGTCGCCACCGTAGTGTTCCGCGTGCCCATGATGCGTTTAGGGAACGCCAACGACTTTGACAACGCTATTTCCCCACTCGATGTCGTGGCTTCGCAGCTCGTGCTCCCCGTGGACCACCCCGCGACTGGTGCGAAACGAAACAAAGCGCAAGCGGATGGGGATCCCGGCGATCTGGTAAGGACGTTGTTGTACCCAGGTGCGTTAGCGCGAAGCGTGTTGGATGCGTACCAATGCGCCACTGATACGTCAAAAAAGTGTACCCCCGTTCAAGCTGCTACGCTTCCTGATTGGAACACCGTGGCGGAGGTTGCGCACTTGAAGCGTCTGGACAAAAGGTTAAACATCGTGTTTGACAACAAGAAAACAACCCTTGTTGCTGGGAGCTTCTTCACCCTGGGTTCCGCGTTCCAAGCCGCGACGAAAGGAAACCCAGGAACCCTGGGAGTATTTTCCGTCGTCGCGCTTCTGTGGTCCATGTTCGCGGCTGGGCAGAAAAGCAAAGTCACCCCTGACGTCGGTCTCGTCGCGATTCTCGCCCTGACCTACCAAACCTACCGCATCGCGAGCGCGGCGAAGAAACTCAGGTCCAAGAAACGGAAACAGGAACTGGAACGCGTACGCGCAGAAGCGGAGGCGGAACGCGCCGCGAAGAAAAGCAAGTAGTTTGTGTTCTAAGTGGTCTATATTAATCTATTTATCAACTCACAGCATGCATTACCATCCTCTGGATTGGGTTCTGTCGGAAGGCACCGCAGATGAGGGCGTCGAGAACAGCTCGCGCCTCGCTTGCGCCGCGCGCAACGCTCCCCACCCGTCATCTCCGAACCGCGACCCCCCCATTAACGACGAGTCGTTACTCATCAAATCGCCCCTCGACGCAGGCGACGGGTTGTTCCACATGTTGCCTTGGTTGTCACCGCCTGCCAAGGGTGTCGCGCGCATGGACGCGGATCTCGAAGGAGGAGGGCCCCCTTCGAAGTTCGGAGTTCCCCTGTCGCCCCTGCTTTCCCTTCTCGAGGATGATTTTCCGTGTCGCCGCGATTCAGAACGTGACGGTTTAGACGCAGTTCCGGGTGTACTCAAAGCGACGCCGTTTTCGGGCGTCGACGCAAGCGGCGTCTTCACCCGACGGTGCTTACCACCGGGAGACTTGCCTCGAGACTGACCTCCTTCACACTGCGACTGTTTCACAAGACGCCCCGCCGCGTCCAGCGCTTTGTTCTTTCCCCGCCGCCCGAACCCCATCAAAGTCATCACCACGTCCAAACATGTGCCTTGGCCTTGGCAGGGGAAAACGCGCCTTGGGGATTCAGGACTCCGCGCGCCGTTGCCAATGGCATTGGCATTGGGTGTCGCAGGAGTGCCGTCGCTGCCTCGTGATGAGGGCGTGCCCATTCCGTCTGGGTGTACTTTCTTGCCGCGAGACCGCGCTCTTAGTACTCGTCGTGACTGGTCCACCGCCCACCCAAGGGTGAGCATACCAGTCCCCGTGCGCTTGGGGGGACGAGGGAAAGGCGTGCTTCCAGCTGCATCGTCCGTGGAACTACCGCCTATCGTGCTCACGGGCATGTTTCCAATCGCCGAGACGGACAAGAGCCGCCCGCGGGGTCACCGCACCGACCTGCCTTCACGCATCACGCGTCTCTACGGAAATCTCGCGCGCCGGTCGTGGTGTGAGCGGCAAGCGCCGCGCGGTGTGCCTGACCATTGGACCTTGGGCACGAAGCGGGCCGCGGAAATTACGACGACTTTTTGTTGATGAAATTGTTAACGCATTGTTAGATCTCGTTGAGCATACCACAAGGCCGTGCAATGGGGCGGTAGTCACGCGGGGATTGCTCGCTAAGTATACGCGGGCGTCGAGTTGGAAATGAAACGGTGCCCGCACGGCAGGAGAAATGCCGCTGCGTGGAGTGTAACCCGTGTCCGCACGGCAAGGTGAAAGGCAGCTGCGTGGAGTGCAGCGGATGCCCCCACGGCAAGCTGAAAGCAAAATGCGCAACCAGTAAGGCTCTCCGAAATAGATAGCGCGAATAGCAACCTTTGTCAGCAATACACTATTATTATATTCACCCTAAAACGTAACAACGCTCTCCCCCACTACCCTTCTGTCGAACACGAGCGCGTGGTCCCGTTTCGAAACGCACTCCCGAATCAGTTTCCGCGCGCTCGGGTGTTCCGCGCACTGCTGCAACGTCACTAGGGCGTTTTCCGCGACGCTTTTGTGGCTGTCCCGCAGTAACGCGCACAAATCAAAACGAGCCGAGTTATTCACGACTTCGATTTTCGCGTCGTTTTCGATCGTCAAGCATGCCAACGCGCCGGTGGCTTGAAGCCTGACATCCGTGTCCCTGGAACGCAGCAGCGGCAAAATCAAAGGCACAACACCCATCTCCAGCGCTTTGATCTTTCCGACGCCGTGTTGGCACACGTTTTTCAAGCACCGAGCGGCGGCGGTTTTCAAAAATACGCCGTTCGGGATTTCGCTCGCGCTGTCGCTTTGGAAAACTGTCTTCATCGCCGTCACGGTGTTTGCTTTCAGCGCTGCGACCGTGCCTTCGTCTGTGGTGGTCAGCAGTGCCAGGATTTCGCAGCACAGCGTCTTCGCCCCACACGTCGCGGCAGGGGACTCCTCGACTGCAGCGTTCGCGAGGAGAACCAAAACGTTCCCCTCCGCCGCTCGCAACGTCGCCACCGCGCCGTCGTTGTGTTTCGCCATGCTCACGAGGAATTCTCCAGCCCCTATTCGTACGTTCACGTCGTCATCCTTCAACAACGCGCTTGCCGCTACCACCGCATCGATAGCCACAATGCTATTCCTACCCTCCAGCGAGTGCGCCAGCGACTGTAACAGCTTGCACGCCAAAGTTTTGTTCTCCCCACTCTCTTTCTCTCCCCGCAACGTGTTCGCCAGGGGCACGGCGACGTCACACCCCACCGCCTCTGCCTTGGCCTCCTGATCCGTAAGCACTCCTAACAGGTAACGCATGCACCGCGCGCGTTCGTGTTGGGGGAGGATTTCAGCCGACCCCGAACCCGTGGGAAGGCACAAAACATCCACGAGCTTTCGCACGCGTCGCCCCCCGTACGCCACCGCGATTTCAGTCGGGATGACGTGCTTGGGGGACGCATCCGAGGTGTCGGGGTGCCGGTCCCTAAGGGCCTGCACGTCGAAGCAACGCACGGCGTGGTTCTGGTTCACGTGCTTGACCATCGTGCGATGTGGGGGGGTGCCGCGGACGAACGCTCTCGACTGGCGAATTGAACGATCCCAGGGCAGACGTGCCTATATTTGGGACGATTTGATGCGCTCTGGAAGACGCCCCACCACCACGTCTCCCACCTGCAACCGGTCAGCCACGAGGACGCGCGAGGCGTGCGTGGGTCTTGGCCACGGTGTGCGCGAGGCGGTGTGAGGCGGCGAGCGAGAGACGCTCGAGACTACTGGGGGTGAAGGCATTCAGTGGACGGAGCCGCGCGGTGATTTTGTTAGTGGGCTTTTTTCACGAAACCGCGTGAACCCGATTCTGCCTCGTCAGACGTTCTGCACTACGGCTCGCGATGGGAACGCCCACTGGGGAGGAACGGAAGATCAAGGCTGCGGAGTGGCTGGATGAAACCTTCGACGCGGCCCCGGTTGGTGTTGATTTGAACGATGACGACACACTGGCACCGCCAGCCAGACATGGAGGGGAGGCGAAAAAACGGAGGGAGAAGAAAGAGAAGCGCGTTGGGACGGGGGGCGTGTCCTTCGCGTCGGATGTTGCCGGTGCGGGTGAGGAGTCAGGATCGGATGGCGGAGATAAAGGTATAGAAGGCTTTGACTCCATGACCAACGAAAACGGAAAGGACGTACCCCAAACCACGTGGACTGCGTGGCTCATCGTCGTGCTGGGAACTGTTTTGCAAATCCTGGTGGACGTCGCCATCATGTTCACGCCCAGTATCAAGAGCCGCCAGCGACGGTACGGCATCTCGGACGACACGCGACGGCGGAAAGCGGCGTACGCGAACGCGGCGCAGATGAGGGGCGAGAAAGCAGTTGCGCAGCAAAGACGACCGGGCGGGGCGGGGCCCAGTGGAAATGTTAACGACACATTTGACGGGGAGACGAGGGACGTGCGACGCGGAACCGCCGGCGCGCGGCAACGCGCGCTTGACCGCCAAGACGTGCCAGTTGAGCTTAGGGGGAAAATCAGCGCCAAGCAGTGGAAACGCGAGCTGCGGAATTTCCACGAAGAACAAGTGGCGGCACAAAACTTGAGCAATAAAGTCACGGGCAATTCGGGAGAGTCGCGAGAACAAACGCGACGCAAAGCGCGAGAAAAAGCCACGGAGAGCGTCGCGCGAAGAACGATAAGGTGAATTGGATTGTGTATTATACTGTAGAGTGTTATTCGTAATTGCTCTACTCGTAAGTATTCCGAGTACTTCTAGTCTAGACGGCATATCCCTTCCCTCCTACTACCCATTATTTCCTATCGTACGCCCATTGGAAGAAGCCGCAGTCGCCTCCGTTTTTCACGTCGCCGGCGGGTCGGGGGCACGCGAAAAAAACGCGGCCAAAGTTCGGGCCTTGTTTCGAAACCTTGCGAACTTTACACTCTTCACCGTGGCCTTTGCATTTTGGTGGTTTCTGACGTTGCTGGATACGGCGCCACGCGTCGACCGTTTCTTTAGACGCAGTGGGGGTGGTGGAAGGAAGGTTGGGAGGGGTTAAAGCTGGTGCTGTCGTCGGTGTTGGTGCCATCGCAGTCGTTGCAGTTGCTGCTTGCCCCCCTACCCCTACCTCTTCCCTCCCCTCCCCTCCCGCGCGCTTGAAGAACGATTTGATGTCAACCTTGGTTTGTTGTTTGCGCTTGCGTGTATCGGTGTCGCTGGAGGGAAAACGTGCGCTTTCTGATTTTTCACCATCAATGTTTTTCACAAAAAATCCCGCCAGCAAGGTTTGCCTCCCCGCCGACGCGAACGAAACGCTGCTCGCCAGTGAAGGCGGGTAGTATTCGTCACCACTGCGCATCCTCCACACCTCATTCCGCACTGTTATGAATACAGGACAGTGGTCCGAGCCCTCGTGTTTCTGCGCCACGCCCGACCGAGTTACGAACTTCTCGTGAAATTTTATGTCGCTCAAAAAGTAGTCGATTCGCGACCCGTGGTTCGTCAGCTGCGCCCCGGCGCTTATGTTCCAGCACGTGTACGCACCTTGCACTTGCGGGTAGTGGTGGCGGAACACATCGAGTAAGGGCGGATACGTGTCGGACATGTCGGACAAAGTATCAGCATTAGTACCATACTCGTTCCCATTAGTATCGCGCGACTGATTGCCCATAGGATTCAGCATGCGTTCCAGCCACGCGCGTCCTGGGTTTCTAGTGATATACGCTTTCACTTCGCCTTTCGATTTCAACTTCGGCGCATGCGCTGAGTCGATGCCCATGTGCGACACGTTCCAGTCCCCGCAAAGCACCACGTGTCTGTTTTGTTTCAGCAGCGCCCTGTACCGGATCTCGACCGCTTCGAGGAAGTCTTTTTTGAACTCCACGCGTTTTTCCGCTTCCGCCTCGTCTGACGACGTCACCGCCGGGACGTACACGTTTATCAGCACGAAGGTTCCAAAGTCAACGACAAGGCACCGGCCTTCAGATTCCAGCTCTGTCATCCGCTCGTGCGTGAATCGAGAACGCATGGCTTCATCAACGCTTGAGTGAAATCCCGGTAAGTTACCTTCGAGACCTCCATCATTTGAACCTGCGCCACCCGCGACGTCATCACCACCCTGTCCACCTGCAAGCATCCCCGTGATCCCTTCCTCAGCGCCAAAGACCATCACCTCACTCCGAAAGTACACCGCGACACCCGCGTACCCTGTTTTGCCTTTCTTGTTTAGCCGACAGATTGAAAAAAACGAGTCCCACCCGCTCGGGGTCGCCGTCGCCAAACTCAAATCGTCTTTGGAATTCAGCTTGGTTTCTTGAAGGCACACGACGTTGACGTCCTCCCCAAGGCTGGCTAACAAATTCTCAACGCCGCCGTACCCTTTGGCGCGGGAAACGCCGTGTTCGTCTTTCGTGGTGTGCTGGTCGAACGTGCGATTGGAATCGGTGAGCTGCCGCAAACCGCGCAAGCCGATGTTCCACGAAACGATGGAGGAAGTTGTTCTTGCTTTTTGGCTCGTCGATGCCCCACCGTTCCGGGAAGTGAGAGTATCTTCCTGAACACACGCATCGTCGTCACGCAGAGGAAGTGTCACTAGGGGTGGCAGGCGGGATTCAGGCGGATTCATCTTACACAGTGGGGCGTAGAACGTACGGAAGCGGGGTCGTAGCGCGACTCAGAATCTCAGATCCCACGACACAAGTGGACCAAGGTCACTGGTGGTAGCTAAACCGGGGGGGCGAGTCACGACGTGTATTCGCTTCACGAACGAGTCAGAACACACACGGTGCTTCAAATTTGCGAGAAATAAACACCGCCTCTACGCCCCCGCGGTGTGCGCGCGGGTACGTGTGCGACGACTGGCGCGCGAAAAAGGTGACGTTAGATTTAATAGCAAGAGAAACTTAAGCCCACCTCCTGGGGAGAACTCAACCACTTTATCGACGGCTTTGGGCTACGATGGGGGGCAACACGGCGCCGTGGCAGGCGTTCGACTACAACGCCGAGGCATCCGCGCGCGAGGCGAAAAAGGCAAAGCGGGCGCTGGCGCGGAAAGCAAGGGAGGAGGCGGCGGCGGCGGCGGCGACGGGAAATGGAAATGCGGCGAGTACTGCTCGTGCTCCAAAGGCGGCAGGTGATGCTGCTGACGACTCGTTGTTCGCTAAAAACCCCAACGCCAACGCTACGTTCGGCAACAAAAAAATCAAACGAAAGGCGAGTGAGAGCAAGCGGGATGCCGACAAAGGCTTCGGCGCCATCATGAAAGCCAAGAATGCGGAAAAGAAGGAGAAGCCGAAAGTGCAGGAGAAGACAAACTCGGTGGACGAGAACGGCGACGTGATTCCGGGGAAGGTTCTAGCGCGGCGGCGGCGGGCGGCTGAGAAGCGCGCACGCGCGGCGGAGGCTCGAAGGGAAGCTCGCGCCGCCAAAGGGCTTCCTTTAGACAAACCCAAGCCTGTGTTGCCGGCGAAGCAAGTTGACGATGCGGTGGAGGCGAATCGCTTGAAGCAGATTGTGTTGGCGAAAAAGCGCAAGCTGGACGGCGACGGCGTCGCGGCGGCGGTCACGGGGGCGCTGTCGAGACACCAAAAGAAACGACAAGCGCAGCGGCAAGGAAAGGAGGAAAGGTAGCGGTATTTGTACAAGATTACCTTATTAATACAACGTTTCAACTTCTAAAACTAGTCACGCTTTCCGTCGCTTTGATTTTCCTAAGTTTTGCGACGGGTGAACCACAACCTCACAC
>MDSY01033941.1_pt1 | contig 11659 bp, 11 predicted proteins | sample 811131 | NCBI WGS metagenome assembly MDSY01 (sample SAMN05326643, study PRJNA326480) | marine metagenome | isolation source: seawater | place: Atlantic Ocean: South West | collected 2010
ACGGCGCTCAAGGCCTTGGGTCGTCTCAACAGAAACTTGCATGATTTACCTCAATATTCAATTTTGGCGACTGTTCGCCTTCCTTACAAACAAAGTGATCTGCATGAGTCTTGATAAAGTTTAAGCGATTTTTCACACTTAAAAGCATCCGTCGCTACCATGAGATACCATTGCTGCTTTGCCCTTAGGGCACTATGTTAAACAATAGACGCGGCATTATAACCTAATATTTATGATAGTCGAGTATGGGGGGCAATTATTTGGGATAGATTGGGTACTACAGCACCTAACCGAGTAAAAAACAGGCTAACCGTTGTTTTCAGAGGTTTAAGTGAGTTTTATTTATAGCAATAGAAAAATAGAATAAAAAAATACAGAGGAGTTATAAATAAGAAAATGGTCGGCGATGTAGGATTTGAACCTGCGACCCCTTGGACCCAAACCAAGTGCGCTACCAAGCTGCGCTAATCACCGATTTTTTTGCTTAAACAGAACGGTATACTGCGCTGTTTCAACGGATGCGGATATTACCGAGTTGATTCACGCCAGTCAAACACTTTTTATAAAAATATACTTGTTCGCTCACTTTTAGCACAAGTCAATTGAATATTGAACAAAACAAGCGAATTTTAACAATTTAAGTATTAACGCTGTTTAAATATTTAGATCACGACGTTTTATTTCAGATTGTTTAAATTTTAAAAGTTTCATTATGTCATTAGTAGAATGGTAGCTTGTGTAAAGTTAATTTTAGGGCATTTTAAAATGATTAATATTTTGTTGAATAAGCCTAGCTTTATTAAGATAAATTTATCCTTACATTGCCGCTTCCTATCATTTAACTACTAATTAATAGTCTTTTTTTGCATACAATATTCTAAATATTAAGTTTATTAATAATATTTTTCACAAAATCAATTTAAAGTTTACGTTAGGTAAACTAAGCCTACACTGTAAGGTCAATTTATGGCAGAATATCAGCGTTTTTTATTACTTAAGCAAGGCTTAAAGCAGAGTTATGACAGCATCATTGATTAACGGCAAACTGATTGCCAAACAACTTCGAGATACAGTAAAAGAAAAAGTAAACCTCAGGGTTAGCAAAGGGTTAAGAGCACCTGGTTTGGCGGTTATTCTGGTTGGTTGTGATGCTGCCTCTCAAGTTTATGTAGGTAGTAAGAGAAAAGCCTGTGAGGAAGTAGGTTTTCTTTCCCGTTCATATGATTTATCTGACACTACATCAGAACAAGAACTATTAGCCTTGGTTAGTGAGTTAAATCATGATGATAGTATTGATGGAATTCTCGTCCAACTCCCTCTGCCGCAAGGCCTGAATGCTGATTTAATTATTGAGCACATCAATCCATTGAAAGATGTTGACGGTTTTCATCCCGAAAACGTTGGTAAATTAGTACTAAGGCAACCTGGTTTAAGACCATGTACCCCCAAAGGTATTATGACCTTAATAGAGTCAACCAAAATAAACACAACAGGTTTGGACGCACTTGTTATTGGTGCCTCTAATATCGTTGGCAGACCTATGGGATTAGAACTTCTGCTTGCCAAATGTACTGTAACAACAACTCACCGTTTTACTAAAAACCTAGAAAATAAAGTAAGGAATGCTGATTTAATTGTAGTTGCTGTTGGTAAACCGGGGTTTATTCCTGGTGAGTGGATAAAGAAAGGAGCAATTGTTATCGATGTGGGAATTAATCGTTTAGATACTGGTAAACTGGTTGGCGATGTAGCATTTGATGTTGCTCAACAAAAAGCTGCATTTATAACACCTGTACCCGGTGGTGTGGGCCCCATGACAGTAGCAAGCTTGATTGAAAATACACTGATTGCCTGCGAACAATCTACAAAATAAAAATTCATTGACACAATTAGACTTATCACTTGGTCATTATTGTTATATTACCGCTTAATAAAAAAACGGGATAGCCTATTTTAGCTATCCCGTTTTGCAGAGTGGAGCTGATTAGTATAAGAAAGGTAAAATGAGCATTAAGCTTTTCGCCAAGTTGTTTTACCCGCACTGTCTTCTAAAATAACCATCATTTCATTAAGTTTATCTCTAGCCTCATCAGCAAGTGTCCAATTTTTATCGATTCGCGCTTGATTACGTTGTGCAATGAGCGCTTCAATTATTTCACTTTCTGAAGATCTGATATTACCCTGCAAGAATGCTGCCGGATCTTGTTGAAATAAACCGAGAATACTTCCCAAAAACCTAATCGTTGAAGCCAGTGAATTGGCTAACTGATGATTATTCTTAACTTTAGCAACATTAAGTGCTTTTGATATTTCAAATAAAATAGCTAAAGCCTGTGGTGTATTAAAGTCATCATCCATAGCTTGACAAAATTGTTTAACAAATATTGACTCCTTGTCGATTTCAAAATCATCTGTAAGGTCAACATCTCTTAATGAAGTGTATACTCTTTCAACCGCAGATCTTGCCTGTGTTAGGTTATCAGTAGAATAATTTAATTGGCTACGGTAATGGCCCGTCGTTAAGAAGAAGCGCACGGTTTCATTATCGTATTGCGCTAATACATCACGAATAGTGAAAAAATTACCTAATGATTTAGACATCTTTTCTTGATCAACCTGAACCATACCAGTATGAACCCAATAATTTACATACGGCGTATCTAGCGCGCAACAACTTTGCGCTATTTCATTTTCATGATGTGGAAAAGTTAAATCTGAACCTCCGCCGTGAATATCAAAATGATGACCAAGCTCTTTGGCATTCATAGCCGAACATTCGATATGCCATCCAGGCCTGCCATCTCCCCAGGGTGATGACCAACTTGGCTCACCTGGTTTTGCTGACTTCCATAGTACAAAATCAAGAGGGTTTTGTTTAAATTGATCAACCTCAACTCTAGATCCTGCTTGCAATTGTTCTAAATTTTGGCCACTAAGCTGCCCATAATCTTCATAACTTGAAACATTAAACAGAACATCACCCTGCCCGCTTGACTCGGCATCAATGCCTGCAATGTAGGCATGTCCTTTACTTACTAAGGTCGCAATCATGGCAATAATTTCATCCATGTGGGTTGTTACCCTTGGTTCCAAATCAGGCCTCAGCATATTAAGCGCATCAAAATCTTCGTGCATTGCAGCAATAGTTCGTTCTGTTAAAACTGCTGGTGTTTCGTTGTTTTCATTGGCACGGTTTATTATTTTATCTTCAACATCGGTAATATTACGAACATAATTTACATCATAACCACTAAAACGAAGGTAGCGTGCTATGTTGTCAAAACTAATATAAGTGCGAGCATGGCCGATATGGCATAAATCATAAACAGTGCAACCACAAACATATAAGCCTACTTTACCTGGATTTATTGGTGTAAAAGTTTCTTTTTTGCGACTTAATGTGTTGTAAATTTGCAACATAATATTATATGACCCCTGTTGAGCACTCTTTGTTAATTAGTTGAGGGATTGTACATCAACAAAACTTAAGGGTCATCAATACAGATGCACTTTATAACAAGTTAGCGTACAATTATGACAATTAATTTATTACAATTTAACAAGAGATAGTTATGATCCTATTAAAAACAAATTTAGGCGATATTAAAATTAAACTAGACCATGAAAACGCTCCCGTTAGCGCGCAAAACTTTCAACAGTATGTAGAAGAAGGGCATTACAATGGCACTATATTTCATCGTGTAATTAAGGGGTTTATGGCTCAGGGTGGTGGCTTTGCTCCCGGTTTAGATGAGAAAGAATCACGCGCGAGCATTAAAAATGAAGCTAACAATGGTATAAGTAATAAGCGTGGTACCCTGGCTATGGCTCGTACACAAGAACCTCACTCGGCATCAGCACAATTTTTTATTAATTTAACCGATAATAACTTTCTAGATTTTACCGCAGAGAACATGCAAGGTTGGGGTTATTGTGTATTTGGTGAAGTGATTGAAGGTATGGATGTTGTTGATAAAATGACGTTAGTAGATACCGGCAATATGTTTGGCCATGGTGATGTCCCTAAAGATGATATTGTTATCGACACTGCAGTCATCATAGAAGCGTAAATTAGGCAATGATTAGCAAGAAAAAAACACCTATTACTTACTTTATTGCTGATTTGCATTTGTGCGAAAGCAGACCAGATATTAGTGCCTGCTTTTTAACTTTTTTACAAACTGATGCTCCCCAAGCAGAGCAACTATTCATTTTAGGTGATTTATTCGAAACTTGGGTTGGTGATGACGATGATGATCCCCATTTATTGAACATAGCAGACGCTTTATCGAGATTAAGTAAGTCTGGTACCAAGTTATATTTCATTCACGGTAACCGAGATTTTTTATTGGGCAAACGTTACGCTAAGAAATCGCACATGACTCTGCTGCCCGAAATTGACACTATAAACCTTTATGGTCAAAAAGTTGTAATCATGCACGGTGATACATTATGCACTAGGGATTCTGACTACCAAGCCTTTCGAAAGAAATCTCGTTCTTGGTGGTGGCAAACTTTAGTGACTCATTTACCTTTATTTGTCCGCAAAAAAATGGCCAAAAATTATCGACAAAAAAGTGCTGCAGCAACGGCTATCAAATCACAAGAAATAATGGATGTGACTGAAAGTGAAGTAATAAAATGTCTCGAACATCATCACAGTCAATTATTAATCCATGGGCATACGCATAGACCTGCTATTCATAACATTGTAGCAAATGATAAAAAAGCACAACGCATCGTGCTCGGTGATTGGTATGAACAAGGGGCTTGGCTTAAAGTGACGCCGAATTCTATTGAATTACTTAATCAATCATTTTAATAACAGTAATAATTTAATTCTATTTAAATTCAACTCACTAGTCATAGTTAGTCCTTATTCTAAGACATATTTACTTTGTGCTCAGTTGGTATTCCGCTATGAAATTTAAAGTCATTATCTGGAGTTAAGATTAATTCTGCTTCAACCTGCCCAAAATAATCTACTCGTTCGCTAATATCCGCTCCTGCAACATGCTCTGCGAGGGCTAAATAATCTTGATAGTGACGTGCTTCAGATCTAAGTAAAGACAGATAAAACTTTTTTAACTCATCATCTAAAAATGGCGCTATTTTCGCAAAGCGTTCACACGAGCGAGCTTCAATATAAGCTCCACAAATTAATTTATCTATTAAAGTGTTGGGTTCATGAGTAGTTACATGCTTCATCATACCCTTTGCATAGCGACCAGCAGAGGTATTTTCAAAAGCAATATCACGGCTTTCCATTATTTCTAACACTTGATAAAAGTGGTGCAATTCCTCTTTAATTAGTAACACCATCTTGTCAATTAACTCTTGACCATAATTTGAATTATTATTTGCTAACACTGATTTTGACAAACCTTCTTGATTTGCTAAGGAAGTTAAATCACCTTCTTTACGGTACAAATATGCTTCATAAGGTTTAAACCAATCAGCAATTACCTTACCACTGACTTTGGTTACAGCATATTTTCTCATTAAATGCATAGCCGTTTGTCCAGCTTTTAATTCACAAGCTAAATGATCACGTAATATGGTAGGTAAATTCTCAACTTTTTTTGCTTCATCAATCCATGATTGTGGTGTGTCACATTTTAAGAAGCTTGATATTGGCGCTAATAAATCATCAATAGGCACAGTAAAATCTCACAATAACCGTTAATTATTTTTTTATTTTATCATTTCAATAAAATAGTTTCGCGCACAAAATCATATAAAGTCAAAAGTTATGTAAGCAAATATCCTAATTATAATTTTTTTATATATTGGCTTATTGAGATAGAATAATTTAATTATTTTTGCAAACATGAAAAGAGTGATGGTATCTAGCATGAAAAATTTAGTGAGTAAGACCACTGCTAAAGAACTTATCAAAAAACATAATAAGCTAACTCACAGCGAAAATGTCAAGGTAGTTTCTCATGTACAGCGTGAAGCTGAAGATTGGGTAATGAATACTTTAATGATCGATAATATTGACGTTCCTTTCAAATATAAACGTAAAAAGCACTATAAAAGTTTGCAAGGATACAAAGTTAATATCACCTACTACCCGGATGAAAAATCAGTAGCAGGATTTATTGTAGAAGTAATGTCTGTTGTTCGTGTGAAAATAAGTTAACACAACTGATCATAAAATTACTCCGCTTTATTTACGAGGTTTTGCAAATACACTAAACTTATTGTGCAAAATTAGGTCACAATTCATTTATCCAAAATATTAGTGCACTAGTCACATCAATTTATCTCTTAACTCTTTGTAACACCGACAAAATGATCTGTTAAGTTTAGTAATACGTAGTAATCTATGTAGCTTATTGATAGCGCCCATTATCAGTAACATTTGTAGTAGTTAAACGTAATTTAAAGAAGATATTTATGATACTGAATCACATATGGGGGCTTTACACACACCCTAAAAAAGAATGGCATGATATTGAAAAACGCCATGAAAGCTTAATTTACAGTTTAATTCACACGTTAATAGTGGCTCTAATTCCAGCTATTTGCTGTTATTATGCTACCGCTCACATTGGTTGGACTATAGGGTCTGGCGAACCGATAAAGCTTAGTAATCAAAGTGCACAGATAATGGCGGTAAGCATGTATTTTGCTTTAGCCTTTGGCGTTTTCACACTAGGTTTTCTAATACAATGGATGGCCAAAACTTTTGATTCAAAGCCAGATTATATTCAATCACTTGAGCTAGCTACCTACACTGCAACACCTTTAATAATGGTAGGGGTAACTGCGTTGTTTCCAGTACTTTGGTTTGTTGCCTTATCAATGATATCAGCCATGATATATTCAATTTATTTACTATACTCAGGCGTACCAATTATGATGAATATTCCTGAGGAAAAAGGTTTTATTTACGCTAGTTCAGTGGTTACTTGTGGTTTAGTGCTTCTAGTAAGCTTAATGGCAATAACAGCAATGATGTGGACTACAGGCTTTGGTCCAGAATTTGTAAATTAAATCATTCAAAACATCATAATTAAGAGCCTTAATTTACAGGCTCTTAATTATTCACTGAATTATTCTTCACCTTCATTATACATATCTATGATTGAGTCAGCATTTTTATCTGTTGTTTCTTTGGTAGTGTTATTACGTAATGCGTCGAGTTTTTCTAAATAATCTTGATTAATATCGTTTGTCACGTAACTACCGTCGAATACCGATGTATCAAAGTTTTTTATATCAGGATTACCGCCTCTTACAGCGTCAATAAGATCATCTATTGATTGGAAAATTAACTTATCTGCGCCAATTAAATTACAAATATCATCAAGTTCACGTCCATGGGCAATTAACTCATTGGCACTTGGCATATCAATACCATATACATTAGGAAACCTAACTTCTGGCGCTGCTGATGCAAAATAAACTTTGTTAGCACCGGCTGCACGGGCCATATCTATTATTTGCTCTGACGTTGTACCTCGTACAATTGAGTCATCAACAAGTAATACATTTTTACCCTTAAACTCAGTATTAATGGCATTAAGTTTTTGACGGACAGATTTTTTACGCTGCTCTTGGCCTGGCATAATAAAAGTGCGACCAATGTATCTATTTTTAACAAAACCTTGTCGATAAGGTAAGTCTAATTCTTGAGCAATTTGCAAAGCAATATCACAAGAAGTTTCAGGGATTGGAATAACAACGTCAATATCTATATCTTGCCAAAGATTGGCAATTTTTTTACCAAGTTTGGTTCCCATCTCGACACGAGAACCATAAACCGACATTTTATCCATGGTCGAGTCTGGACGAGCAAAATAAACAAATTCAAAAATACAGGGACTATAAACAGGGTTTTCAGCACATTGCTGACTAAATATTTGACCATCTTCACTAAAGAAAATAGCTTCACCTGGCGCTACGTCGCGAACAAATTCAAAAGAGCAAGCATCAAGCGCTACTGACTCAGAAGCGACCATGTATTCAATACCATGTTCATTTTCACGTTTACCAAACACTAATGGCCTGATCCCGTTAGGATCACGAAACGCTATCATTCCGTGCCCTACAACCAAAGCCACGCTAGCATAAGCACCACGAACATGCTGATGTACTTTTTTAATTGCAGTAAAAATGTCATCAGGACTAAGCACTATATTTTCACTAAGTTGTAACTCATGCGCTAATATATTTAGTAGTACTTCAGAGTCAGAAGTGGTATTCACGTGACGCCTAGCCTCATTAAATAGCCATGTTCTCAATTCATCTGCATTGGTCAGATTACCATTATGTGCCAGCGATATGCCAAAAGGTGAGTTGGCATAAAAAGGTTGTGCTTCAGACGAGCTCGAAGTTCCAGCCGTTGGGTAACGAATATGACCAATGCCAATATTACCTTGCAGACGCAACATATGCCGAGTATGAAAAACATCTTTTACTAGGCCATTACCTTTGCGCAATCTAAAGGTGTTGTCATGGATAGTCACAATACCTGCAGCATCTTGCCCACGATGCTGCAGAACAGTTAGCCCATCATAAATATATTGACTAACAGGGGTTTTACCAACAATACCAACGATACCGCACATGAAATTTTCTCCACAAAAAAAATATTTACAATATTTCCATCAAAATTTAGCATTAAGCCTTACTTTGAATTAAAAGTATCTGCTACCAGGCTAAGTTTAGCCAGGTAATTAGTACTGACGAATTAACTTCACATAACCCTAATTGTTATTTACTGATTAAATAAAAACAATTAGCTTAAAAAACTAGATGAACCTTTGAGGTACTCAAAAAACCACTCAACGACTAAGGTGAATTCAGGGATAAGTTGCGAGCTTTGCCACCAAGTTGTGTTTGCAGCGCCAGTAAAAGCATCAATAAAAAATAATAAAGCACTAATAATTAATACACCTCGAAGTGCTCCAAAAACTAAACCTAGCACTCTATCAGTACCTGACAGGCCTGTTTTATTAACTAATTGACCAATTAAATAATTAAATAATGCACCAAGCACCAAGGTGGTAATGAATAAAATGCCTATTGCGGCAGCATTTCGTAAAAATTGATCGGATATATTAGTGAGAAGATTAGCCAGATTACCGTAGAACGTACTGGCAATAAAAAATGCTCCTATCCATATAACCAGAGATACTGCTTCTTTTGTAAAGCCTCGAACTAAACTGACTAGTGTTGATATACCAATGATTGCCAGAATCGCGTAATCTATCCAAACCATAACTTGAGTATCTTATTGAGTTCTCTAAATTAGAGGCGCGAATTCTACCAGAATAATGTAAAAAATACCTAATAATTTATGAATGACTGTTATTGTTTAGGATCAAAATAGGCAACCTTGCCTTGAATTCCGGTAAGTTTTTTCAAAGCTGGTAATTTTTTAAGCAGATTAGATTTAATCAGCTCAGGGCCTATAATCACTTTAGTTAACATGCCTTGTTTAGTTTTAATTGGCTTAGTAAAAACAACATAACCATTTACTTTAAGTTTTTTTAATAACTGCTCAACGTTTTTTACATTTTTAAAACTCCCCAAATGAATTGCCCATGCTTCTTTGACAATCGCTTTTTTGGGTAAATTAATTGGCATACTATTATTTTCAAGCTGATCTTTTAGAACAGTGTTAGTGATTTGCTTGGCTTGTTCAGATGACACTTCTTCAATATTTACTGGTATGGTTTTATCATTGGTCGTTGACTTTCTATTTGTCGCATTTATGGCCGTTAATTCCGTTACATTTTTATCATTAGCTTCAAGTTCATCAACGGCAACCTCTTCAGTTAATGGGGTAACTTTTTGCCTAACCAGCTTATTTTCAGGAAAAGACTTACTGGTTAACTGACCAGAAAAAGCATCGGCTTTAGGGATAGCTTCAAACTCTGCTTGATAAGACTTTTTTTCACCATCGAGTAAGTCAGGCAGAAAAATAATAACTACAGCGGCAACAATAATAGTGCCAACCAAGCGATTTTGAAACGGTGTAGACAAGAGATACTCCTCGTTAGTAAAAATGATATTTTACAAAAATGGGCATAAAGAAATCCCCATGCAGAAAACCGTTAACATTCACTTTTTTCGAGGTTAAGCGAATAAAGCTTATATTTTAATTAGTTCAGTTCTAATTTGTGAAACTGTATAAAACGAACCAAACACTAAGATTAAATCAGTTGTTTTAGCTTGTTTACTAGCCATTTTAAAGGCCTCGTTAATATTGTCAAAACAATTTACCGTATCCGTGATGTTAATCAAGCTATTATACATTTGTTGTTTAGATGCTGCTCTTGATTCCGCTAATGGCCCAGTATACCAGTAATCTATATCATCGGTTAATGAAGATAAGCTAGCAGTGATATCTTTATCAGCCAACATAGCAACAACAGCATATATTCTTTGGTAATTAAACTCAGCTTTCATACGTTTGATATAGCTTGATAAATACCTTGTTGCCTGGGGGTTATGACCCACATCAAGCACAACATCACACTGCTTCGTTTGCTTAACTAGCTCTGTTCTACCGACAACTTGCGTATTTTTTATTACATGGTTAACAAAAGGTGTCGATAAGGGTAATTTAAGTTTTGAAAGCACCATGAGTGCCGTTGCTACATTATCTAGAGGAATTAATGGCGCATTGAGGTTTTCAAGAATCAAACTTTTTGACTGCCAATGCCAAACTGAATGAATTACATCAATTGTATTTATTGTAAATTCTCGATTTCGTATAGATAACTGATTGTTTTGCTCTGCGTCTAAATCAACTGCATGTGCTAATACAGATTTAGGGGTGTTGACATCTCCAATGACAATATCTTGGTTACGGCGCATGATTCCAGCTTTTTCAAAGCCTATTGCCTCTCTGTTGTCACCCAAAAAGGACTGATGATCAAGATCAACGGTAGTAATAACAGCAATATCGGCATCAATGATATTTGTAGCATCTAAGCGTCCACCTAAACCAACCTCCAATATAATAACATCTGGTTTTTCAGTCATTAACACCAAAAAAGCAGCTAACGTTGTATATTCATAATAGGTTAACGAGGTATCTTGACGAGCAATTTCTATTTGTTTAAACGCATCAATTAAAGGTTGATCAGCTATGTTCTTTTTGTTAATTCGCAAGCGCTCATTAAAGCAATCAATGTGAGGCGAAGAGTAAACTGCTACATTTTTTTTTGAATTACTAACAAAATCACTAAACAATGCATTTTCAATAAAAGCACATGTCGTTCCTTTGCCATTTGTACCGGCAACCGTAATGATCTTGGCAAAGCTTAGATCAATAGCTAATCGACTAGCTACCTGACTAATTCGGGATAACCCCATATCAATTTCACTGCTATGCAGGTTCTCTAAATAATAAAGCCACTGATCGAGATTAGTAAAATCTTGATAGTGGCTTGTGTTTCGTGTTGTCATTTTTAAGTAAGTTTATCCACATGTAATAGAGTGCATTATGAATTTTTATAATCTAAGAGGCTATGCTTTCATGTCCCATAAACTTGCCGAGCATTCTTGATAATGTTGTTCTCATCTCACGTCGATCAATAATCATATCAATAGCACCTTTTTCTAATAAAAATTCACTACGCTGAAAACCTTCTGGTAATTTTTCTCTAACCGTTTGTTCAATGACACGCGGACCAGC
>MDSY01005428.1_pt1 | contig 11658 bp, 9 predicted proteins | sample 811131 | NCBI WGS metagenome assembly MDSY01 (sample SAMN05326643, study PRJNA326480) | marine metagenome | isolation source: seawater | place: Atlantic Ocean: South West | collected 2010
ACATGTGCCACACTCATCGAGTACGTTACCGTCGCAGTCACAGTCTCCATCTGGAATACCTGATCCGCCACAAGTGCCACACTCGTCTAATACGTTTCCATCACAATCACACGCGCCATCAGCTATACCTGACCCACCACATGTCCCACACTCATCGAGTACGTTTCCGTCACAGTCACACGTGCCGTCAGCAATACCTACACAGGACCCATCATTAATTGTTGCTTCTGGATTGTAGTTACACGCTGTATCATCAGTACATCCATTGGGATTGCTTGAGGAAATAGGGAGAAGATCACGCCACTCTTGACTTTGATCTGCGTTCATAAATACCTGAAATTGCATTTGGCCTGAGATATCACCATCTGTCGTTAACTGCGCAAGTAAAATCTTAAGATCATCGCCTGCAAAAGAAGGTAAATCAGAAGCTTCCGCTCCAGGAAAAGGAACAAACCAAGCTGAACCGACTTCGTCGTCCATAATCATGTTGTTTCCCGCTTCGAAATCCCCAAACGGATCTGTACCTGCACCTACAGCGGAATTTAACTCTATTCCTCCTGTTGAGTTTTCTGCGCCAATGGTTATCCAACTGTCAAATTCTAAAGTTGGAACAAATGCGAAAAAATTGGGGTTAATTGCTGTACCGTCGAAAGAGCCATTAGCGTTTTGATACCAGCTCGTTGTTGTATTAAGCTCAAGCGGGTTTTGGTCAGAACCTGAAACAGAAGATAAATAATCCCCTGAATTTAGACAATAAAGATAAACTCTGTAGGTCGTTAAACCTTCGAGATCACCCTCAGTATGAGACGCAAACTCCTCTACACCAACCCAATAGCCGTCTGGAGCAGTTTGAAAAACACCTGGTGAAAGAAATTGCGCTTGGGCTGAGAAAAACATACAAAGCGACAAGGAAACAAAGGAAAATAATGTACGCATAAGAAACAGTTTGGTTTACGATTCAATAGTTAAGTAATAGCGCCGCTAATATATTACATAAAAAACTAAATTCCTATTAATTTAATCTTTATACGTGATTATATACGCCTCATCGACTAAAATAATTTTTTCATCGATAACAACTTTAAATTATAACGAACGATATAGAAGTTTCTCGTATAAATTTTAAGTTTTGACATTTAAACAGAATAAGTGTGGCCAAAAACACACACAGAATATTGGATTACTGTTTCCAAGAAAAACATATGACAGACAACATTATCAATCTATCACGCAAGAAATCTGGCATTATTTTTTATAACTATTCACTTTTGCTGAGGAGTAAACCACTATATTTGCCGTCTCTTAATCGGTACTATAGCTCAGTTGGTAGAGCAACGGACTGAAAATCCGTGTGTCCCAGGTTCGAATCCCGGTAGTACCACAAAAGAAAACGAGCCCCGCCAAACATGTGCGGGGCTTTTTTCTTAGTCGATTTGTAGCCACCTACAAACTGTTGATTTCATCGAAAGAGAACCACTTAACTAACTAAGATGGCTTTACTTTGCTTGAACAATTGATAAAATAATATGAATAGTGTGAGGTCGACATCTTGGGAAAACGAACTAAAAAGTTGCATCCGAGGTAAATCTCTTGTGTTTTTGCTTGCCGATAGCAATTTGCCGGACAGCTATTCAAAGGATATCGTCAAGGTTTGTAAAATCAAGAACAAAACACACTTGCTTAAGATCAAGGGAGGGGAGCAAATTAAAACGCACCAACATCTTATTCAAATTTACAATGAATTAGACGTTGTTGGGGCAGACAGAAAAAGTGTGTTTATGTGTTTGGGGGGGGGCACAATCAGTGATTTAGGAGGCTTAGCGGCCAGTACATACAAAAGAGGAATTGATTTCATCATTCTTCCCACGACAGTTATAGGCATGGTAGATGCTGCAATTGGCGGAAAGAATGGCATTAATCTCGAAAGTAATGTAGGGATACTGAAAAATCAGATTGGGACATTTTATCAGCCAAAACTGATAGGCATAAATTTCAAGTGGTTAGACAGCTTACCAAAAGATGAGGTTAAGAGTGGGTGGGGAGAAATGCTTAAACATGCGCTTCTTATAGGCGGACCGCATCTTGAAAAATTTAAAAACGCAGAACCCAATCTTGCGAGCCTTATCCCACTCATCATAGATTCTGGGAATATAAAAGAAGGTATTGTGCGAAGAGATGTCAAAGAAAATGGCGAGCGCGCACTTTTAAACTTGGGACATACCATCGGTCATGCCATTGAAAGTCTTGAGTTAGACTCTTCTAACGCATCAGAAATTAAGCACGGCATTGCTGTCGCTTGGGGGATTGTATTCACACTTGAAGTTTCAGTAAGAAAATTGGGGTTTAATGATGCCTTGGCCAAACAATTAATCAAGTGGATCGTCGACATCATTGGATATCGTGAGCATCTGTGGGAATCCAAAGAGGTTTGGCTTAAAATGTGCAAAGACAAGAAAAACACAAATGGCAACGTTAAAGACGTGATGTTACGCAGTCCCGGAGATGCAGATTGGCACTTTACCTGGGAACGCGAAGAGTTCACAATCTTATGGGAGCAATTCCGTGAGAGATATGAATTAACAAGCTGCTAATAAATATATTTGCCTTAATTATGGAACAAACTGCTGCAGAATTAGCAATACTATTAGATGGGTCTGTTTCTGGGAATCCAGAAGCGAGAGTTCGTAGGCTCGGTAAAATAGAATCCGCTGGCCCAGGGTCTGTGACTTTTCTTGCAAACATGGAGTACGAAAAATTCGTTTACTCATGTAGCGCTACTGTAGTTGTAGTTCAAATCGACTTTAAACCAAAGCAAGATTTGCCCGCTGGAATCACGTTGGTGAAGGTTGAAGATCCATACAGGGCATTTGCAACTTTGCTTGATGCGTATGACAATATTTTAAAGAGAGATGAAGGCGTTCACTCATCAGCGATAATCCACCCTGATGCAACCATAGGAAAGGGATGTGCCATAGGCCCTGGAGTCGTCATAGACAAAGGTGCTGTAATAGGAAATAGATCTGAACTTCGTGCAAACGTATATATAGGTCGAGATGTCACGATAGGTGCAGACGCCATGTTTCATTCAGGCGTGAGAATTCTAGATCGATGCATTGTAGGCAACTGTTGCACAATACAAGCCGGTACAATCGTCGGTTCTGATGGTTTCGGATTTGCGCCAAAAGATGATGGGTCGTATGCAAAAATCCCTCAAACGGGAAATGTGGTGATTGAGGACGACTGCGATATAGGTGCTTTATGCACGTTAGACAGAGCCACACTGGGTTCTACAATTATCCGCAATGGATGCAAGCTGGATAACCTTATTCAGGTCGCACACAATGTGGTCATCGGTGAAAAAACAGTCATCGCGGCCCAAACTGGAATCGCTGGCTCAACGACAATCGGATCACACTGTTTAATCGGAGGTCAAGTAGGAATTGGCGGGCATCTTAAAATAGCAAATGGATCAAGGATAGCTGCAAAATCAGGTGTTTCTGCAAGCTTACGACATTCAAATGGCACATATCAAGGGAATCCCGCAATGCCCATCAAAGCATTCCAGAGGTTCCAAATAGCGCTTCGTAAGCTTGTTCGGGCAGAGCGTATTAAAGAAAAAGAAAATACATGATTCATTCAACTAAGCAGCACACACTTAAAAGTACAATGACCCTTAAGGGAGTTGGACTGCATACTGGAAAAATATGTACTTTAACAGTGCAACCCGCAGAGGCAAATCATGGATATAAATTCCAACGTATCGATCTTGAAGGCCATCCCATTGTTAAAGCCTGCACAAAAAATGTCATTTCTACATTTAGATGCACATCACTATCTCAAGGTGGTGTAATCATAAATACAACTGAACATATACTCGCTGCATTATACGCAGCCGGTGTTGACAATGCTTTAATTCAACTGGACGCACAGGAAGTCCCGATTATAGATGGCAGTGCACTTGCATTTACAAATGGCATTGAAGAAGTCGGCACCACCGAGTTAGAGGCAGACAGAAGATTCTTTAAGGTCAGAAAAAACATAAGTTATACAGACAAAGAGAACAATGTCGAAATGTTACTCGTACCTCTCAAAGAAGATGAGTTCCGTCTAACAGTTATGGTCGATTACAACAGTCCTGTTCTTGGGACGCAACATGCTAGACTTGAAAAGCTCAGTGATTTCAGTAAAGAAATTGCGCCTAGCAGGACGTTTGTCTTTATGAAGGAGCTTAAAGAGTTGGCGGAGAAAGGGCTGATAAAAGGAGGGGATGTAGGTAACGCCATCGTTCTCGCAGAAAGACCCTACTCAAAAAATGAATTGCAATCCATCGCTGACTCGATGGGGCGAAAAGAACTTGGAGTGGTCGAAGACGAAGCAGGTGTTGTGAGTACGTCCCCGCTTCACTACCCTAATGAACCTGCGAGACATAAGCTCCTCGATATACTTGGTGACATAGCCCTGACAGGGTGTTATATCTATGGACATATTCTTGCTGCACGTCCTGGACATGAAGCGAATGTGGAATTTGCCAAAGCACTTGAAAAACAAATATTTGCACTTGAAGATTTGCCTGATTTAAGAACAGATAAAGAATCAATTCTAGATGTAAATCAAATTTCTAAACTGCTTCCGCATCGCTATCCATTCCTATTGGTCGATAGAATTCTTGAAATGGATGATCAGAGTATCACAGGCGTCAAGAATGTAACGATGAATGAACCCTTTTTTCAGGGTCACTTCCCAGATAATCTTGTCATGCCCGGCGTGCTTCAAGTAGAAGCGATGGCACAGGTAGGAGGCGTCTTCGCGCTTTCAAATGTTGAAGATCCTGAATTTTGGTCTACATACTTCTTGAAAATTGATGAAGTCAGGTTTAAACAAAAGGTCATGCCAGGAGATACAATTGTATTCCACCTCAAATTGATATCACCTATCAGAAGAGGATTAGTGCATATGCAAGGAAAAGGATATGTTAGAGGCAATTTGGTTTCTCAAGCCATACTCTTAGCTCAAGTGATCAAGGACAGGGAACCCGCTGAAAAGTAGAGACTATTTTCAACACCTTAAAACGCCCTATGACAAGGAAAATAAGCCCACAAGCATACATTCACGAACACGCCTCATTAGGTAAAGGAGTGGTTGTTGAACCGTTTTCATACATCGGACCTAACGTAACGATAGGTCCTGGAACATATGTAGGGCCAAATGTTTCAATCTTAGAAAGCACGACGATTGGTGCAGATTGTAAAATATTTCCTGGGGCAGTCATTGGTGCTGAACCACAAGATCTTAAGTTCAAAGATGAAAACACGACTGTAGAGATTGGAGACCGCACGACGATAAGAGAGTGTGTCACAATTCACAGAGGGACTTCGGACAAACTTAAAACAACAGTTGGCAATGATTGCTTAATCATGGCATATGTGCATTTAGCGCACGATGTTCAGTTAGGAAACCGAGTTGTTTTGGCAAATGCTGTAAATGTTGCTGGCCACGTCACAATTGATGACTGGGTTATCATAGAAGGGATGGTAGGCATTCAGCAATTCATCAGAATTGGGGAGCACGCATTTGTCGCTGGGGGATCAATGGTCAGAAAGAACATACCACCTTACATTAAAGCTGCAAGAGAACCATTGGCATACATAGGCGTGAATTCAATAGGGCTTCGGAGAAGGGGGTTTGACCAAGAAAGAATCACACGTATTGAGGATATTTATAGAACACTCTACGTTCAAAATGCAAATATGAGCCAAGCTCTTAAAGTTGCAGATGCTGAATTCCCTGCATGTGAGGACAAAGACTTCGTACTGGACTTCATTCGAAAATCCGACAATGGAATCATTAGGGGCCCCTTCTGATTCTAACCATTATCGCAGGACAGCAAGGAAAAACAGTACATAATTAAGCGTACACCCAAATTAAATGTAAATTTTATTTACCTCTCATCTATTTGATTATCAAATATATACGGCGATACGGCGTGTTTTATTTATAAAAAATGAAACTTATTTGGATCGACAGGAGTAAAAGGGAATGAATCTTTTTTTTAACCCTATCAATCTTTACATTATGAATAAGTTTTACTCAACCCTCGCTGCTCTCGCAGTTTTTACTACTGGTAACCTCCTAGCACAGGAGCAAACTTCACCTACTAACGCTTTAGAAGGTACAACATCAGCATATGACTGCTCTTATAAAGTCAAGGATGCAAACAAAACAATTTTATTAAACGGCTCTACTGCTACTCAAATTTTCTCAGCTTGTACTGATGGAAAATTAATGGAAGTCACTTTAAACGTTAAAGGCTTAAATGATCGCGGAACTTACACGGTTGAAGTACGCTCTATGAACGGCTTGGTACTGGACGTTGCACGCTTTAAGCAAGGACAGGTTGTAGACGGACAAGTCGTCCTCCCAATGGAGACACGTGTTAAGTCTGGCCTTAGTTATATCCTTAATGTAAGTGCTGACATCGGATTTGACCTTAGCCTTCGTACTAAGCAAGGCCCTATGGGAACACTTACGATTGACGGATCACCTTACCGTGGAAAGTTAGTTGGAGAGTTTGGTTTTAAATCAATTGAAGCAATCGGTCTATCTAATGATGAAGGACGTGCAGGCCAAACAAACGATGACAATGGTATTGGTTCTGAAAAGTCTGCGAATGGCTTGTGTAACACTGAGGTATTTTCCCACACTGGACGTATCCCTACTACTGGTGAAACAATTGGTCAAACCTTTACAGCGTGTGCTACTGGTACACTTGAGCAAATCTCATACCAACTACAACACATCGATGGCGACTTTGTAGGTAGAGTCACTTTGAGAGATGAACGTAACAACTCACTTTTAACACAAGAAGTAAGTGCTCGAAATGTAAGAAATGGTCTATTGATTATACCGATGAGCGAAAAAGTTCGTGAGGGATCTGAATACACCATCTTACTTAAGTCAAACCATGGAACACGTCTAGCTGTATTGGCAAATGACAATGCTGCTGACGCTCTTGGAACATGTACTTTCAACGGAACAGCACTTCAAACAAACGTCTGCTTCTCTGCACTTGTTAAGGAGAAGACAAACGATAATACTTCATCGTACTCTGGGACAGATCTTAAGGTAACTGCTTACCCTAACCCATTTCAAAATGAACTTGGTATTCGTGTCGACGGAATCGAAGAGGGAAAAGTAATTGTTCAGTTGCTTGACTTTGCCGGAAACGTTCTTCGTGCAGACTTGATCAACATCAACCCAGACAACAAAGTGATTCACTTTAACACTGACGACTTAAACGATGTAGGTTTTTACTCAATACGTGTTGTTCACGGTAAAAAGGTAACTCACACAACTGTAATCAAGAATTAAGATTAAGCGTTGTATGAACACGCCCAACTAAAAATTAAAAAAAAGACTCGGTTCATTGTGAATCGGGTCTTTTTTTTTGCCATCGCCAGGAATCGTTTAATGCTTCCTCAAGGGAACGTTTTGTCTGCCAACCCAATTCATCTTTTGCCCTAGAAGCATTTGCCCAAATAGCCACTACATCCCCTTCCCTCCTTTCAGCTATTGAATATGGGACTTCTAACCCAGTCACTTTTTCGAATGCCTGAATGACTTCTAACACAGAAGCCCCCTTACCAGTCCCTAAATTATATGCTCTCCAGCCAGTATCCTTATCCCTCAGCTTATCCTTAAAAAGGAATTCAAGTGCAGCGACATGCGCTTCGGCTAAATCCATCACATGTAGATAATCCCTGATACAAGAACCATCTGGTGTAGGGTAGTCAGTACCGAAAACGTGTAACGCACCTCTTATTCCGGCAACAGATTGGCATAAATAAGGGATAAGGTTATTTGGGACTCCTCTTGGGGATTCGCCAATTACCGCACTCGGATGCGCTCCTATGGGATTGAAATACCTAAGAATAACAGCGTTAAATTTAGGATTTCGTGTCAAGTGATTTACGATTAACCTCTCACAAGCTTGTTTGGTAAATCCGTATGGAGATTCCGCTTCTAGGAACGGGGCGTTTTCATCGACGGGGACAACTTCTGGCTCTCCGTAGACAGTGCAACTTGAAGAAAAAACCAAATTTTCAACATCAAACGCCCGCATCACTTCTAGCAAACGCTCAGTTCCTAAGATGTTATTGTCCTTATATAACTCCGGATTCTCTACACTTTCACCAACTGACTTAAGTGCTGCAAAATGGATGACTCCTTTGATCACATGGCCCTTTTCCTTTTCTATTCTAAACACGTCAAATAAACCATCGGTGTCCCTACAATCCACTTCATAGAATGGAACTTCAGCATTGATGAGAGATCTGACACCCTGCACAGCTTGAAAATCAGAATTGCTGAAATTATCTAATAAAACAACTCTAAATCCTGCTTTTGCAAGTGATACCGAAGTATGGGACCCTATATATCCTGCGCCACCAGTCACTAAAATAGAAGATTTCATTTGCATACTTCAAAGCTAATGAAGAGAAATCCGACTGAAGTCATACAATATGAAACCTTTTGCATTTAAATGCGTAAGGAATAATATGATTTCCCCTTTTGACTTAACATATCTAGAAGATGCATTCCAAGGGAATCGGCGTTTGGTGAATGGTATCATCGAATTATTTCTAAAACAAAATCCCGATTACTGCACCTTACTGGAAAACAGGGTGAGGTCAGGAGATTATGCATATCTGCACACAGTCGCGCATACATTGAAATCAAGTGTTCAAATGCTGGGACTCAGAGACACTGAAAATTTACTCTCTGGCATAGAACACCGATCTAAGTTTAATGTAGATACGAGTGAACTGCCAGGAATGGTGTTTGAGTTGGTGTATGAATTGAAGAGGGCTCAAAAGGCACTTTCTATTTACATATCTAACTCAGACAAAGACGGTGGCTTTCTTTCAGATGTTGCTTAGTTTGGATTAGCAAAGCCCCAATATCATTGTCATTCCCACACAACAGAATCCCACTGCATATCCTGAATATACTTCCACATGCGTATGTGCTTTTAGGTACAGTCGGCTCCACCCCAACAAACCTCCCAAAATTATTATAGAAGAAATCCATTGTAAGTCTAAGGTGTTTAGCCTGACAGAAGCAATGAGTACGGCCGCGAGAACACCCCCAGAAGCCAGCATATGCATGCTGATTTTAAACTTAAGGGTGATTAACCATCCGACAAAAATAGACAGAACCAGTCCCAACATTAATGATCTGTAAAGCTCAGGGACAAAGATTCCGGATATTTCAAGCGTCAAGATATACGCCAACGTAAAGTAAGAGAGCACAATTAAAAAAGGCTTCACTCTTTCTTTGCGGTTTCTGATGTCTAAGTCAGAAATGAGCTTTCGCTTGTACATAAACCACAGTGAAAACGCGGGAGCCAAAGTATTGATCCCAATAACCATGGCCAAATATATAAAAACGTCAATTCTGTGGGAGAGATATAAATCGAAGTGAAGCAACACCACCAAGGTGGCCATGGGCATCAAAAAAGGATGCAGAAAAGCTGATATAAGTTTTGCGATTGTATCCATGCAATCGAGAAAATCAGAGTTCTTTTCTTAGTCTCGCAACAGAAATCCCCAATTGCTCACGATATTTTGCAACAGTCCTACGCGCGATGTGATATCCTTTCGAATTTAAAATGACGCCGAGTTTTTCGTCTGTGAGCGGTTTCTTCTTATCCTCTTCATCGATTGCATCCTGAAGAATCCTTTTCACCTCCCTTGAACTCACATCTTCACCACTGTCGGTAGACAAACTTTCTGAAAAAAATGTTTTAAGGAGGAAGGTTCCATAGGGTGTTTGGACATACTTACTGTTTGCAACTCTAGAAACTGTACTTATATCCATGTGAATGCGCTCAGCAATATCCTTCAGAATCATGGGATTAATATCTGTTTCATCTCCGCTTAAAAAATATTGTTCCTGATGATCTACAATCGCTTTAATCGTTTTCATCAAAGTAAGCTGTCTTTGACGGATTGCATCTACAAACCATTTGGCAGCATCCACCTTTTGCTTGACAAAGCTTAATGCTTCTTTTTGGGACTTAGAGGTTTCTGCACCGCTGCTATATGTGTCCATCATTTCTTTATATGATGGGCTTATTCTCAAGTCTGGGGCATTTCTTTGATTCAGTGTAATGTGTAACTCATCCTCGTGAATACTCAGTATAAAATCCGCAACGACATGTTGCACATTTCGAGAAGACTCACCTCCCGAATTTCCCGGTTTGGGATTTAATTTGGTAATCTCACTTAGGGCCTCCCGTAAATCTTCATCCGTAATTTCAAGCTTGGTGGTGATCGCTTGGAAATGTTTTTTTGAAAACGATTCGAAATGATTATTCAGAATTTCCTCAGCAGAAATCATTGCTTGAAGTCTTACAAAATTGACTGAATCTTGAAGCTTCTCAATCTTTCTTCTAATTTGGATTAAAAGACATTGCTGAAGGTTTTCTGCACCAACACCAGCAGGGTCAAGCGTTTGTATGATTTTAAGGGCAGATTGGAGGTCCTCCTTATCAATCATGATGTTTTGGGTAAAGGCCAAATCATTCACGATACTTTCTAAATCACGCCTCAGATATCCCGAATCATCAAGCTGACCTATAATATGCTCACCTAACATTCGTTCACTGTCATTCAAAACCACCAACCCAAGTTGACTGACTAACAACTCGCGAAATGTAGCACCTGCGCCAAGGGGAATGTCTTTGTCTTCGACATCAACGCCATGATTTCTTATGCTCGTTTTATAATCCGGCGTTTCATCGTCTAAGTACTCTTCAAAATCGAATTCCTCGATTGCATCATCCTTCTCTCTTTCATCTTCTATCACATCCTCAACCTCCTCTACTCCTTCTTCTAATGCAGGGTTTGCCTCGAGTTCTTCTTTAATTCTAGCTTCTAATTCAACAGTAGGCACCTGCAAAAGTTTCATCAGCTGGATTTGCTGAGGAGACAGTCTTTGTAGTTGCTTTTGTTGTAGAGATTGTTTGAGCATTATTAAAATTCAGCCGACAGAGGCGTTCTTGGAAATGGAATGACGTCACGGATATTTGACATACCTGTGCAATACATGACTAGCCTTTCAAATCCCATGCCAAACCCACAATGCTTGGCAGAACCGAACTTTCTTGTTTCAAGATACCACCATACATGATCCTCTGGAATATTAAAGTCCGCACATTTCTTTTTAAGAACGTCTAACCGCTCCTCACGTTGTGATCCACCGATTAATTCACCTATCCCAGGCACAAGAACATCCATCGCAGCAACCGTTTTACCGTCGTCATTTGCACGCATGTAAAACGCTTTAATTTCAGAGGGGTAGTCAGTCACAATTACAGGACCTCCAACATGCTTCTCTACTAACCATCTCTCATGTTCTGAGTGAAGGTCATCCCCCCATTCACAAGGGAATTTAAATTTCTTTTTCTTGAATGGTTTTGAATTCCTGAGTGCATTGATCACCTCAGTATAGGTCATATGCGCGAAATCAGTGTCAACAACTTTCCGAAGCCTTTCACATAGTGAATGTTCATTCCGTTCGTTTTGTGGAAGTTGTTTCTCAGCTTGTAGCTCTCTGTTTTCAAGGAATTTCAAGTCCTCTTCTCCATGCTTTAAAACA
>MDSY01089437.1_pt1 | contig 11657 bp, 11 predicted proteins | sample 811131 | NCBI WGS metagenome assembly MDSY01 (sample SAMN05326643, study PRJNA326480) | marine metagenome | isolation source: seawater | place: Atlantic Ocean: South West | collected 2010
CTCAACAATCATTGGTATCTCTTCAATGCAAGGCGCGCAATTAGTGGCCCAATAATTTACCAATACTGACTCTTTTTGATTATGTGTTCGAACCTGCTTGAGAATATCAGAAGCACTGACAACTTTTAGCTTCACATCTGATTCAGTACAACTAAAAATAGATATACAAAAAGTGAGTGTTAATTTTTTCATAAATACGTAATGATTAAAATTGATTCTTTTATCTAGAATAAATCTAATTTATCAACCAAGAGATTGAAAAGCGTTATTGTAAAATAAATCGACTTAAATCTGGATCTACGTTCCTTTTTCTGGAAAGTTCATAATCATAAACCTTTCTACCTAGCTCAGATAAAAATGGAAACCCTAACTCTTCATACTGATATTCATCATCATTTAAGGTCTGGTTTTCATTAACATAGATCACAGCAGATAAAAAGAATTCGATATTATTTTTAATATCAATTATGTAGGCATTATCTATTAAAAACCCATAAGCCATCCCTACCTTATTATAAATACGAATATGACTTGGTATTTCTTTTTGGGAATCACCAAATATGAAAAACTTGCAATAGCCATCAGGATATTTATCGTAGCTATCATAAAATGGGTAGGTACTCTCCCTGGGCAACTTAGACATCCATTCATATAAAAAGCTGTAATCTTCGCTAGTGAGATATAAGCGATTGCTAACATTAACGTGCTTTGGAAAAATTACCTGCCTTAAAAATGCTTGCTGTTCTAATAAATTAAAAAAGTTTTTTCCAGAAAAGTCCATAGGGGACTCTATTTTTTTTCCATCTAAGATATAAGATGTGCCGATCAAATTATCAGTTGAGTTTACAGTAATAGGTAATTTAGAATATTGCATAGGCTGATCAAGCAGCCTTGTATTGTTAATGTAAAAACTGAATGAGTTAGTGTATTTATTTTGCTCAGGAGTAAGTCGAATAGATAGACGATGCCGCAGCCTGGTATTCAAATAACCAAGGTCCCACATGCGTTGATTAAAGTGGTCTTGTCCTAAAAATTCATAAAGGCGATTAAAGGCATCATTATCTGATACAACAAATATTTTTTTAATAAACTGTCCAATTGTAGCATTACCACTCTGAGCGGTCGAGTCATAATTAATTGGAGACATCCATTCTTGATCTGCTTTTATTGTAAGCTTTGTTTCTTTTGTAATACTCAAAGATTCATAACGTCTCAACTTATCTAACGCTAAAACAGCTGCTGGAAATTTTACCGTACTTGCTGGATAGAAATATTTATTAGGCTCTACATTAAATGTATGAGTGGTGAATTGAGGGGTTTGCGCTAAATCGCGATCTATTTGCGTATAAACTATCTGTAGAAAGTATTGATCTGGATTATTTACAATAGATGAAAATCTACTATCCATTGAATGGGTTATGCCATTCAAAGCATTAGAATCGGGAGCGCTGGAACAGCCTATTAAAATAAATACTAATATAGATAGATTTTTTACCATAACTGGATCAGTATCAATCTAATAGCTATCAGGGTCAGTGTTATTTTAAATAAGGTCTGAAAAAGAGCCTCCGGTAATATTCCCAGCATACGTTTCCCAAGCTTTGTTCCAAAATATACAGCAAATACCAACGGCAATAATATTTTCCAATCCTCAAGATAGCCTACTTCAAATAAAAAGATAAAAATAGGTATCTTTCCTAGATGCCCTGCTGCTTGACATGCAGCTTTGGTTGCAATTACGTTCTCTTTTTTCAGTTCATTATTAATAAATAATGGTGCAATTAATGGCCCCATTGCGCCAATAAATACCGTAGCAAGCCCCGCAACGATACCCATCCATTTAAATACTTCTTTAGATACTCCATCTTTCTTTGTTCTAAAAAAAAGAAACCATATTATATATAAACCAATAACGGGCTTTAAAAAATCAATTTTTAAATCTGCAGCTGATACAACATCATAATAATTGATAATTCCAAATATAAGCATCGCAGAGAGAATAAGGCCCGGAATCAAACCAATAAGAAAAGGCTTAATGATGGGTACGCTAATATGGTGCCTATAAACGGTTGTTCTTGTTACGTTGCTTACTAGCTGTATAATGCCATGGTATGCCACAACAAGATAGCCGCTAGGCATTAAAAGTGCCATAATCCCAAGCAATGTTATGCCTCCACCCATTCCAATGATTGCTGAAAGCATAGAAGTTAAGAAGGCGGCAATGATGAGTATTATTGATTCCATGAATTGATTAATTATTTAGTAATTTTTGATTATATAATTTCTAAATAAATATCTATTAATTAATAATATAAAATGTTTTTAAAACGCCCCGAATTGTTTCATGGCCAATCAATAAAAAGACCTTTTTTTGAAGGATGGTACCATAAAATGTCATGTGCTAATGGTAAGACAATTGTTATAATACCAGGAATCTATAGGAGCGGGGAAAATGATAATGAAACAGCTTTTTTAATGCTCTATCAGGGATCTAGCGGACAGGTTGATTATATCGCTTATGATGTAAATGATTTTCAATGCAACCCAAACTCGTACGAATTGCAACTAGGTAATAATTTCTTTTCATTAAATAAGGTTAGCTTAAACTTTCAAAATGAACGAGTAAAAGTATATGGCGATATCGCTGCAAACGACCTCAAGCCTTGGCCTGTAACTTTATTGGAGCGTGGATGTATGGGTTGGTACGGCTACCTACCCACAATGGAATGTTTTCATGGTATACTGAGTATGGATCATCGCTTAGATGGATCTCTGGTTATTAATGATAATGATATAAATTTTAATAAGGGTCGTGGTTATATAGAAAAAGACTGGGGTAGAAATTTTCCAAAAGATTGGATATGGGCGCAATCAAACTATTTTGAGAATTCAATAATAAGTGTCTCCGTATCGCTCGCTACTATCCCATGGAGAAATTACGAATTTTCTGGTTTTATAATCGGAATTCAGCATGGTGGTAAACTTTATCGATTTACAACATATAATTCTTCAAAGATTGCAAAAATTGAATTAAATAATCAAACCTTAAAATGGCACTTAAAAAAAGGAGGTTTTGATTTAGAACTTGAAATTAGCCCAGGTAAAAAAAGTGGTCTCCTCTACGCTCCTGATAAAATTGATATGGTTCCTAAAGTTCAAGAATATCTTGATGGAAGTATCTCTATTAAATTGAAAAAAAATAATAACTTAATTATTAATCAATTTACCGATCGTGCTGCAGTAGAAATAGTTGGCAGGACAGATCGATTAATCAAAAATGTAAAATAAACAACTAAGCCTGAACTCTAGTAAATACAAACTCAAAATCTTGCGATAGATCTTGATTATATTGGTAGCCACCTAAATCAAATTGTTTAATATCATCTATATTATTGATTTGATTCTGAATTATAAATCTTGCCATCATCCCTCTAGCTTTTTTAGCAAAGAATGAAATGATTCGAGGTTTGCCATTCTTTATCTCTTTAAATGCAGGAGTTATTACCTGAGCTTCTAGCGAGCTATTATCAATAGACTTAAAGTATTCAACTGAGGCACAATTAATTATATACTTATCACTATGCGAAGATAGTTCATCCTGTAAATATTTTGTCAAACTGTTTCCCCAAAATTCATAAAGACTGCTTCCAGAGTTATTTTCTAATTTGGTTCCCATTTCTAAGCGATAAGGCATAATCAAATCCAGCGGCTTCAATAGTCCATATAAGCCTGAAAGGATTCGGGTATGATCTTGAGCAAAAGCAATATCATCTTCACTTAAAGATTCAGCATCTAGTCCGGTATATGTATCTCCCATAAAGGTAAAAAGAGCCTGTCTTGAATTACTTGTATTAAATGGAAGGTTCCAACTTTGATATCTCTCCCAATTTAAAACTGAAAGCTTTTCACTAATACCCATAAGGTCTTGCAAATGAGGTGGTTCATAATTTTTTAATTGGTCAACAAGCTCATTTGTTCTCTTCAGATGAGCTGACTGAGTATAATTAAATTCAGTAGCAGTGCATTCTTCTGACAATTTTTTTGCTGGAGATAGTACTGTTATCATATAAAGCCTATTATATATTGATGAATATTGTAGTAAAAGTTAATAATTATTTGTTAATAATAAGAGGTATTGATTATCACTATGTCGAAAATCTTTCATCAGAATTGAATAAGCTGGATTGTTTCAGCAGAGAATCAAAAAAAGTATGTAAAATTTCAACTCTTTGTAATTCAGAATTAAGCGAAATAAGCTCTAGCTCAAACTCCGGCGATAATTGCATCATTTCTAAAAGCTCAAATGTTTTTGTTTTTTCCAAGTGTCGGCTGATATCCTCTTTTAATCCTAACATAATTAATAATTGCAAATATTTCTCTTTTAAGGGTTCAAATTTGCCTCTAGAAAGAGGCTTTATATTGGGTAAGTAACTAACTTCTCCAATTGTAAGTTTATTTTTGATCGATTGATTATCTAGCCTGAATATCTTTTTGCCTTCACTTACTATGTCCATTCGTCCATCTGAATATCTATTCAATATTTCTTTTACAACTACAGTACAGCCGATTTTGGCAAGACCATTGGAATCTTGGTAAACAATACCAAATTCACTTTCTTTATCAATGCATTCATTAATCAAGTTCTTATAGCGTTCTTCAAAAATATGCAAAGGAATATATTTGGATGGGTAGGCAACGAGACCTAATGGAAAAAGTTTCAGCTTCATGATTTAGAAAAGACTAGCATGTGCTGTCTTGGAAGTTTTTTAATATTTAAATGAAGATTTAGACCTATAAAATTCATTTCTTTAACTACTTGATCAATACTCATCTTATGCAAAGGCTTAATTGGAACATTTGGATCCTCTTTTCTGTATTCTAATAATACAACCTTTCCGCTATCATTTAATGACTGCTTGATATCTTTCATAATCTCATAAGGATATTCAAGCTCATGATATACATCAACTAGCAGCACCAGATCAAAAGAATTTGCAGGTAATCTCGTTTTATCCTTTGTGCCTAGAATAAATTTAACATTATTAATATTCTTTTTCTTTATTTGCTTTGCATTTAAATCCAACATTTCTTGTTGAATATCAACTGCATAAACAATACTGCACTTCTGAGCCATTCTATAGGTAAAATAGCCTGTTCCCGCTCCCAAATCTGCTACAACCATGTCTTTTTTTAATTGCAAAAGATCTACAGCTAAGTCTGGCTTTTCTTCATTCTTGCGACTATATCTTTCAAGCCATGGAGCGCCTAGGTGGCCCATTACTTTACTAATTTCTCTTTCATGGTATATTTTTCCAATACCATCAGGTGATGCATCAGAATAAGAATAATGTTGACATAAAATTATACTATTTATAAAAATAAAGATTGAAATAATATTGAGCATCTTATCTTGTAAACGAGTAAATATTTAGAAAAAGTTATTTGGTTACTGTTACCATTGATCCATTAATCTTGGTAGTATACTGCTTTAAACTTGCATTTGTTGGGCCAGATATTGCAGAACCATCCGTTCGAAATTTAGCACCATGGTTGGGGCACGTTGAAATACCGCTTATAAACGGATCGATTGCACTACCTGCATGAGGACATTTTCTGCTAAAGGCAAGTAATGTAGTCTGATTTTGACGAAAGAATATTAATCCTGCCTTGTCAAAATCTGATGCCATTGTTACAATGGAGGCACCAATCTGTTTTAGAGCTGCATATTTAGTATCATTCAAATCAAATTCAATTAGATTTTCATCAATTGGGTTCACTTCAACATTATCAGGGTCATCTTCGCTATTATAGCTAGTGCAAGATTGAAGTGTAGTCAAAACCATTGGAATTGAACATGCAGCAGATGCACTGCAAACCTTATATATAAACTTCCTTCTTTTCATAAATATAATTTATATTATTGATAACTCATTCAACAGTAAATCAATTTGTTCTTTTGAATTATAAAAATGAGTTGAGATCCGTATTGCGTTATGTCCATCCCTTTGGTGTTCATCAATATGATACTTTATTCTTTTTTCAAACAAAGTAACTGAATCAACAGCATCGAGGTTCTTTTTTTCAAAAATAGTGGATCCCGGTGCCGATAAATTTGGTGTCTTTCCACTAAGCAATGTTACTCCATCAATTTTCTTCAAACCATTTTTTAGATAGTTTGAAAGAGATCGGCATCGTCTTTCTATATTTTTTATTCCAATTTTATTAATAAAATTTAACGCACTACCTATGCCTGTACGCACAGGCAGGTCTTTAGTCCCCGGCGGGTTAAATAAACTTTGAATACTTGATGCGTCTGGGTCAAATGGTGAATCAAAATAACCCTTTGAATTTTCTCTAACATACAAAAAACCTGTTCCAGATGGTGCTAGGATCCATTTGTGCAGACTAGCTGAGTAAGCGTCACAACCTAAATCATTAATATCTATTGGAAATTGCCCCACTGCTTGAGCGCCATCCACAAGAGTGATAATATCTTTTTTTCTTGCCATTTGTGATATTTTTTTAACAGGATATTTGTGTCCTCCTCTTGTAACATGACAAAATGAAATCGCCTTTGTTTTTGAAGTAATAGCATTAGAAAATCTTCTTACTACATCATTTTCACTAACCAATGGACTAGGTATAAAAATTGGCCTTATCTTAATCCCGTCTTTTGCTTTTCTATGCATCCAAGGCTTTAGAGCTGCGGGATGCTCTTGGGTTGAAATGATCACTTCATCACCCTCATGCAGGGCCAATCCTGAAGTCTGTAAAAACAATGCTTCTGAAGCATTCCTAGTCAAAACCAGCTCATCAGTTTTCACATCAAATACCTTAGCAAGGGCAGGCATTACATTGCTCTTTATAGTTTCTTGCAATTTATGTTTTCCATGAAGAGGGTCTTTAGAAATAGCCTCATACCCTTTATTGACACTATCAACAACATCAATTGGTGGCATACCTAAGCTAGCATTATTCATATAGGTCACCCCATCATTCAGAATAAAATGGGAACGTATCGCTGACCAATTATTATCATTTATACTATTGGGGGTAGAAAAATATTGTGGTTTTTGAATATTCGATTTTCCATAAATAGTACCAATTCCTGCCGCAAAACCAGCGGCGCTTTTTTGAATAAAAGACCTACGAGATAATTTTGATTTTATTATTTTTGACATATGTAATTATAAGATTGCCGTTTCTAGTTCCTGGGAAACGATTTAATCCACTCTATCTTCCAGTGCAGTACTACATCGCCATCTAATTGATCATAATTTTCACTGATTAAAGCTTTAGGTGCATCGTATTCCATCTCTAGTTGATTTTTTTCAATGATTCTTGCCTTAGATGATATCTTTGTTTGTGTACCTTTAATATCGCAATCAAATGAAAAAATGTCTTTATTACTTGTTGGCTTAAAGGATGCATTGTAGTAATTATCTTTACCATTCGCATTCAAAACATTATACCGTTTTGAATCTTTATCTTTTATTATAATCCACGTTGCTCGATTTGGCTCGCGTATTCTCTGCAATAACAATCTATCCTTATACAAGCTACCTACAGCATATTCATACCAAATACCCTCAATCAAATCAATATTATTTAAATTTCTTTTAAAATATTTCTGATAGTTCAGTTCTGCGGCGGATGTGTGAATAGCATTGTTTTTTGAATTTTGAATACTGCATCCCAATAGGGATAATAATAATATTGGAAATAAAAAATGCATGGGCTACAATCGATATAAATAACTCAATTTAATAAAGAATCCATCGGACTGTCGTTGTACTGAGCGAAACCGATATTGCTCAGGCTCACTTAGCGCAGCGCCGTATCCAATAAATACTAAAGTCCCAGGTGTTGGCCTATAAGAAAAAAGGAAGTCTGTTTGAATATTATTACTTTCTTTTCTACCTAGCCTGGTAAAAGTTTCATCCGAATTTTTTACATAAATTGGCAATCCATCTCGAGAACTATCTCTTAAGCTATCTCTATAGGATGAATTATATTGACCAACAAACCTTAGAAAAAGACTTTTGGTCAGCTGGTATTCAACTTTTAATCTTGGCACAGTTCCTGATGACACTAATGTACCATCAGTTGGGCGTTTATTTTTTTGTTGATTGAGCCTGAAATTAACTCTGAGCTGATCAGAAGGATTCCAAAGCATTTTCATTTCAATTAATTCAATATCACCTGGTGCCCATTCTTCATAATTAGGATCTCTACCGTATCCAATTTTTAGACTACCTGAGAATGAATCCAATTGCGGAAATTGAAGCGTTGTCATAAAGCCAAGGTTAATCAATGCGTCTCTTCCTGTAAATCGTTTATAGTCAGAACCATCCTTAATATAGTAAGATTGATATGTTTTTTCAGAGAAACCAAAGGATTCATACCATATAAAGGTATTCAAGCCCCATCCCCCTTTAAAGTTAAATGAAAAAGTAGGGTAACTTCTCCAGTCTAGAGGTTTTTCACCTTTAACAAAGGGGTCATAGTTCCAATTATGCGTATGTCTATACCCTAAGGTAAATTTTTCTATTGTCTTACCCTTAGATCCATAAAAAGTGCGACGCGTACCTGCAGCAACGGTAACATAGTCCCCTATGCTTATAAAGCCAAGCGCTGGATTAAATTCGCTATGAAAAGCGGTAGAGCTAAAGGAGTGCGACCATTCCCTAGTAGAGGAATTCGCAGAGACATTCCACATGGGTGCAAGAATTCCAGTATTATCTGTGCTATTTGTTACGCTGAATCCACCTTGACCTTGAAAGGAGTATTTATTATTTAATATTAATTTTCCATCAACGGCAAACACGCGATTTGACCAATCATTATCTGTTTTATCTGTATAAACAATGCCCATATGATTTTGTTCTGAATAATCTCGTTTAAATCTAAGCGCATTAACAACCGCAGCATCCATTTTGCTTATAGAAGGTCCTGAATTATCAGCAGCAGAAATCACACCTATGGAATTAGCACCAATCTTACCTGTTATTTTTGTCGATGCAATAGGATTGACAATTTTTCGAGTATGGATCAATCTGGTAGGGCTGGAAAAGAATTCAATTCCATCTAAAAAAAATGGCCGTTTTTCAGGGTAAAACAATGCGCGCCTAGGCTCATAGCTTATTTGAGCAACGTCAGCTTCAATCTGAGAGAAGTCAGGATTTAAGGTTGCATTTAAAACCGTATTGGATGAAAGACCATATCTAATATTAATACCCAATGGATCCTCTGTTTGAGATGTAAAATTATCTGAATCTGAATCCCTATTCATTGCGCTTCTTAATTCGGGATTAATATCGAAAAGTCGTTTTGTTTTCAGATTCTTAATATCTGTTAATTGGCCATTTTGAGCTAAAAAAGAAGCTTCACCTAGCTTAACTGAAGTCAGTGCTAGCCAATAGCGTGAGTGCTGCACCCTCCTTAAGACATTGAAGCCCCAACTTTGAATACTATTATTATTATAACGTAAACTTTTAAAAGGAATTTTAATTTCTAAAATGTATCCATTTTCTACTATTCTACCTTTAGATGTATAGACGTAATCTGGATTCTTATCAACCCTAAAAGGCATAGAGGCTTTTCTATCTGGCACATTATCCGTGATTGTCCCATCAGATTGCTGACCGATGGGGTTTGCGGCAAACGCGTATGCGGTTCTTTGGTCATTATAGGTGTCTAGAATTATCATGATGTAATCATCGCTATCAAGCTTGTCTCTATCAGCAAGAGTAGAACGAGCCTCACCATGCACTTCATTGGCAACCACACCAAAATAAATGGCTTCGGTACTGTACCAAACATAAACCTTGGCATCATCCTCAGCAAGTCCCCCATCCACTGGCAGGTAATTATTGAAACCACTAACGATCATTGCATTGCTCCAAACATCTTCATCAAGATATCCATCTATAGCTATATTATCATCAGGGAACTGAGACAACTGGAGATTGTAATTTTGTTCAACGCTTGATTGTGATCTTGCGCTAATATTGAAAAGACAAATTATTATTATACAATAAGTGTATTTTTTTAACATAAGAAATTCATTTTTTAAAAGATAAAATTTTCCAATAAGGTAAATATGCCCCAGCCAAGCACAAGCCCGGGCACGGTATCAATAATGGTATGCTGCTTTACCAGCACTGTTGAAATGGCAATTGTAGCAATAAATATGTAGCTCCATACTCCAATTGATGGAACCAGAAACAGGCCAACGTAAACTGCCACAGAATTATGCATACTAGGAAAACAATTACGCCCATTATCTAATTGCTGTACAAAATTCAAATATCGCTTTGATAAAGTATTCACTTCATAATCTCTATAACTATCTGGAACTTTGCATGGCAATAGAAGAAAACAAATGCATTGGATCAAGAGAAGTATGAGCCCTCCAAAAGCTAAATACATGCCTTCTTGAATCGATCCTATCTGTATTGCAATCATTCCAATCATGATATAATATAAAAAACTATAAGGCCAAATCCATATCGGCCAAAATGGGATCAAGTCATCCAGCTTCGTCGCAAAGCATTTAATTTTAAAAAAATAATTGTTATTCTGTACCCAAAAAAATAATTGATATCCACCAGTAATTAATATGACTAATATCGATGTAAATACAATATAATCGAATAAGGGCATCGGGTTATTATTGAAAAGCAACGCAACGCTATGATAAAGAATTGAAAATAAGAAAGTTGAAACCAATAAAAGCAACATATAGCCTGGTGATATTTTTTTATATGGGCCAGGTGAGCCATTTTTCTCAGTCATCATTATATATTTTCTCCAATAGTTGAAATGGCCAATTCTATATCCTCTTTTGAGTTGTAGAGATGAGGTGAAAATCTAATTGATTCTTTTCTACTAGAAACAAAAACCTTGGCAGATTTTAATGCTTTAATCAGCTGAACGGAATCAATATTTTTAAAATGCGCTGTAATAATTGGCGACCTTTCCTTTTGCTTTAAGGGTGAAGTGATAATTGCATCAAGTTTTTTTAGCCCTTCAATTAAATAATCCGATAAAAATAAATTATAATCATATATTTTATTACTACCAATTGCATTTAAGTATTCAATCGATTGCGTTAATCCAATAGCACAGCCAAAAGCAGTCGTACTAAACTCAAATCTAGAAGCATCATTTTTGTAGCGGATTCTAGCGGCATCTAAATCCCACATATTATTATGGCTTCGAAACCCTACCAATCCAGGTTCTAGTTGATTTACAAGATTATGTCTAATATACATAAATGCAGATCCAAAAGGCCCACACAGCCATTTATAGGCACCGCTCACTAAAACATCAATAGGGCATTGCTTGACGTCAATTGGAATTGCACCCGCTGATTGTGTTGCATCAACCACTAAAATAGCATCATTTTGGTGGGCTATCTCAGCTAGCTGAATTAAATCATAAGTTTGTCCATTGCTGTACTCCGTATGCGATATACATACAACCTCAGTTTCTTTATTAATCAATTTTTTTATATCATCAATTGAGGTAAATCCGTTCACTGCATCCGCAAGTCGCATTTCAGCACGCGTGCTTTTAATAACGCGCATCCATGGATATACAGTACTTGGAAAAGCCGAAGAGGTACTTACTATATTTTTTCCTTTTTTTGGAGA
>MDSY01031320.1_pt1 | contig 11655 bp, 3 predicted proteins | sample 811131 | NCBI WGS metagenome assembly MDSY01 (sample SAMN05326643, study PRJNA326480) | marine metagenome | isolation source: seawater | place: Atlantic Ocean: South West | collected 2010
CAGTATGGCATCACCTCAGGTGTGTGGTGTTGCTGCATGTTATGCAAACACAAAAAATAGAGTAAGCAATAGTGATATTAAATTATACTTACAGAAAACATGTATCGAAGGTGACATGACCTTTGATGTTTCTGGTGGTACTTTTACTGACGACACATGTAGTAAAAATAGTCCTAATAAATATCTGATCGCTTCTTCTTTAAGAGAAACTCTTGGATTTATTCAAGAAACTAAGGGAGAAAGACCTACTGTTGGATTAGGTTTCCCAAGAGTTTCTTCTTTTAGAGAACCTATTCCTTCTGCTGCGTCACAAACATATTCATTTATTGTTACTGCTCCTGGTTCTAGTTATTATACTATTACTGGAGCAGATAAGAATGGTGCTGTTAGTGGTAATAATCCAGTAATCACATGTAATGTAGGTGACACTCTCATATTTAACGTTAGTGTTTCTGGACATCCATTTTGGATTAAAACTGTTCCAGTCACTGGAACTGGTAGTACTGTATCTACTGGAGTTGATAGAAATGGAAGCACAAGTGGAGCAATTACATGGGATACTTCTGGTGCTAATGTAGATGAATACTGGTACATTTGTCAGTATCACAGTGGAATGACAAGAAATATCATTTTAGAAGCACCATAAATAAACCTGAGCACTAGTATCTATTGGCAAAGTTAAATGGCAGATCGTTTCCCATTAATCGTTAATGAAGTTTCTAGGAAGATAGAAGAAATTGTAGCGGGTGATAAATTAGAACTCACTGGTAATGGTATTATTATCAGTGGAGACGCAGGTGCTGGGAAGTATCTGAAGAGTGACGGTTCTACAGTCTTTTGGGAATCTCCTGGCGATGTATACTTAACGCAGTCTCAGACTGTTACAAACAAAACTTTTGAACAATGTGTCATTAATGGTAATGATAATACTGTTGCCAACTTACCAAACACTGCTCTAGTAAACTCAGGTATCACAATCAACGGAGCAACTATTGCTTTAGGTGGTCTTGTAACTACACCAAATGATGATACTAAATTTTCTTTAAGTGCAGTAGATGGTATAGATGCTACTGAAAAAAATATTCGTATTACTGGTACTGATTCTAGTAGCTCTGATGTTATTTTAAAACAGGGTAATAATGTTACCTTAACTAGAAATTCAAATGAAATTGTTATCACATCCAGTTATGTAGATACCGATACTGTTACTTCTATCCAAGCTGCCAGTGGTGGTGCAGCGCAAACAGGTGTCATTAGTATTGCTGGAACTGGATCAACAATTGTATCTCAAGATACATCAACAAAAACTATTACAATCAACTCTTCTTATGTTGATACTGTTACTAGATTGAGATCAGGAACTGGTAACGTATTTAACTCTGGAGACTTTACATTTTTACAAGGTGGTGCAACTACTCTTGCTCAATCAGTGGATGGTAATGGAGACCCAACTATAACAGTTAGTTCTACAGACACTGTTACTAGAATTAAAGGAGGAGGAGCAGGAACACTTACCTCTGGCGACATAACAATTACAGGTGGAACTAATACTACCGTATCTCAAGTAGGAACCACAGTTACAGTTGATAGCACAGATACAAATACTGTCACTCAAGTTGCTGCTAACTCTGAGGCACTAAACTCTGGTGATTTTAGAATTCTTCCTGCTGGTGCCACATCTATTAGCACAGCAGTCAACAATGGTGTAAAAGAAATTACGATTAGTTCTGTTAACACTGATAGTGGTGCTGCAGCAACTGGGTCTCTTGGTATTCAAAAAGTAGCTAATGATTTTAGATTAAAGAATGGTGCTAACCTTACTGGTAACACACTGGTTAAATGGGATAGTGGTAATAATCAATTAGCAAACAGTCTTGTTAGTGATAACGGATCTGCAGTTACTATTGGTGGTGACTTAGTTGTTACTGGTACTCAAACAATCTTAGAAACTGCAACTCTAATTGTAGAAGATAATCAAATTGAATTAAGAAAAGGTCAAAGTCTTACTGGTGCAGACGGTGGTGTTCAAGTTAACAGAACTACTGACACTCAAGGATCTGTTATTACATACAACGCACTACAGTGGTATGAGAGTGGTGCATACTGGAGATCATGGGATGGTTCTGTTGAGAAAAGATTTGTAACTGAAACTGATACACAAACTCTTACTAATAAAACTCTTTCATCTCCTATCTTATCAGCACCAACTCTTGGTGCTGCTACTGCAACTAGCATCAATGGTTTAGAAATTACATCAACTGCATCTGCTGTACTTGATATTGCTGCAGACAAAACATTAGATGTCAATAGAGATATTGTTCTTACTTCTGATGACAATGCAAATGCTGTTAACGTAAACTTCAGAAATGGTGGTGATGTAGCGTATAAATCTGATACTCTTGCATCGTTCTCTTCTACTACATCAACTCAAGTTCGTGGTCTAGTTAGTGATACTACTGGTACTGGTAAACTTGTATTCCAAACAAGTCCATTTATTGAGACTGCTATCCAAACTGGATCAGCAACCTTTGGACTTATTAATGCTACTGCTACAACAATAAACTTTGCAGGTGCTGCAACTGCAATTAATATAGGTGCCTCTACTGGTACTACCACAATCGCTCATGATGTAGTTCTTTCAAAAGATCTTACAGTAGGTGGTACATCTGCTGATACTATCTTACTCAATGGTACAGTCAACATAGAAAATGCTGACCTCTCTATTAGAGGAACAGCAACTGATCCAATGAGAATTGGTAGAGGTAATGGTGCTGTTGCATCTAACACTGGTGTTGGTACTAGAGTTTTAAATTCTGCAAGTTCTGCTGCATTCAATACAGGATTTGGATTTGAAACTTTATTCACTGCAAATAGTGGATCTAGAAACACTGCTGTTGGATACTACGCTTTGAGATCCACAGGAACAGGAGATGACAACGTTGCTGTTGGATCAAATGCTATGCTTGGCAACCTAGGCGGTGAAAAAAATACTGCTATTGGATGTCAATCATTTGCCTCTGCTAATGCTGGTGTTGGAAACCTTGCAATCGGTCACTACGCTGGTTATGGTCAGATTGCAGGTACTGGTAACGTTATCATAGGACCTGCTGATGATGAGAACTCTACTAACGCAACATATGTTCTACCTTCATCTGGTGGTAGTAGACAATTAGTTATTGGTTCTGGAACTGTTGCTTGGGTTAGAGGTGACAGTACTGGTAAAGTTACCATAGAGAACAACGCTGAAGTTGGTGGTGATCTATTACTAAAAGGATCTTTAACTGTTGATGGAACTACAACTACAGTCAACACAAATATTTTAAGTGTAGATGATAAAGAGATTACGCTTGGTGATGTAATTGCACAAACATTCACTGCTGCATGTACCAATGGTAGTAACACAATCAGTGCTGTATTCCCAACTGCTGAATTAATTCCTGGTCTTGAAGTTGTTTCTTCAACTGCTGGTATATCAGTTCCTGGCGGTACAGTAATTTCCACAATTACTGGAGATATTATTACGTTATCAAACTCCGTTACTGGAGCAGGAACTGCTACGTTTACAACCCAAGGTGCAGATAATAGTTCTGCAGATCAAGGTGGGATTAGATTAAAGGGAACTACAGACAAGAGAATTTATTACGATAACTCAAGAGCTGATAAGTATTGGGTTATGACTGAGAACCTTGAACTTGCTTTTAATAAGAAACTTGTAATCAATAACCAGTTAGCACTTTCTACAACAACTCTTGGTTCAACTGTTATTAACTCTTCTCTAACATCTGTCGGTACACTAACTGGACTAACAGTTGACGGTGCTATTTCTCTTGGTGGTGTTGTTACTGAGAAAGTATTCAATAGTTATAGTACATCATTAGGTGCATCTGCTGGTACATTAACAGTCAATATAGCAGGTGCTAACACTCTTCTCGGTACACCTACATCAAATGCTATTACAACATGGGCGTTTACTGGAGTTGGGTTAACTAACGGACAGTCTAAAACACTTACTCTTGTTTTAGATGCAAACACTGCTGCTACATACGGTGACGCTTGTACTGTTGATGGAGTAGCAATCAGTACAGGAGTTCAGTGGTCTGGAGGTTCTCCACCAGTCGCAACATCAAACACTGATATTTTGACATTCGTTCTTATCAGAGATAACTCTGGTGTGACTAAAGTATTCGGACAAGGTAACACAGACTTTAGTTAAAAATGCCTGTAGGAATTAGTAGTCCCGCTAGAAACCTTTTTCTTTTAGGTTCTTCGGGAGACACATTAGTAACAAACTTTTTTAAATCGATTGATAAATCCGCAGCAGGAATATTCGATGAAGTTTTTGTGCCTACAAAAACTAGATACAGATATAGTGATGACAGTTATATCTTGGCTGGATATGCTCAGGATGGTAATTCAAGAAGATTAGGTTGGATTGAAAATAGAACATATAATCCTGACAATGCATCATCAACTGAGGTTTGGCACACTGAACTTGAGAGCTTAGATTTTGCATCATCTTCTAGTACCACTAGTACATCATTATTTGATCTTTGCATTGATGGAAATGGAAATTTATTTGCAGTAGGTGAATCTAACAATACAAATTGGATTGCAAAATATAATTCTTCTGGTGGATTACAATGGTTATCAACATCACAAAGAGGTCAAGCTGCTTATAGAGCTGTTGCATCTGATGGTAAATGTTCTTACGCTACTGGTGAATCTCAGTTTAGTCCTACTGATTGTATTTCATTTGTTGAAAAATATGATGATGATGGCAGTCTATATTGGGGTACAGTAATAAATTTTGATGATGAAGCAGTATTTTTAAAAGATGTTGGAGTTGCATCTGATGGTAATGTTATTGCAGTTGGAGATATTAATTTTGACTATGGTTACATGGTTAAACTTGATAGTGGTACTGGTCAAGTTCTTTGGGATAAAACATTTAAAAGTCCTATCTATAAATCAGGTAGTTCTGAACCACAAAATGTTCGTCCCGAAAAATTATTTGTAGATGGTAAAGGACAAATTTATATTATAGGAAGAACTCTTTACTATTCTGACTATAATAGTTTTTTAATTAAATGTGATCCAGAAGGTAATATAATTTGGCAAAGAACTGTAGAAGGTGTTGCTAATGAGAGTATTGAATTTATTGATATTAGTGCAGAAACAGAAACAGAACAGGTAATAGTTTATGGTACTTTTGAACCAGTATCAGGTCGCCAATCGGCAATGTTGAGTAAGTATACTAAAGACGGTTCTCTCTTATGGAGAAGAACTATAGAAACTGATGCAAATCCATCTGGTTCTGGTCTAACTGGTACTGGATTTGCACTAGATGCAGATTCATCTTTTTACTATATGACTTTTTGTGATCAACTTCCTAATGGACTTACTGGAGTTCCAGACAGATATACATTTGGAAAAGTAAGTACATCTGGTAATGGTTTAGGTGACTTTCAATACAGTGATAGTATGTCTCACACCATTGATTATAAAATTAAAAATGATTTGCAACATAAAATTGGAGTTTTCCAAGATAATTCTGTAAGTACTAACGTTAGTAATTTAATTTCTAATCCTTTTTCTGCTAATACAATTTTATTTGATGACTATGCCACTAACATATCAGGTAAAAAACGTTTATTAGGACATACTCATGGAGAAGAAGTTGCAAATAAATGGTTCTATAGTTCTGGTGATGCTCTTAGTCCTGTTCCTTTTGCTATAAAAGAATTTATACCTGGTGTAACTCCTATAGAAGGTGAAGTAAGTAGCACCGATCTTCCATCATTAAACTCAGCAGGAATCGCTTATGTATTTACAAACCCATCAGGTAATGCTACGTTAGACGATCATATCGATATAGATTTTAAAGAAGATGTTGTCTCTAGTAGTCCGTTCTCTGTTGAATTTTGGTTTAATTGTACGAAGAGCACAACAAGTTTTATTGTAACTCAAGTTTCTCCTAACAATGGTGATGCTGGTTCTGCGTGGAGAATTGAAAGAAACAATTCTTCAAATGGTACAATAGAATTTGGTGTCAATACTGGTGGAGCTGGATTTAGTGGTAGTGAAACTATTTCTACTAATTTTCCTGATAACGAATGGCTCCATTGTATTTGTACTTTTACTTCTGGAACTGCCAAAATTTATAAAAATGGTGTATTAGATACTACAAATAATTCTGCTACCACTAATCCAACTCATCCATCCGACTCTGCTGCTAATGGTGTACTCAGAATTGGTGCAAGAATGGATAGTTCACCATATGATTTTGAGGGACAGATAGGTGAGGTTCGTGTTTATAATAAACGACTAACAGATGAAGAAGTTTACCAAAATTATAACGCAAAAAAAGGTAAGTATTTAAGTGGCACTGATCAAATAAGCAGCATAGCACCTAAAGTAACTACTGACGTTCCATATAGTTTTACTCAAGTTAGTGGTACAGCTCTAAAATTATTTGTTGATTTTGGTAATAGATACTCTTATTCAACTGCCGAGAACCGACATTTAACATCTTCTAAGAATGGAAGTGATTGGAATACAGGTACTAGAGCAACGGTGGAAGCTAACGCTGGCATAGCTCCCGATGGAACTAAGACAGCAACACTTGTTACAGAGGCTAATAATACTGGTTTCCATTTTATATCTTCCTCAGCTACCTTGCAAGGTGCAAGAACCTTTAGTGCTTATCTAAAAGCAGGTAATCAACCTAGAGCGACCATGTTTATAACACAGACTGGTAATAATGGAGCACGTTTTGATTTAGAAACTGGACAGATAGTCAGTGTTTATGGTACTGGTAATACAGCAGCAATTGAAGATGTTGGTGGTGGGTGGTATAGATGTATGGTTACAAATGATAATGTTGCTGCTGAGATTGATGATCAACTTAGAATAGGTACAATGAATGGAGCAACTAATAGTGAAGCACCTGCTTCGCCACTAAGAAGTATATACCTTTGGGGACCACAAGTAGAAAAAACCAAAACAAATCCTCCCACTGCTGGTAGATATATTAAGACATACGGTTCAAGTAAAAATCTGAAAGGTAATCTGAATAATCTTTTATTAACAGGAGAAAAACCTTTTCTTGTAGGTGATATTGCAAATGCTCCAAGGACACATAATGGTGGTTATCTTTCATTTGATGGTGTGAATGATCATATTACTTTTAACACTCCCATATCACTTACAGCTGGATTGGGATGGACAGTTGAGTTATGGATAAGAGTTATGGATCCTGTAAATGATAATACTGCTGGCACATGGAACTATTTCTTTAGAGATGAACCATCTGGTGCACCTACCTATGAATGTGGAATGTATTCTAATGGAACTGCATTTGCTATCAAAGATAATGATGCTGCAAATACTAATTTGCAAATGACTATGACACCTGGTGTATGGCACTACATTGCTTTTGGAGTTACAGCAACACTAAACAATATTTTTATGACTTCATCTGATGCGAATGGAAATATTACTCATCAGGTAAGTACAGGAGTAGTATCAGGAGTTCCTTGTGTAATTAAAAGATTAATGTCAAATCAAACTGGAGGTCAATACCTCAAAGCAGATATTGGCGAAATTAGAATTAAAGATAATCAAACTGGTTCAGGATTAGCTGAAGATAACTTCAACGCTACCCGTAACAAGTACGGTATCTAATAAATAGATAAAGCATAATACCAATCTGAGGAACATAAGTAATGGCAAGGAAAACCATTCAGAGTAATTACTATCTTTTTGATGCTTCTGCGAGAGAAGTTATCATTCCTGGTGGTGTTCAACGAGAGAACCTAATTCTTATTACAAACGTTGTAGATAATAAAGTAATATATAATTTTTCTGATCCAGAACTGACTGCTACTACTTATAGTATTCAAACTGATATCAGGAACGTTACAACGACCAGAATTGTTTTAGCATATGACACCACATCAATGTCAGATGCTGATGATTTACAGATTATTGTTGATGATTTTGAAGAGACTGTAAAACCTGCTGAGACATATAATGATGCAGTCAACAAGTCTAGAGTATCTACACCACAGGCACAAATTGATACTGACTTTGAGTATGGTGTACAGGATACGAAGTGGGAAGCAGTTGCACTAATTAATAACAACCCATTTGCATATAAGTCTGCTAACAATATTGTTATTACAGATGTGCAGGCAGTACAAAATAGTAGAGAAATTACAGTATCTGTAGACACTGGACAATCAACAAGACCTCCAGCTGGTACTGCCATCTACATGCAAGATACTAGATTTCCTGGTGCGAACGGTGTCTTTATTGTAGACAGCACTTCTGGTTCTACAAACTTTAAATACACAGCAAAATATGATTGGACATTAGGTTCTGGTGGTATTATTGATAGCGGTAGAACTGCATTATATTCTGGTGTTCACTTTAGTGGTTCTGATATTGGTGGTTCTATTACTTTAGGATCAGCGTCTGGAACTATGTCTGGATCTGTTCAAGTAGATACTACACAAGCACATGGTTTAGAAGTTGGTAATGAAGTTGCAGTTGCTGGATCTAATGGTACTAATGTTAATGGATCTTGGGTTGTTGCTAGAGTAGAAAGTCCTACTCGCTTCTATTATTTCCCAGATGCTAACCCATCAGGAAGCGTTAATGGTGGTACTAAAAAATTATATCCTAGACCACAGGGTAACTCAATTCACAGAGCATTTGATGGTGGTGTTAAGTTTTCTACCAACTCATTCTCTAAAAATCAACAGGCAATTAGACAAACAAAACGTTACTTTAGATATCAGTCTGGTAAAGGTGTATCATTCTCTACTGGTTCTATCTTAGAACCATCAATTCCAAACATTGATAGTATCACTTCATCTGGAACAGCTGTTACTGTTGTAGCTACAGAAGCACACAACTGTACAATTGATACAGTTATTGATGTTCGTGGTGTTGATGACAACGCATACAACGGAACATATAATATTACATCTGTAGTTGATCCATTTACATTTAAATATACTGCAGGTTCTACACCAACTATTGCAACAGCAGGTGGTGAATATACAGTAACACCTAAGGGTGCTTTCGGAACCAATCTTGAGATTGGTATGATGGATCAGCAAAACGGTATTTTCTTTAGATATGCGAACGGTGAATTAAGTGTTTGTCGTAGATCTTCTACTTATCAACTCTCAGGTAAAGTCAATGTTACTAATGGAAGCACATTAGTTTCTAGTTTCACTGGTATCAATGGTCAAGGAACTAAGTTTTCAAAACAGTTGAAACCAGGTGACTATGTTGTCATCCGTGGTTCTTCTTATCGTGTTGATGGTATCGTATCTGATACTCAGATGGTTATATTCCCTGACTATCGTGGTCCTACAGCAGGTAATGTACCTGTAACTAAGACTACAGAAGTAGAATGGAAACAAGGTGACTGGAACATTGACCGTTGTGATGGTACAGGTAAGACTGGTTACACACTCGACACTACCAAGATGCAGATGTTCTACATGGATTACTCTTGGTATGGTGCTGGTTTTATTCGTTGGGGTTTCCGTGCATTAAATGGTGATGTTATTTACGCTCATAAGATACCTAACAACAACCAGAACACTGAAGCATACATGAGATCTGGTAACCTACCAGCTCGTTACGAAGTTAATACTATTCCACCATCAACAACTGCTACTAGAACATTTGCTAGTGGTGATAGCACATTGTATGTTGCTGATGATCTTTCTCAGTTCCCAACATCTGGTACACTTCGTGTCAAGCAATCTACTAGTGCTACTGCTGGTACACAAGAGTATGTAAATTACACTGGTAAAACATCTTTTGTTCAAGATATTATTAGTACCAACGCAGGTAACGATACTATCACTGTTTCCTCTACTACTGGATTAACACCAGGTGGTCAGCAAACAATTATTTTTGATGTCCCATTTGCTAACATAGTTGCTAACAAAACATACTTTGTTGCTGCAGTTCCATCCTCTACAACATTTAAAATTACAGAAACACAAGGTGATTCAACTGGTATTGCATTAACTGCACAGGTAGGTAGTGCATTGTCTCCATTGTCTCGTGCTAGAGCAGGTTCTTTCACTGGTATTACTAGAGAACAAGCGGGTAATAGTAGTGTAACTTTGACCATGGCAGATGGTGCTTCATCTGGTACAGTTTCTTCTGCAACTGGTATTCAAAAAGGACAAAGAGTTATTGATGGTGAAATTCCTTCAGATACTTTTGTTCATTCTATTTCTGGAACAAATATTGTATTGAGTAAAGCAGTCAACGCTGATAACCCTGCAGGAGTTAAGTTCCCACCACTTGGTGCAGGTTCTGCACAAACATTTACATATAGTGCTACACAACCAATTGGTGTTGAGTTAATTCAAGCAACATCTGTACCACAGATTAGTCACTGGGGTTCTTCTATTATTATGGACGGAGAGTATGATGAAGATAGAGCATACATCTATTCTGTTGGAACTAGAACAGGAAGAACTATTAGTTCTGGAGTAACGAAAGCTATTCTTGGATTGAGATTAGCACCTACTGTTGATAATGGTATTACTGGAACTGTTCTTGGTGATAGAGAACTGGTCAATAGAATGCAACTGGTCATGAGAGACTGTCAGATTGTTACTAACGGAGTGTTCTTTGTGGAATTAGTTCTTAATCCTACTGTTACAATTCAAGCAGAGTGGGAACCAGTTGGTGGTACATCTCTTGCACAATACGCTGAACTTAATACTAACTGCGAACTGGTAGGCGGTGAGGTTGTTTACGCATTCTATGCTGGAGATGCTGGTGGTTTCGGTGCTGGTGCATCTACTGTTCCTCTAGATGACGTTAAGGAACTTTCTAACTCTGTTTTAGGAGGAGGTGGAACTAACCTTGTGGTTGCATCTGGTGCTAACCCTACTGGTGTATTCCCTGATGGTCCTGAAGTTCTTGCGGTGCGTGTTACTAACATCGCTGGTGGATTTGGATCTGGTTCTAGGTCTGCTGACTTTAAATTCTCTTGGACTGAAGCACAAGCATAATTTTTTTATACATATATTATATTACGAAATGAAGACAAATGAATAAGTGGATTGGAATTAGTTTAGGCACTCTATTCGGTGTCTCTCATATTGGCATGATAGGATATATCGCCACAAATAATAAGGATGCATTACCTAAGTTAGATATACCCATAACACCATATACATCTTACGTGGTAGAGGCAGATAAAGAAGGATATAGACTTAGTTACAAAGCAAACGATCCTAAGACTGCATATATCACTAAAGATATTAAAGAGAAGGCAGGTTTCTTAGGACTTGCAAGTAACACAACTAAAGTTGCTGAAGAATACTTTATGGATGGTCAGACCAACCAAGGTGGTGCAGTATCAAATCATAGGTCATGGTTAGATGGTAAACCTGGTTTGACAAATGAACAGGCAGCAAAAATAGATGCTGCTAGAAAAAGTGAAGCATGTATCAAAGCAATAGGATCAGCAGAAGGAACAGGAAGACTTGTAGGCACTAGTGTTGGTGCAGCTGCAGCACCTACTCTTAGCACTATACCATTTGTAGGATGGGTAGCAGCAGGATGGGTAGCAATGTTTGGTGGTAATCAAGGTGCAGAGATAGGTGGTAA
>MDSY01152677.1_pt1 | contig 11655 bp, 8 predicted proteins | sample 811131 | NCBI WGS metagenome assembly MDSY01 (sample SAMN05326643, study PRJNA326480) | marine metagenome | isolation source: seawater | place: Atlantic Ocean: South West | collected 2010
CTGTGGGACTATTCTATGGAAGGTAATCAATATTACATTGACCACCATCAATCCCATGCGGCATATGCATTCCTTCAATCTGGTTATAAGGAAAGTGATATTCTTGCTATTGATGGTAGGGGTTGGAAGTTCAACTGTATATTCTGTGATAAGAACGGTGACATAACAGATCTATCTGATGATATGCATATGGGAATACTTTGGAACTATCTTTCAAAAGAGTTAGGGTTTGGTAATCTAGGAGCAAGTAAACTTATGGGTTTAGCCGCTTATGGCGAATATAGTCATGAGATTCATATGTCACTGGAAAGGTATTGGTTAACTGGAACTCTACCCAGTTTTACACAGAACTTTAAAAATTTAAAAGCAATGCATCAATTCAAAGCAGAGGACATCGCTAAAACACTTCAAGTAGCAACCGAAGAACGTATTAGTGACTATGTACTTGCTTTGAAAACAAGTGACAACTTATGTGTGTCTGGTGGAGTTGCATACAATGGATACATGAATGAGATGCTAACCAAGACTTGGGATAATGTATACGTGCCACCTGCTCCAGGTGATGAAGGACAATCTATAGGTACTTACATGCATGCAGATTATATTCTAAACGACAACGTGCATATACCAAGTGTATATTCTGGCAAAGAGTATGACTATGTTGGTGAAGAGAAGGTTGATATTAAAGAGGTAGCACAGGCTATAGCGGATGGTAAGATTGTTGGTTGGTTTCAAGGTAAATCTGAGAGTGGTCATAGAGCATTAGGTAATCGTAGTATTCTTGCGGATCCACGTAACCCTGAGATCAAAAACATCATTAATCATACCATTAAGAACCGTGAAGACTTTAGGCCATTTGCACCATCTGTTCTCGTAGAGCATTATCAAGAATACTTTGATACTAATCAACCAAGCCCATACATGTCAAGGATCTGTCCTGTCAAATCTGATAAGGTTCCTGGGATTACTCACAAAGACGGTACTGCCCGAATACAAACCGTTAGTAAGGAAGACAATCCTAAGTATCATGAGTTGATTAGCGAGTTCTATAAGATCACTGGAATTCCTATGGTACTTAACACTAGCTTCAACTGTCAAGAACCTATTGTAGAGACACCAAAAGAAGCTATAGATACTTTTAATAAAACAGAAATGGATATGGTAATAATTAATGATTATATCGTGCGTAAAGTGGGGGGATAAGTTTAGTCACGAACATGTGAATAGACTATACAAGATGGTGTGCAAGAACTTCCATGAGGAGTTTACCTTCGTATGCCATACCGAAGATCCTACAGACATTCACCCCGACATTAAGATCATTCCTCTTGACTTGTCATTAGACCTTGAGGTGTGGTGGTGGAAGCTTGTATTGTTTCGAGAACAAACTGATGAAGTAAATATGTTCTTTGATCTTGATAATGTTATACAGGGTGATATAACGCACTACAAAGATTACGTTGAGAAAGATAAGCTTATGATGATTAAGGCGTATTGGAAGCCTTGGTTAGAGGATGCTGTGTCAAACCCAAAACGTCAATTTGATATGAATCTTAACTCTTCTGTTTTAGTTTGGAGTGGAGATCTAACTCCTATATGGAATATGTTCTATGATAATATAGAGTATTTCCTAATGAAATATAAAGGAATTGATTCGTATCTGTGCTTTGACCATCCTGATATGTTAAACTTTTTTCCAAGAGGAGAGATCTACTCAAGGGCATATGGTATAGATGAGAATGACTATTGGTATACTCCAGGCAGTCATGGTCCAGAAAAGATGTTTTACAGTGAAGATCATAACATATGCATATTTAATGGTTGGAAGCGTAGAACGTGGGCAGATAAAGTTGGAAATGATTATATACTAGATGATGAGGGGTATGTTGGTTATGAAAAGTATTTTGACTAGAGATGCTATTTCTTCAAAGGCATGGTCTACGCTTTGGAAGACTAACAAAGATGGTAAGTTGGAAGAAAGCTTAAACATCTTTAAACCCTTACTGAAGGATTATATGAATCCTATATGGTATAGTGGGATGTCTTATGCTCTTAACAATGATTATGATATACCTCACTTTTGGGACAGTATGTCTCCTAGCCAAAAACTTAGCAAAACTTGGCTTTTTGATAAATTACGAAATGTTGAAATAAAACAGCATAAAAGGATCAAAGAAAAGAAGAGAATACAAATTGTGGGCGGATGGTTTGGCTATCCGATTATTGCTCACTTATTAGAGATGTTTCCTAATGATATAGACTTTATAGAAAACATAGACATGGATGGCAAAGCTATTGACATGTGTAACAGAATGTCTCAAGAATATGGTTTTAATGACAAGGATGAACCAAGAGTATTTGGAAGATGTCAGAATTGGTTCGATGATAACCCTAGATCCCATACACTAGATATTCTAATAAACACATCATCTGAACATATGCCACCATTACCTCAATTATTAAAGGATAAGAATCCTAAAAGGGGATGTTTATATGTGTTGCAAAGTAACAATATGCACCATCTCGAAGAGCATATAAACTGTGTAAATAGTGAAGATGAACTTGCCGAAACTTCTGAAATAACAGATGTGCTGTACAAAGGAAACTTGACTATGGCTAATGGATATAAGAGGTTTATGGTAATTGGCTATCAGTAGGGTTATATACAGTTTCTACATTGAAATCCCCAATGAGTTGTTGGTATCACACCATAGCTCTAAGGAGAAGTTTGCCGATAATTACGATTGGCTATTGACAAGTCAGAAACATTATGCTAATAAGATAGGTGTAGAATATAAACACTACACCAAAGATGAAGCATTTGATACGTATGCTAAATGGTTTGAGGATAACTATCCACAGATCTCATATTATGATATCATCAACTTTTACAAGATCCACCTAATGATGAACTTGTCGGAAGAGTATGATGAAGTTCTTTACCTAGACATTGATGTAATACCTGTCACGGATCTAAACTTCTTTGAAGAGATAGATTTGTCTAAAGGTATTGCTGTTATGACTGGTACTGCCAATGGTCAACAGCCTATAACCAAATCATCAACTCTTTCGTACACACATGGTGTGAGATCTCCTATGGCTAAGATGTGGAATAGTAAATGCCTTCTTGCAGACTATGATGTAAATCTAGACCAACCTGATGTATTCAACACTGCAATAGTGGGGGCAAAACGAGAACATCTAAAACAGCTTAAATACTTTGATGACTTTGAAGAAACTCTCGACACTATGGAAAGTATGATATCTGACGAGTTCTATCCAGATACTATTAGTTACATGTTTGGTTATGATAACGAAACTGTATGGGGAACTAAGACATACTTAAACAATGTTCCTTATCAAGAGTTAGGCTATTGGCACCACCTTATGGACAAGTGGAGCTATATAACTAAAGATGCAAAGTTTGTACATTGTATTAGTAAGGACTTTGATTATGTGAGGCAATGGTGTGAAAAGAATAATATTCAGTTTATATAGAAATGATCTTGATGATCATGCCTCTGTGCCTGACGTTAAAAGGCAACAGTTCTCTAAGTATGCAGACCAATTAGAGAATAAGCAGAAAGAGTTTGCGGATCTATGTGGCGCAGACTATAAGATATTCAAACCAAACTCAACAGACTACATTGACGTACAGTTCGAAAAACTTAATATGTTTGAAAAGCTAGGACATAAGTACGATCAAGTAATGTACCTAGATTTTGATGTCATACCAAATACTAAAGTAAACATCTTCGATAGGTTTGATCTAAACACTATATGTTCATTTGACATAGATGTGATAGGTATGACTAAGAAGGTATTACGTTGGCGTTTAGAAGATGATTTTGAGTGGGATTCTATGGACATGTATAGCAAAGCTATTAACAAACAAGCCATGCTTCTTCTTCACGACATTGTCGGAAAACAAAGTTGTATTAATACAGGTGTTTTGTTAATGAATTCTAAATGTATCCGCAACTTAAACTTTGCAGAAAGATCTGTAGAGGCTGTACTTACATTCAATGATGCATTAGCAGACAATGTCTATCCAGAAAAGATGAGTAAGAATTGGGTATTGAACAATGAAGTTATATTCTCTTACATTGTAGAGAAGTATGACTTACCTTTTACTAACATTGGAATGCCTTGGAACTTCATAGTAGATCATAATGAGCAACAGATGACTTCTGCCGCACACTTTCTACACTTTGTTCATAAGAAATTTGATCTATTTTTCGGGTGATACGATCTGAGTTGTATACTTTACAACATCAACGAAGTTTTTAGCTTTTCTAAGCTTTGCCTTTGTTTCTCTATCTTTACTAGATTTGATAGCATCCATTTCAAAGACTTTAAGTTTAAGTAGAAATAGAGTTTCTTTCATCTCGTCTTCATCAAATGGCTCAAATAATACTTCAATCAAAGACTCATGTATGTTTCCTTGTAACTTGTCAGCAACGATCAATTCCATATCTTTACCAGTTCTGACGATTAGTTCTCGGAATACTTCGTTCTCATTACGGAACTTGTTGAAGGTGTTCTCATGAATTTGGTCAATATCAATTTTACTCGTCAACCAATCATAATCAGCATCTCCATCCTTAGCTTCGATGTGATAAGGAATCAACCTTATATCATCATCTGTTGAGTCTTCAGCAAAAAACAATACCTCAATCTCGGTACGTTCATTGTTAGTGAAGTGTGCTGTCTGTATTTCTAAGTTTTCTATTGTCATCTGTAAACCAATTCTATTTATGGATTGTATTCCATTTTAAGTCTATGTGTTGCCTGAGTTGTAACCGCCCCATTAGGAAATTCCTGAGTACGATAATCATTAGTATTTACTAAACGTGTTTGGTAATTACCACTACCGTTAAGAACTGTGTTAGCCATACCAGAACCAAGGTTTATTCCGCTACCGTTAATGTTATAGCTGAGATGCGCCCAAGCTTCGGATTGAATACTTTCTTGTATCATAGTATCCATATTTGCTCCAGTATATTGCTGAATATCCGCATCCGCATTACGAATAAACAGCATTGTCTCTATACTAGGTTCTGCAATATTATCAGCCTTCATTAGAAAATAGCTAGTGACGGTTGTTGGTTGGTCTGGAGTCTCTCCGATACCACTTGCTGAGTATGCACCGACATTTGCCCTAGTATCTCTAAATATCTCACTATCTGATACTGACGTATATCCTGACAGAGTTAGACTGGTATGAATAGTAAACGTTCCTGGTTGACCTGCCGTACCCGATATTGTCGTCATAGCTGGTCCAATAAAGGTATCTTCAAAATCTGATCTAGTCATAGATTTAATGTTACCATTGTCATAATAAATAGGGTAGGCCACTTGATTAGTATCTGTTGGGTAATCCATTGCAGTACCTGTTTGTACCATGTAACCATAGCCTACTGTCACCGTAGAAACGTTAGGTGTCTCAGCTTCGGTGTCAAAATTAGTAACATCAGTTGTAGAAGCACCAGCTTGTAATCTAGTATCATTGATAGTCCCAAGATTACCAAGACCACCACCACCATTTGTTTCAATCCTAGTAATAATCACTGAAGGATCAGCTCCATACAAATATCTAGCTCTGTTTTTAACTGCATCTATCTGAGCCGTTGTCATCTCTATGAGATTGTTCGACCCATCTAATATAAGAGGAGTTCTAACTGTCATCTAATTAACTTCCTGCCCCATAAAAGGTCTTCAATGCCGTACCAACGCTATTATATATCACAAACGTAACAACGTCTTTTAGTTCTGCTTGAGAAACAGCATCATCTCCAATTTCACTTTCGCCCACTGCACCTGCGGCTATACCATCCGCAGTTACGGCATTTGTCGCAATGTGATCCGCAGTTACCGCATCATCTTGAATATGTTCTGAACCAACAGCATCGTCTGCAATCTTGGCACTAGTAACAGCATCTGCCGCAATCTTACCAGTCGTGACAGCTAGATCATTAATCATGTTTGTTACTACTTGAGTTTCACCGATAACACCTGCGGTTGTCGCACCTAAAACTCTATTTGCTGTAACTAAGTTTTGTAGTTTAGCATATGTAATAGCATCATCTGCAATCTTGTCAGTTGTAACGGCAGAGTTATTAATCTTAGCTGTGGTGACAGCCGAACCATTGATCTTAAGAGAAGTTACGGCGTTTGTTGCCAATTTAGCCGCAGTAATAGATCCATCCTCAATCAAACTAGCATCTAATGATCCTGCTTTGATGGCAATGTGACCACTGACTGCATCGAATGATGCTGAGTCGAATGAGGCAATACCCTTGTTAGTTAATGAAGCATTTTCTCCTGAGATAGACCCACTTGAAATGTCAATACCTTCACCTGCTGAAATAGCACTTCTGATATTAGCATTGGTTACTTTACTATATGTGTAAACTCCATTGTTACCATATGCAAGAGAACCATATCCTGTACCACTATTTGCCGCACTGAATATTTCAATAACAATGTCTGAGTCAACACCAGCGACCTTAACTTCGTTAATAGCTCCAACAATACTATTGTTTGCTACTGTCAGTAGATCCCCAAGAGGACCTACAACTGCCGCCGCACTATCTACCTGTGAATGGATCTCACCAATAGCCGCACCTACTGTATTTGCTACAGTTCCCATAACGCCTGTTGATATTGTACCTAAAGAAGCTTCTGCGGCATTAGCTTTTGTTAGTGCAGTTGAAGCATTAGCATCTACTTCGTTAATCGCAACTACAATGTTTTGATCAGCATCTGTAGTCAAAGAACCTCTTGTACCTAAGTCACTGTCAAGGTTATTGATCTGTACTTCATGTTCATTAATAGCACCCTTGACTGTAGATGCGCTAGTTGTTAAAGTAGCGGCACCAATCTCGGCATCAAGTTCGTTAATGGCAGATTTAATACTAGACTTGTCAGTTGTTGAGAGGTTGGCAATTCCACCAATATCACTGTCCAAAGAGTTAATAGCTTGTACAACGTCACTGTCATCCCCCGAAGTGGAGATCAGTGTGATATCCCCGACATCGTAGGAGATCTCGTTAACTTTGTCTTTGAAAGCATTTACAGTATCTGTAAGGTTTACGTATGTTCTAGCCATTTAAATCTTCTCTACAATTTGAGTCAACAGTTGTTTGATGTCACTTATCTCATTCTGTAAGGTCTCTACATCTGCTTTCAGTTGTTTATCTTCTCGTTCTTTTCTCTTCTGTTGGATCTTTCTTGATCTTGCACTTGAGAGTTCATCTTTATTTATATTAATTATAGCACCCGATTTTGGATCTCTTCTCAAATTCGAATGCCCTTCAACTTTAATCATTATACACCTAATGCTATAATTCGTAGATCTTGAACTACTGGCGGTGTTGATGTGTTACTAGAATTCAATACAATCTTAACTTGGAATTGTGAGAATGCTTCCATAGTACCACCTTCTCCACCAACAAGGTATCTGTATTCTCTGAACACGTTAGGATTTTCATCCGAAGGCATATCACTTTCAAGTGTTGCTAATACCCAAGTTGAGTCTAGAAGATTACCTAGAGCATCAGTATCTGAAGCATTAGTTCTATAGTAGACATCAAAGCTTGATGCACTTGGTCTGTTAGCACCTATAAGGATTTTAATCCCAACAGCACTTTCTTCTAGAGCAACTGGCTGAGTTATGTGCTTGGATAAGCTAGAACCGCCTGATGAATTTGTTTCCGCAATATATTCTAGAGGGACGTTTTCATTATTTGCCGCACCACTGGCGACCTGATTGTCCACCAAGTTTTTGATAGCAGTTATAGATGAACGTTGTAGATCTACTACAGGAGACACAAGATCATTATTAGTCTTCAAGCTGATATTGTGTGTAACAGATTTAGCACCAGACATGTTTAATGTTGAGTTCTCTGAAGATGCAATCATTCTAGGTGTTAAGAAAATGTTATTGTTTCTATTAGAGATAGGTGTGTAAATTCCATCTTTAGTGTACGCTGTTTCGGTTCCAGCCCAAGACTTACCTGTTGTAAACTTAGCTGAGTGTGATATCAGTGTTGAAGGTGGAGATAATGTCTCAAAGTAAGGAAGCGCAGTATCTATTTCAATGTTTCTTGTTATAGTTACCAAACTACCACCACCAGCTACAGTAGTATTTGCTGTATCTGATGCACCTGCGGTGAATTCAAATCCATAACCATCTACCTTAGTCACTGTTCTTTGACCATTAATATTAGCCGCCGCAATCCCACCGAATGCTGTTACACCTGCAATTGTTGTCTTGTCATTAACTAATAGACCATGACCGATTGCAAATACTTTAACAGTACCTGATCCGTTTGTGACTTCTAATGAATTTGCTTCTAAAGCAAATACTGGAATATTAGCATTCTCTAGGACAGCGTCACCACCGTTAGTATCAAACTTAGCACGATCAAGTGTGAATGTCAAGTCTCTTTCTTGATCTGCCGACCAAGTTCTTGCATTTTGAGATTTAAACAATGAACCTAGTGTAGGCTGTTTAGTAACACGTTTCTCAGTAGATCCTACGATAAGATCCCCTGCCTTTGCGACAAATACGTGGTATCCAGTTGTATCTGCTAGTAGTACCATAGAGTACTCTGTATTACCGTTTAAGTATACAGGCTCATCAAAGTCAAAGTATGTTACTACAGTACCGTCTTCACTTGTACTAATTTCACTTGGTGATAATGATTTTACTCCGTTAGGAACAATTTCATCTGCCGATGGTACACCGTTAACTGTTGGTCTAACTTGACATATAACAGGAACAGTTGTATCTTTTGACTGGAACCTAACACCGATACGAGTTACAAACAAGCCTTCGACTTCATTAACCATGAATGTTTGAGCCAATGGATCAGATCTTCTGTTACGGTTACGGTTACTAGAAGCCTGTGTTCTTGTTCCTGTCGGATTATTTCTTCTTGGCCTTGGAACAGTAGTCGTAGAACCACCAATAGTAAGCACACGAGTAGATGTGAATGTTGCTTGTCTTGTCTCCAACACACCAGATGATGTGAACGGAGATACCGCAATAGATGTTGCAAAATCTTCGTCTGGAACACTGATGTCTAAAAGTTTAAACTCACGTGTACCTGTTCTAAATTTAGTTGAACCGTTTGGAATGAAGAATGAACCTTCAATATTACCTTCTGCGTTTGTGGTAAGTATAGACTTTCCATCTGGATGCTCAACAGCATTATTATATCTGTTACCATAGTCATCAACAGTATTGGCAAATCTTGTAAATGTTTCTGCTCTTACCCAGTCTGCAATTGGTTTGTTGTTAAAGAATGCATACACTTGAGTATTTGGTTTGAGACCAAATCCACGGAAGCTTACTTTCTTAGACCTCATGAATGGGATAAAGGCAACATCTAATACACGATCCGCAACGAATTCACGAACAGTTTCTGATGCAACAACTCTATCAACTGAAGTAGTTCTTCCTACTGTCTGTGATGCAAGCTGTGATCCAACCTGTAATTGATCTTCACGACCAACCCAATTCCATCTCCAATTATTCCAAAGTGTTGCAGTACCGTTGTTACGTAGTCTTGTACCACCGTCTTCGACACGATCTGGTTTACGATCAACATCAACCCACTCATCTGAGGCAGGAGATAGCTCAATAAACCCTTGACCAATAATAACCGCAAATGGGTTAATGTTCATGAATTCAGTAGCTTGTGGTTGATCTACATAGTTTTGGTTTGTGTGGTTAAGATAAACACTGTCACCTTTAAGAATAGTTCCTGTAGATAGATCACTATCGTAAAGCATTCTTATGTTTGCTTCTGAGAACCAAGGGCGCATTATCTTAGCTTCTGGATCAATAGAAGCTCTATAGTCTGCCGATTGGAATGATCTTGCTTGATCAGCAAAGTTATCTACAAAGAAACCTGATTTAGTTCTGTTGTTTCCACTTGCATCAAGAACGTTAAACGAATTGGTTTCTAGTTCAAGAAGACTTAATGCTGTAGCTTCTTCTAGTTTGTCAATACGCTCTTCAATCTTACCAATGTCACGCATAGTAAAGCGTTTAGCTTTAATAGTAGTAGAAGTTACATCTGCGTCATTAATTGTGAATGGATTCATAGTCACATGGAACATATCCAAAGCATTTGTAGGAATTGGTGGCAACATTGGGTTTACGCTAGGTTCACCTTCAATTGCAGTAACATTACTTTCCCTATCAATAACAACACGTACCTTTTTACCTAAGTAGTATTCTGCATCACATGAGATCAAGCTTGTGTTCTTAGGCATCTCGTTAATACGAGCACCAGAACCAAAGTTACCTGATGAGTTAACTGTTGAACGGAAATCAAGGACATTTCTTAAATTAACTTCTGTCCCATTCGATTGAGTATATGATGGAATATCACCATAGTCAACTTGTCCAGTGTAAGAGTTAACAGCAAAGAAGTCACCAGATGCTCCGTGTGTGAAGTGTTTATATCTTACGAACACATCCGCAGATTGTGTAACACCAGCTTTCTTAACCATTCTACCATTTAGATAAGCAAAGTCACGTTGACCATTATCTAAGTCATAAGATGTTGTAAGATCAGCACCGTCTGAATCTGCAAGAGTAATTCTCTCAATGCTTCTAATATCAGCTTTTGTAAAGTTTAGGTTTCCAGATGCGTCTGGAGTAATAGTCTCTGTAACTTCTGTTATACTTTTAGTTCTAACCGTACCAGCGGATTTGTTAACATATGTTAAGATCTCATAGGTACCGTCTGGGATGTTACCACCAATTGTACTTGATGTACCACCAGCACCACTGAATGTAATGTTTGTGTTGACATCTGAGTCTGCATGTGCCGCAATCCAAGCACTAGTATCCGCAAAGGTTTCTCCTGTTGCAGTTAGTGTAAGGGATCCAGACTGACCAGAAACAACCGCACTACGTTTACGCTGTGTAGTTAGTGTGATGTCTGTAATAACCTTCGGACGATCTTCTGGTAATGGGAATAGTAGACTTGTAGCCGCTTCGTCTTTATATGATGCTAGTGAATTCTCAAGAATTAATGTCATATAGTCTGTAGAGCCATTGCCCAATGACTTAACATTGTTTTTGTTTTTGTTAGCATTGATCTTAATGTCGAATAGATAAACTCTGAAGTTAGCACCATCTTCTTCAACTGATCTTACACGTGCAGTACCAATAATAGTACCTGTACCTGTTGTGTTAGGATATAGATTTACTTCATCAAACGTTTCAATGTTTGGTAGACCTTTGTTTCCAGAACAAATAACATACTGACCATATGCCGCCGCCACAACATTATTGTTTGATGTGAGTGTTGTTCTAGGTTTAGGAACTGGAATTGATAAAGGTGAGTTGATAACCGCTCTATAGCCATCTACATATGCAACACCTGGAGTAATGTCAAAGTCTAGCTTAGTCACATCATCTTCATTAGTGTCAAAACTTACAGTAAACCTTTTAGCAATATAGTTACCTGATTCTTCTGAAGTACGAAGAGCCATTCTATCTTCAATTGTATTATAATTGTCTGTTGGCTCAACCTGTGCAACTATCACGCCTTCTGTAACTTTACAGATGTAGATAAAGTTTTCATCTGCGGCAATGTTTGCTTGATCGGCAATGATTAATCTAATACGGTA
>MDSY01095504.1_pt1 | contig 11653 bp, 8 predicted proteins | sample 811131 | NCBI WGS metagenome assembly MDSY01 (sample SAMN05326643, study PRJNA326480) | marine metagenome | isolation source: seawater | place: Atlantic Ocean: South West | collected 2010
CGATTAAAAAAAAGAATGGTTATTAATTCACCTTCCTAAAAAACGATTGAGTAGAAAAAATACCGAAGGATAAAAAATTTATTCGACAACGAAAAATTCGTCTGAAATAATATTAGGTTTCACGGCTCCTAGGTAATTCTACTTAAAAAAGGAACTTATTTATATCGGAGCTACTACTTTAAATGTATAACTATTTAAATTTGGTCTTGTAATAAAGTAAAATATCAAAAATTGTTTGACAAAATTAGTATCATTTTTTATCCAAAGAAAATCCAAATTTTCTACCAATGATAAGTTCGTTAAATTTATGGATTCAATGGGCAGGAGAAGGATGATGAAATGAAAGGTGGAGGGAATAGTTTTGACTTTGGAGGAAGAGCCCTTTATGATAGAAGGCTTGCGAGATTTATTAGTAACGACCCTGATGAAAATAAATATCCTTGGCAAACTACTTTTACGTATTCAGGTAATTCTTCAATTTATTTAAAAGATAAAGACGGAAAGGGATATGTAGTAACAATTTATAGTCCTTTAGTTAGTTCGGTTTTGAGGAAACTAGATGTGAAGGACTTATCTAAAGAAAATTTTATGAGTGTGTTAGGCAAAATTAAAGCAGAGTTTTCAGAAGGAAAGGAAATAGATTAGGTAAAAAGTCTATTAGCTGATGGCGTTGGTTTAACTGATGGGAATAAAACTAACACAGTAGAATTTGATGGTGATGCAGGACCAGGAACACCGCCAGAAACTAAAAAAAACGGGATTTTTTTTTAAATATAATGCGAATGGAGGAGGGAAAATTGACACTACTAGTGATAAGGCCTTTGCAGCAGATATTCCAAATAGAGACGATGTGGACGAGAGTTTTAAAGCGAGTACAATTTATGTTGATTAGAGTTATTAAATATTATTGGTGTCTTTTTCTTTTTGGTTGTGGAGTCAATGATGAAAATTTTGAAGCTTTAAACAAAAAGCTAAGCCATTACTCCTTAGATTCGTTAAAAAGAGAACATCCTAATTATAAAGAAAGTGCTTCATCGGATTCCTCAGTTTTGTTCCTACAAAATTTTAAAGGAGAACAGAAATATGAGACTTTTGCTTTTAATTCAACAGGTCGGTATTTAGCTTATTTAAAGTCTCTTAATGATAGTGTTGATGTTTATACAGCTTCTTATGACGAATCATTGAATATAATTGAGGAGCATGGAGATTTATTCCGTTTAAAAGTTGTTGATTGTTTCGAAAAGGATACACCAAATTTATTTATGCTACGTCCTGTAAATCCGCCATTTTTCAATATGAATTTTATGCTCTTTTATAAAGACTCATTAACGAATTCGTTTACAAAAATTGTTGACAAGACTCTTGAAGATAATACAGATGTGTTATTTGGCAAACGTAGCTTTTTATCTGGTGGGAAGTTCTTAGGTATTGTAACAATGACTAGGGATAACTATCAGAGAAGAGATACTTTTGAATTACAGTTTTTCGATTGTGAAAACACGGAGTAAATAAGATTCGTTTGTTATGACTATGGTAGGAAGGAGTTAATGAATTAAGCACTTACCGGTAGGAGTTCAATACAATTGATACATCTTTACTTTTTTAGTATCCATATCAAAACTAGCAGGTTTATCTAACTGATAGTTTTATTGCACAAAACTTTAAATAAGGTTTTTCTTATCTAACTAGATAGTTAATAAATAACAGAACACACTTTTTAGATAATTTTAGACTAGCGGCTGTTATTTTTATCTTAATAAAAAATGATTGAGGATTTATAAATACAAAAGAGCGGTTCTGTAGAACCGCTCTTTTGTATTTATTTTGGACAACCTTTGTTTTCTTTTGAGCCTGATCGGAATGGGCAATCATCAAAAACATCAGGAATTCCATCTCGATCGGAATCTTTATCATCACATCCTAAAAATTCAGGAGAACCTTTAATCTCAGGACAACGATCATCATTATCATACACCCCGTCCCCATCACTGTCAGGACAACCACTACCTTCAACTGTACCTGCTTTGTATGGACAAGCATCATCTTTATCAACTACTCCATCACCATCACTATCAGGACAACCTTTTCCATTTGTCCCTGCTACTTTAGGACAAGGATCTTGGTAATCAGGGATACTATCACCGTCAGTATCTAAACATCCATTTAATGTACCGTAGGCATCTGGACACTTATCATCTCCATCCGCGACATTATCTCCATCCCTATCAGGACATCCATATAAGCTTGGATCCCCTTTAACATTTGGACAATTATCTTCGTTATCACCAACTCCATCACCATCTTTATCTGGACATCCATTAACAAAACCTTCCTTATTGGGACATTTATCGTTGTAATCATTTGTACCATCTCCGTCAGAATCAATTTTAGATAATCGTCTCTTTCTTCTTATTGCCTCTCTTTCTCCTTTTGATGTTTTAGGCTTATAACCTATCAAAATATTCATACCGAATTGAACATTTAAATTCTTTGCATAATCGGCTTTTGACCAACCCAACAAATTATCAGAAACTGAATAAATTTGAATTGGACCAGCATTTAATGCAGCACCAGCACCAATATTTGTATAGCTTCTGTTTACTATTGAATAACTTCCAATTAACTGAACCCATTTACCAAGGTTTGTTTGACCAGATAAGGTTAATGATGGATGCACACCTCCTTGAAACACCTTCGCATTTAGTATAGCTGCGGCTATAAAATCACTATTTAATTTATATTCTCCTCCTATATAAATATCAGCTGTTAGCGGAGTAATAAAGCCAATTTCTTTTTTTTGTAAACCAAATATATCAGTGATTGAATCAGAAAGATCTTGTGCATAGTCAGAATCTGAATCTAATAATTCTTCCAAATCTAAACCTTCCCAATTTAACTCAGCTTTATTATTGTAAAACCTTTTGGCATCTGTTTTCCATGAAATCCACCCTAGATTATTAATATTTAAAGTTGTTGACCATTTTTCATTTATTTTATATTTCCCTCCTAAGTCTAATGCAAATCCAATGTTCCCGAAATTTGAAGCATAAGAAACCGCGTCAAAATCAGTTGCTGAATCAGTTAAAAATGGTAATCCGGCCATCCTAACGTCCACTGTAGATTCTACGGTGAGCCCCATCCAATCATTGTCTGTTTTTGAAGATATATCAGTACGGAAATTAGAAATGTGAGACATTCCTTGCAAAACCTTAAAACGACCACCTAAAGATAATTTATCATTTGTTTGCTGAGTATAACCAATTGCATACTCTCTAAAATGATTGAAACGAAAACCAGTTCCAGAAATAGATAACTCTTTTCCAAAAAAATCTGGTGCAGCAGTACCCTTTGCCAACAGCGTCATAAAATTTTTAGTGTAGTCGAAAGTAAAATCAATTCTTTCGGAAACGTTAAAACTGAAGTAATGTCTTTTTAATTTAAAGCCAAAAGATAAAAAATCTAAATTCAATTTGGTACTAATAAAATTCTTATCTCCAATTGCAGCTAGCATTTTATTAGGAGTAGCATTCGTAGATCCGCCACCCTCTAATATATCAGCAATTACAAAGCCATTATTCACATAACTAACATCCAAATTTGGTAATAAAGGAATAATTGAAAAATGAAAGTTTGATTGTTGAATTTGTGCAGAATTAGACCTCATACTTTGAGGAACAAAATCCATATTGTACAAAGTTAAACCTTGAGCAAAGCCATGCACACCATAAACGGCTAAGACTAATGTTAGAAGTAATTTTTTCATCAATAACTATAATTATACTATTCTTGGTTTTGTTCTTCTTGTAAATTTACTTTTACCTTGGCCCATACAGCAAGTTTAATGTCCATGCCATATGAAGTATAAAACTTAGCTGCCTCTCCGTTAGAAGTGCTTAGACCTGAGCTTAAAATAATATATTTTGCAGCTTTTATATTTTCAACCATTGATTCCGTTAGTTCAATATCTGTGACATATTCTTCGGAATTGGCATCTTGTTCACCATTAACGTCCACTGATATGGCTTTTAACACATTAATTGGAGCAGTTCCTAATGAATCAAGGGGTGCGTAAAATTCATCAACAAAATAAGCTTGCACATTAACATCAACGGGAAATTCATTCTTAATAAAAGTCCTTATTGTTCCCTTAAGTACGTTTTCAAATGCATCAGTAGGAAAATCTAATGTATCAGTTAAAACAAATCCGCTAACACTACCGTATAATGGAACCTCAACATCCATCGAAATACCAACATAACTTTCATCAGTGATAAAATTTATGTGAGGCCCAATACCAGGGTTGGTTGAACCAGTCATTTCAAATATCATTCTACTTGGATTAAGACCCAAGATATCGTCAATATTGGTATTGCTTTTATTAATTTCTATTAAAGTGGTTATAGAATCGCCAATTGTACTTGGAGCTCCAATTGTAACACTATCCAAACCATTTAATAAAAGAGAAGTTTCTTCACTCTCTGCCATAATATTTCCTAAATCAGCACCTAAAGACATACCAAAGGAGTTTGTTATTTTAAGGGTTAGTCGAGGGTCAGCTAAAGTAATTTCCCCATCAAAATCTAGTTGATCGAAGTTTAAATTAACAGTATCTTTTTCTAAGCTAAAAGCTTGAACCCCTAAATCTCCATCTAAATACTCAATTTCTAAACCGGAAAGTGTTAAATCAGCAGTAACACCGTCTGTTTGAGTAAATGGCACAGCTATTCCAGATGAAGTAATACTAGCAAGTATTCTAGCTTCGATCGTATTAACTGAAGTTCCTCCTGCAGTTAAATCCAAAGTATATCCTGCAAGACTAAAAGAACCTGACACATTTGTTTCCGTTATATTATTAGAATTTATATCGATAACTTTTCTAAATGAAGATATACCATTATTAGCATAAGGCAATTCGATTGTGAGATCTGCATCTTCCTTAATTCCGTAATTAATAACATAATCAATTGAACCACTTTTTAATTTTAAACTATTAATTGTTTCACCGTTTCCCAGAGACATATCAACTGATAAAGTTTGATCAACAACATCACCTGATGGAAAAACAACACTTCCCCCGGATACTTTTAATCCTGATGTTGAGATATTAATTGCGATATCATCAGTTAAATTAATTGCAACAGTTGAAGGAAAAGGCACTCCTGGTGACTCGATATTTACAATATGAGCCTTTATGGAATTACCCAATGTTTTTCCTGATAAATCAATTACATCTGAGGCTGATGAACCCGCTGATATTATAGCGTAATTAACTGTCCCTAAAGACGAGTTATCACTATTTTTAATCTCAATTGAAAAGTTTGTTAGATCAATTGGCCAATTATTAGTGACAGTTAAGATTAAAGATCCATCTATGAAATCGACTGAGGAAAATTCAGAAAACGTACCTGCATCGTGTTCACCACCTGATTGAGAGGGAATTTCAGGGAATGGTGCTGTTGCTCCATCGGCAGATTGAATTGTAGCTTTTTCTGGGTTCGATAAATTTGAAACTACCGCTCCCATTGAAACCGAAACGTTTTGATTTATATCAGTGATTGTAAACTCATCCATTACAAATGACTCTGATATATTCTGATTAGAAATTTCAAATAAATCAGAAACTCCCATTTGAAATAACTTACTAGAGTAAGTCACCCACAACAAACTATCTTCATCAATAGATATAATAGATGTATCTGAGGTTAACTGATCTTCAATTAAATCATGTAGTGTTAGTCGTGTATTTACTAACGGAGCAGCAATAGCAGGATTATAATTATCCAAACTAATATTTTTAAAATCATAATCGTCTTTCATACAAGACGAAACGATAATAGAAATCACTGAAAATAATACTATTAAATTTTTCATTGCGATAAGGTTATAATTTAGTCGTTTTTTTTTACCAATCAAATAGACCTATAAATTCATATTGAAAGACCTACTTTCCAATGGAATATATGTATAAACTTCCCAGTTGATCTCCAATAATTAAGTCAAACGTTTTATTCCCGTCTAAATCAGTTACTAATGATGGTGAGATTCCATCAATAGGGAAACCATTTAACAAAACTCCTTCTTCGTCAAAACCATAAATTTTCATTTCTTTTTTATCTGAAACTATATTTATGCATCTTTTATCTTCCAAAACAAAAGTTTCTACTCCATATGCTGGATCAAATTCTATATCAGAAATAGTAGTAAGTAATTTTTTATTGTTTTTGAATATTTGAACACTCTGATCATTTATTACAACAAATTCAATAATTCCGTCACCATTAAAATCTTGATAATTTACTTTAAAATCATTTTCAAAAGATTTTAAAGTAAATGTCTCCATTTCATCAGCAAGTTTCACAAAAAATATAGTTCCGCTAGTATCTGTAGCAAGAACACCCGAATTTGATAGCGCATTATTTCTCCAAATAAAGTGATTACTGCAATTAGAGGGTAATTGATTTGAAAGTTTTATTCTATCCTCACCTTTTCTATTTAATATTCTTACCCTTCCTTTTAAATCCGAAATAACAACGTAATCTTTACCTTTTATTTGAATTAACTTAGGCTCAGAAGCCACATCGTCAGATGGTTTGTATTTCCATCCTTCGACAATGGTCCCATCAATTTTAAAATTATGTATGTTTTTACCTTGAGTTACAAGCATCCTATAATTCCTGTTTTTGTCATAATCTAAGACAACGAGACCTTGAGAAACTGGAGCCTTTAATTCAATAGGGTAATTACCTACATCACGATTTTTTCTATCTATTTGGTGAATTTTATTTTTAGTAACAAACACATATTGATACTTATCATTTTTATATCTATCAACCTGCTGAACCTCACCAATTATTGGCTCTTTTAATTGTCTTTTCCAAAGAACTTTACCTACATTATTTATTAAGTATAATTTGTGATTATCATCTTGAACAAGCAATTCTTTCTCTTTTGTATAATGATTAAAAACAATCCATGGTTTTTTCGAATAGGTGGTATCTAATTTAACTTCTAAAAGTGAAATATTTTGAGATTCCTCATTTGAATTGTAGATTAAAAAAGCATTTGTATAAAACAACTTTTTATTAGAATTTATTTGAAGACCAAATGCCTGAAGTTTCTGAAGGCTGTCTTTAATATTATTATAATAACCCAAGTCTTCAGAACTCAAAACCGAATTAAAATAATTGCTGGCCAATTTAAAGTTGCAGTAATAGAATAGATTTGACTCACCAGAAAATTGTTCATAAAACTTATTAAATTGAATATTCTTAACTAGTGTTTTCCCTCTCAAGTAATAGTTAACTATATGTTTAAGTGTACTCACATCGTTAGCAAATATGACATAGTCTTCGATAATTAAATAATTTGATTGAGATATAGTTTTAAATTCATCTCCTAGAACAAGAGGTAAAAAGTTACTAAGTCCTAAATCGTTTATTATTAATGTTTGGTATTTTATTTCATTGTTAACCTTCGTGCTTTTATGAATTTGATTTAACCCTTTTTTAGCTTTAGCTAAATCTGATACTTTTAAAATTAGTCCTGAATTTTTTTCAAAAGAAGCATCATCACCATTTATAGTAAATAGGGCCATTTCATCTCCTATCCAATCATAAAAATCGGTTTCAACAGTGAAGCTATGTTTCTTATTGATCTTTAAAACATTTTTTTGATGTTTATACAGTACTTGCTTTTGAGATAAGTACTTATCGTATTTGGATTTAAAGGACTCAAACTCAGAGTAACTCATATAAGTTAATACGCCTGTATTTTCAGGAAGCACAGAACTTAAATTTAATGACTGAGCTTTTTCGCTGTTAAATGAACTTAAATAAGTTGAAATAGAATCTGAAATGAAACTAAATCCATTTAACATTAAACTTTCATTCTTTGAGTTTAAATCTAATTCAGCCCAACCTCCGAATTCTTTAAATGATTTTATAAATGACGCTTTTGAATTTGCAAAAAGATTTAAATAACTACCAAGCTCATTAAAATTAATAAAGAAGTTACCATCGGAACTTATATCGGCAGTTTTAAGTAATTTTTTAAATCCTAAATTATCAGGTAAATGCATTTCTGCTGATAATCCTCTTATACCTTCTTCAATTAAGATACTAGATGAAGAAAAAAGGATAACGTTATCAACTTGCGCAAAACTAATTTCAATACCATTTAAATCATAAAAATTTATTTCTATTGATTCATACTCTTTTATTTTAATTGATTTAGTACCTAAAACTTCTTCTAAATATTTTTGAACTTGCTCTAATGAGGCCCCTCCAACTTCCAACGAAACTATCTCATTTAATTGATTCCCGGATGTTAAAACACCTGCTATAAATATTTTTCCTTTAAACAAGTTTGAACCTAATTCTCGCTTTGAAGAATCGATTCTACTGAACAGTTCTTTAATATTCTTATAACTCTCCGATTGATTCAAGACTCCTCCAATAGATGAACTAGACAATTCACGCCACTTTTTTAAAGGGTTATCACACCTAACAACAAAAGAAGCTCTTTTAGGTATTGCATTTAAAGCCTGGGAATACCCAAACGATTTCTTTTGAGACTCTACAGGGATTAAAAAATATCCAATAGCTCCAACCACCAAAAAGGTAATTAAAACAATTATGAGCTTTCGCATAGTATTAAATTCGTTTTTTTTTGTAAATGTACTTTCGTTTAGTATAAAGGTTTTAATAAACTTCACGTAGTTTTTCACAAATCAATTTTAAAAAAGATAATTAAATAAAAAAGCCACTCAATTTTGAATGGCTTTATGAAAAAACTAAAATCAATAATTTTAAGCAGTCTCATAACAAACAGCTTTAACAGCCTCCATTATTCTGCTTTCATTAGGTAAGGTTGCTTCAACCAAATTAGCTGCATAACTCATAGGAACATCTCTCATGGTAACTCTCTGAATTGGAGCATCTAAAAAGTCGAACGCTTCTCTTTGCACTTTATAAGCTACCTCTGTAGAAATTGAAGCTAAAGGCCATGCCTCTTCAACAATCACTAATCTATTGGTTTTCTTTACAGACTCCATTACCGTGTGGTAATCAATAGGACGAACGGTTCTTAAATCGACTATTTCCACGTCAATCCCTTCAGCCGATAACATTTCAGCAGCTTTAGCAACTCTGTGATAAATTTTACCAAATGTCACTATTGTTACATCTTCTCCTTTTCTCTTAATGTCTGCTACACCAATTGGAATAATATATTCACCTTCAGGAACTTCACCTTTATCACCATACATTTGCTCACTTTCCATAAAAATAACAGGATCATTATCTCTTATCGCAGCCTTTAATAACCCTTTTGCATCTCCAGGTGTTGATGGTACAACAACTTTTAATCCAGGGGTATTAGCATACCAATTTTCAAATGCCTGTGAATGTTGAGCTCCTAATTGTCCTGCTGATGCGGTAGGTCCACGAAAAACGATTGGTAGTGGAAATTGTCCTCCTGACATTAAGTTTACTTTGGCAGCAGCATTTATAATTTGATCTATTGCAACCAATGAAAAATTGAACGTCATAAACTCAACAATTGGCTTCAAACCGTTCATTGCAGCACCAACAGCAATCCCTGTAAAGCCATTCTCGGCAATTGGAGTATCAATTACACGCTCAGGTCCAAACTCATCTAACATGCCTTGAGTTACTTTATAAGCACCGTTATATTCAGCTACCTCTTCCCCGATGATAAAAATGTCTTCATCATTTCTCATCTCCTCATTCATGGCTTCCCTAAGTGCTTCTCTGAATTGTAATGTCTTCATAATCGATATTTTGAACACCAAATTTAACAATTTAAATGGTTTTCTCAATATTTTAAAATGGAAAATACTCTCTTAAAAAATACAACGTTCAAATGCACTTTTTTTTTAATTTGTAACAAATTTTTTTCTAAAACCTTTTATTAATTTAAACCGTAATAACAATATTGTCTTTTAAAATTTGAAATTTTATGAAAATATTAGTTTGCATAAGTAGTGTCCCTGATACTACAACCAAAATAAGTTTTACAGAAAATAACACAGCACTCAATACTACAGGTGTTCAGTTTGTCATCAATCCAAATGATGAATTTGCACTTACACGAGCTCTTCAACTAAAGGAGTCTAATCCAGGTTCAATAGTCACAGTAATTCACGTTGGGCTAGCCAAAAGCGATCCTATTATCAGAAAGTCCTTAGCCATAGGAGCGGACAGTGCAATTCGAATTGATACAGAAGCTGTTGATGCTTTACAAGTCGCAGGAGAAATAGCCGAATATGTAAAACTTAACCCTTTTGATTTAATTCTAACAGGTAAAGAATCAATAGATTTTAACGGAGCTATTGTTCCCCATGCACTAGGAGAGTTATTAAAAATACCTTCAGTTTCTCCCTGTACAGCTATAGATATTAATGGAACAGAAGCTAAACTAACAGGTGTTGTTGATGGCGGCAAGGAAGAGCTAACTGCATCGCTTCCAGTCGTTGCAGGTAGTCAAAAAGGAATGGTTGAAGAAAAAGAATTGCGCATTCCAAATATGAGAGGAATTATGCAGGCAAGGACTAAACCTTTAACTGTTGTTACTGCTTCAGGAAGTGCATTTGCTCAAAAAGTCACCACATACGACTCACCAGCTCAAAAAGCTGCATGCAAAATAATAGACGCAAATAATGTTGAAGAATTAGTAAATCTACTTCAAAATGAAGCAAAGGTTATTTAAAAAATATTTTTGAGTAACTTATTTAGAAAATTAAAAATTATTAAAATGTCTGTATTAGTATACATTGAACAAATTAACGGTATTGTCAAGAAAAATGTTCTTGAAGCGGCATCTTATGCTGTAGCTTTTGCTGAAAAAACAGGAAGTTCTGCTTCTGGAATTATAATTGGAAATATTAGTAATGAAGAACTCAATAAAGTTGGAAATACTGGAATTTCAAAAATATTAAAAATAGAGGGTTATGATTATTTAAATCATCAAAAGATTGCTGCAATTGTTTCAGAAGTAGCTAATACTGATCATATCTCGACAGTTATCTTTGCAGGATCAGCCGAAGGAAAAGGTGCTGGCTCAAGATTAGCTATAAAAATTGGAGCTGGAATTATAACTGAAGTTGTGGAGACTCCTTCATCAATTAATCCAATAATCCTTAAAAAGAAAGCATTTTCAGGTAAAGGTTTTGCAAATATTGAATTAACGAAGGGTAAAAATGTAATTGTAATTTCAACCAACTCATTTGGAGTCCATACTAATGCAAAAGAAATATCTGTTGAATCATTTACCTCTTCCAAGAATGACGATTCATTAAAACATAAGTTATTTGATAGAAATACTAAAGGTATCTCATTACCTGATGCTGAATTAGTTGTTTCTGCTGGCAGAGGTCTAAAAGGGGCTGAAAATTGGGGAATAATCAATGATCTTGCTGAATCACTTGGAGCAGCTACTGCTTGTTCTAAACCAGTTTCTGATATTGGGTGGAGGCCCCATCATGAACATGTTGGTCAAACAGGGATTGCTGTTTCTCCAAATCTATATATAGCAATTGGTATTTCAGGAGCTATCCAACATTTAGCTGGAGTAAGTTCATCAAAAACGATTGTTGTAATTAACACAGATTCTGAGGCTCCTTTCTTCAAAGCAG
>MDSY01006198.1_pt1 | contig 11652 bp, 13 predicted proteins | sample 811131 | NCBI WGS metagenome assembly MDSY01 (sample SAMN05326643, study PRJNA326480) | marine metagenome | isolation source: seawater | place: Atlantic Ocean: South West | collected 2010
CTGGAGCCACCGGCGAGATTTGAACTCGCGACCTCCTCATTACCAATGAGGTGCTATACCCCTAAGCCACGGTGGCAGTGGTTCGCCCCACCCACCAAATGAATATAATCACTTCGCGAAGCACGGCTTCAACCAACGGGTCGATACACCCGCCACCCATCACTTGGGAAGCCACCGCTTAGCGTGAAGGGGGCTAAAATATCCTCTACCCGTTCCCAATACGAAAGGCTAGGAGTGAATTCTTCCCCCGGAGCGACGACGAGGACGACGTTGCAGTCGGGGTGGTCGTCGAAGAAAGTCTGCACCTGTTCGCTCGTTCGCCAATACCCCTCAACGGACTCGGCTCCGGTCAAGTCCACATGTGTTTTCAGAACGTACAAATGGTGCATAGCCAGGGTATCAGGTGCAACCATGACCAAACACGAATCCTCCTCCTCCCAGGAGTCAGCGAGCCATTCACCGGCATCTTCAGACCACAATTGCTGACCGAAGAGGGAGACGAACAAGATCAGGGGGGTCAAGGTAGCAAATGCGACTCGGAATCGAGACCATTCTGTTTTCAGGCCTACCGTGTTTGGAGGGCACCATTTGATGAAGAGGAGGAATGGAATCAACAAGGCTGTGGCATATCGGCCGTTGTTTCCCAAGACGACCATCGTTGCCAGCAATGGTCGATTCCAGAGGCTTGATTCGAGCGTCCACAAAGCAGCGATGTAGGCGACAATCCCCGTCAAAAGTGCGCATGAATAAACCGCCAACAACGTCGGCCCCCGGCCACGCATCTCGCCAATGGCTTTCCAGCGAGTGGGAACAAACGGCCAGAGGAAGAAACCGATGAGGAGGAAAACGAGGACCACATGGGTCAACGCAACCACCGATGCGGCAGCGAATCTGAGGGGGTGTTGGCCCACGATGCTCAACGTTCCCGTTCGAGAAAACAATCCAAACAGAAAAACGGCGACATACAGAAGGGTCGAGACCGTTGCAGCCATTTTCCAAGGATGGCGAGTGTAGCCACGCGTGGTCTCTGAGCCACGCTGGTCAAGCCACATCCATGCACTTCCAATCAGCACGACACCGGCCCAGATACCGAGGGAAACCATCATTCCAAATCCTTTCCAACCCAACAGGAGAAGGGTGGAGGTTGCCAGCAAAACAATGGAGAGAAAACACTGTCCCAAGCCCTCAGCACGATGAAAGAAAAATCCTGAGACGCCTAACCCAACAATGCAGGCGAGTATACCTTCGTCGTACCCTCGTCCACTAACAAACAAAAAGACGGGGCTAAGAAGAACCAACGAGGACCACATCGGGTCAAAATGGAAGCCTTCATCACGCCATCGGGGGACAAGCCCAGCCAAAACTGCCGTGCACAAAACACCGACGAAGGACGTCAACTTAACGCTCCAAGCAGATGAATACCAAGGTGGAATGTACCCCTCATAACTGTGATTGGAGGATGGTTCTTGCACCCGTTCATCCTCAATCCGCAGCTTGTCCCAGGCCAGATCTTGCCCAGGTGCTCGGTCATCGGCTGCTGCATTCAGTCGAACATGGGCATCGAGACCAAGATCGCTGTTCACCATCGCCAAACCGTGTAGGATAAGGCCAAGGATAAGCAAGGCATACCAGCGACGTACTGAGCGTCTTCCACCTTCCTCCACGGACATTCCTAACGCGTGGTGAACATGGAGATTACGGTCAAGTCAACGAATTGGCGCCGAGAGAGAGATTTGAACTCCCGAGGGAACAGGCCCACGCGATTTCCAGTCGCGCGCACTACCAGGCTATGCGATCTCGGCTCTAACCTGCCCGACCCCCACTCTTCGTTTAACCATCACCCTCTGGAAAGCACAAGTGTAACGAAGAAAGCGAAAGGACTCAAAGGGGCGACCTCTACCGTTGGACCATGGGCGAGGAAACGGGTGTTGAGGCCGGACCTCAAACGACCAGTTCCGCCCTTCCGTTTCGCATGGTGGACATCACCTTGGCCAAGCCTGTCCCCAACCATCTACCGATGGCCGATTCCATCAACACCGTTCGCAAAGAACTGGTCTTTCAATGGAAATTGCTGACAAGTGAGTGGAATCGGGCTCATTATGTGACCATCGGATTTGGATTTTTAGCCCTCGTTCTTGGTTCGGTTTCGAGTGAACTCTGGAACGGGGGCGATGCAAAAATAGCGGGAGTTGATGGAGTGATGGCCATCAGCGGGTTCCAATTCTTCCAGATGCTGGTATCGATCATCTGCTGGATTTGGTTTGCCTACCAAGCTTTGGTGTTGTTCCCTATCATGCGAGTCCATGCCATCTCGCTTTTGATCATGTGGAACGGTTTGATTGGAGCGCAAATTTTCTTTCACCAAAACAACCCGAATTTCCCGATTGGATTTTCCCTCGCCGACATGATGTCAGGAACACTGGTCCTCCTTGTTGTGTTTTTCTTCCTCTTTTTCTTTTGGAAAGCGGTTGTCGAAACTCGGGACTTGCACGTTGAAATCAACCACTTGCACGAAGACGTCCGAGTGATGGAAGAAGCACTAGCAGAACATTCCCTCCGTGGTTGGACCACGGCGCTTGGTGCATGGATTCTGCTCGTCATGGTCTCTGCTTGGGCCGGTTTGCACCATGTTGCGTCCTTTGGTGAAAGCAATCTTGTTTACCTCATCCTGCACCTGATGACCGGACTTCCTGCTGTTCCTCTGCTGTTGTTCGTGCTTTGGTACCCCCAGCGCATGTTGGGCAACCAAACCAGTGTTCGAACACGGGCCGCCGTTGACGCTTCGTTGGAAATGGCCAATGAAGGACTGATCATTCGGCCCAGTGGAGCCGCTTGCCCAGAATGCGGTGCCGCCTCAAACCTTGGATTGAACAATTCTGGTGAACTCGTTTACCCGTGCTTGGCCGAAGGTTGCAGTACACCAACGGTGATTGGAACCAATTGTTTGACATGTTCCGAGCCCATGCCTAACCGTATCGCTTGTCCATCATGCGGCGTCAACGCACCCGCACTTGACTACATGCCAGACCAGGAGGCGTGGTAAGATGTTTAGCCGAAACAGAGACGATTTTCCAACCCTACGAGGCGACCACGCCCCTGCTTACCTTGACAACGCTTGCGTAACCCTCAAACCTCAATCGGTCATTGACGCAATTCATCGGTACTACACCGAGACCCCGGGTTGTGGTGGGCGTTCAGTTCACCGTTTTGGAACAGCCGTTTCCAAATCAGTCTCTGAAGCGAGAACGAAACTCGGTACTTTTCTCAACGCCCCCACCCCAAATGAAATTGTCTTCACTCGAAACGCCACCCACTCCATCAATCAAATCGCTCACGGCATGACCTGGGCCAAAGGGGATGTGGTTTTGACCACGGACAGGGAACACAATTCAAATCTGGTTCCGTGGCTTCAACTTGAACAAGAACAGGGCATAGACCACCGAGTTGTGGCAAGCCATCAAGACAACACGTTTGACATGGAAGCGTTTGAAGCCGCCTGTTCGGAGGCAGGAAACCGATTGAAAATGGTCGCCATGAGCCACGTAGGCAACTTGGATGGCATCGAAATTCCCATCGGTGAAATCACCAAGGTGGCCCACGACCATGGCGCCCTTGTGGCGATTGATGGAGCACAATCAACACCACACATGAACGTCGATGTTCAAGCATTGGACATTGATTTCTTGTCGTTTTCCATCCACAAAATGTGTGGCCCATCAGGAATGGGTGGATTGTGGGGCCGGTACGAATTGCTCGATGGACTTCGAACCATCCAGTCCGGTGGCCAGACCGTCAAATCCTCTTCCTACACCGATGCGACATGGGCGCCCCCTCCTGCTCGATTTGAGGGGGGCCTTGGCAACTTCTCGGGAATGATGGCGACCGGAGCGGCCATTGATTACCTCTCGAACCTGGACATGAACGCTGTCCATGAGCACGAAATCAGTCTAAATCGCATCATGACCAACGGCGTGAAAGACCTCCCCGGAGTTTCCATCATCGGTCCGGAAGACCCGAGTCAACGTGGGGGAATCTGCTCGCTGTTGATGGATGGATTGCCAGCACACGACGTCGCGCTTCTACTCGATGAAGCAGCAGGCGTGATGGTTCGAAGCGGGCAGCATTGTGTTCATTCATGGTTTGCCGACCGTGGACACCCTCAAGGTTCACTGAGGGCATCCGCCTACCTTTACAACAACGAGGAAGACGTCCGGCGCTTTGTTGATACATTGACTGAAATAGTGCATACCTTGAGTTGATGGCATGGAAGCGGCTGACCCAACGGGCGAATCAGTCGCAGAGAATGGACAATTCTGGCAGGCTCCGCAACCCTACCAAGCGGAACTGGCCCCCGAGGGTTCAGACATACGGGCCATCAAGATGATTGTCAGCATCACCTTGGGGTTCACCCTTGTTTTAGCCACGGGGTATTTGGCAGCGGTCATCCTAAGCGATGGGGCGATTCTTCTCCGTCCCAGTCAAGAGGCACTTGAGCGCCATGAAAGCTACAACGAACTGATTCGACCAGCATCAGAGGGGTTGACAGGGAAGGGCATTGTTGCATGCATGGTGGATTCAGGTATTGCCCTCGAACACCCCGACCTTGAAGGCATCAATCTGGTCGGTTGGCGGGATTTCATCAACGGAAACGGCAACCCCTACGACGACCACGGGCATGGCACGTCGATGGCCGGTTTGCTCGTTGCCAACGGCTGGCTCAAAGGCATGGCCAAAGACGTGGACTTGCTGGTGGCCAAAGCGCTCGGAGAAGACGGAAGCGGAAGCGATGCCATCGTGGCCGATGCGGTGGATTGGTGCGTTGATAACGGCGCTCACGTTATTTCTCTCTCCTTGGGAGGTGCGCCGAACATTCTACCGTTTTCAATCGGCTCGGGTCGAAGTTCAGGGGATGCAGCGAACGAAGCCATCGATGCTGGCATCTACGTCGTAGCGGCGGCTGGAAACGACGGTGAGGACGACGACGGAGACGTTGCCCATCCGTCAAGTGAAGCGGGCGTGATCTCAGTGGGGGGTGTCACCCTCAAAGGGACCCATTGGTCGGGTTCATCAAAAGGTGATAACAATGGCCGATTACTACCTCTCCCGATCCTTATGCCGAGAGGCGATCCGAACAAAAAGCCAGAAATTGTAGCCCCAGCCGAGGCCGTTCCTGTACTCGTCGAGAACGGAGGTTGGGGTCTGGCCGATGGAACCAGCGCGGCGACGGTGTATGTGACCGGTGCGCTATGCCTCCTCCTCGAGGAAAAACCATCGCTCAAGGCGGACGAATCCAGTGGAGGCTCAGACAACATCAACGCCGTCAAACAATGGCTGATGGAAAGTGCCGTACCGGAATCAGGTCAAGTCTCGCACGACGATTACTACGGGTATGGTCTGCTCAACGTTTCAGGGCTGATCGAGCAAGCCACTCAAACTTGAACGGGCAACCAGGCCACAAGCGTGCCTCCGAAAAGGGGCATGAACGCCAAGTGATGCGTGCTTTGAGTTTCACTGACGACCTCAATCCAGCGATTGAAACCCGTGACCAAAGCCATGCCAACCTCGTCATCATCCGCGACATCACCGGTTGGCATGTCTGGTTCCACCGTGAACAAAACGCCGTTTGGGTTTAACTGTGGGAGGTACCTCGAAACCAGTTCGGCACGAACGGGCGAAGGGCCATCGACGATGATGACATCGTACCCCGCCTCGAAGGGTGTTTGCGAGAGTTCAGAACCCGTTGCGGATGCCAAGGACCAAGCCAAGTGTTCAGATGCAAGTTGTACCGGGTCTCCAACAACCACGTTTGACCAAGCCATCGCCTCGTAGCGTTGAAGAAGACGCTTCAAAATGACACCAAATTTGCCGCCTGGCTCAACCAGTGTCAGGGCGTTTGGACTGCGGTTCTTGCGGTCAAATTCATCGAGCAGCCACGCCGTTCGATGGCCAATGCTCGCGCCAACTTCCAGCAAGGATGTTGGCTGAAGACGCCCCACGGCATCCCGAAGGCGTCGAAGGACCGAAAGCGACCAGGTTGACAGCCCCATGTGCTGGAGTTGTTCGTGAATGTTGGCAGCAATTTCCGGTTCACCCGAGGGTTGCTCACTGTCTTTGGCCAAGATGAAGCTGAGGAGATCACTTCGTTCAATCTCCCCAAAAGGGTCGGCCATGGTACTGGGTCCCCCATCTCCAACATCAAGCCTTGCACACCATCCAAGTCGGAGGGTTCAAACCAAGTGGGTTCAGCGCAAAGAACGAGGGAAGCCCGTGGACGAAGGAGATGACTGGGATGAAGAGGAAGAAGTCCTCGACAATGCCACGTATTGTCCATCGTGCGATGAGATGACCGCCCACGATATTCTCCGAGAGAAAAAAGTTGGAAATGGAGCCGATTTCAAGGTGCGATGCCTGGTGTGCCAACACGTTCACACCGTCGAATTTCGACCACCACCTCCCACCAACATTCCGTTTATTCTCACCGACGGGCCCCATTCTCAACGGGTGGTGTTGGTCGTCGATGCCGATGAGGAATTCGTGGTCGGGGATGTATTCGAAGAGGCTGAGATGCTTTGGCGAATCCATCAAATCGAGACAAAATCCGAGCGAATGACGAGGGCAGATTCGGCAAAAAACATTGCACGAATCACCGCTTTACGAACGGACATGGTTCGTGTAAAACTCACCCTGACCCGTGGTGAAGATTCAACCGCCGATGTCATTGTGGTTCCACAAGACAAGACCTTCACCGGCTCTCATCTCATGGAGCACAACGGAGAGACGTGGCGTATCCGTGCCATACATACCGGTTCAGGCCGGACGATGCGAGGCACCGTTGAGGCACCCAATATCAAACGAATGTACCTCCATGAGCCACCAAATCCAGAGCACTTCACCCCGCGCACGCCGAGGGAACGAAGACAAGCATGGAAAGAAGGGCGATTAGGTCACAACCCGAATCCCGAACGTCCCAAAGAGCACGTCAAGAAGGGAGTCAACCCAAATCAACCACGAAAGCGGACAAGAAAAAAGAAGCGGGATTGATCACGGACGGTTCGTCCATGGCATTAAGAACGCCTTTGCTACTTGTGTCCCAATGGTGGGATTTTCCTTGAGACGACGGATGCTGTATTCGTACCATTTTTCTCCATAGGGGATGTAAACACGTGTCCGATGGCCCTCATTTAACAAACGCCGACGAAGCGGGCCTCGAACACCAAGAAGCAATTGAAATTCATATCCTGGACCTTTGTGATGGCGCTGAGAGCCAGCGTTTGGCCGTGGGTCGTTAATTCCCGGACCCATCTCGTACGATGAAAGGGCAGACAAGGTATGGTCAATGACAGGCAGGTCATGGCTAGCAACCCCTACATAGGCCCCCGCAGCAAACATACGGTCAATGGCCGCATTGGTCGCATCGACGATGTCCCGGTAACCCGTGAATGAGATGTCTTCTGGTTCCAGATAGATCCCTTTGCAAATGCGGTAATCAGCGGCGGGTCCGAGGGCAGTCTCAAGGGCATCAATGTCGGCCAGCGTACGAAACAATCGACCTTGCAGGACGGTTCCAACATTCGTCAATCCTTCGCTGTGCAGAGCAAGAACAACATCAATCGTCTGCGTGGTCACGCGATGGTCTTCCATGTCCAGCCGTACAAACATGTCCTCTTTTGCCGCCATTTGGACAAGCTTTCGAATGTTTTTCATTCCGGCTTCCGGGTCAATAAGCAAACCAAACGCCGTAGGTTTGATGCTCAAATTAGCATCAAAACCGTGTTCTTGAATGGCGTTCATGACACGAATGTACTCCTCCAAAAAGAAGGTGGCTTCGTCCATTGACGATATCTCTTCGCCGAGGACATCAATCGTAAAGCAGGCACCCTCATTGGTGAGGCGCTTCATCACGGCGACGGCTTCGTCAAGACTGGCGCCTGCGACATAACGTCGGCTCACCCATCGGACAAACCAGCGCGGCATGCGAACGGTGGTGGCGACAATCAACTTGGAGAACCACCCCACCATGCACGAACCACTCCCAAGCCGCTCTTTGACCCTTTGTGCAGAACCTCAAGACAGACCGAGTCGATCCTTGATTTGTCGCGTGGTAAGGAGAGGAACATTTTCAGACGCCAACAAATCCCGTATTGCCTGTCTTTGCCATCCCCTGAACGCTTTTTTATCCATTGAGCAAACGAGTTCACCACCAGGAAAAGCTTTCTTTGTAGAAGCCAGGGCACCCAGAATGGATTGTTTCCATGTTCCACCAACCACTCCATCCTCGCCCTTGATGAACGGGAGTGCATAGGTGGCCAACATGTGGCCAAGCCAGACGCCGTCCAACGAGGCCAATTGATTCGCTCGAGGGGCATAGTGACCTCCTCCGAGGGTGACGAGTACAATTTGGCCCTCGTGAAGTGTTGAATCCCAACCGGATTCTGTTTCATTGAGCAACCCATCTCGAATGATGTGGGCTAAGACATCGGCAGCACCCCGGTGACCCCACGTGGCTTCCGTGGACCCCACTTCGATGAACAAGCATGGAACAGAAACCGATGGACCGTGATGGGTGACTTCCAGTGAAACATCAAAGCCGTCAACGCGTCGGTCCATGGCTGCACGTTTCAACAGCAATTTCCACCATGGGGCCAAACGGGTCGATGGAGGAGGGGGTGACCCGCCATAACCCCCGTACTGTCCATGTTCGCCGAGTGGAAGATGAGGGACGCCAATCGGATGCAGCGTTAACGAGGCTTGACCGCTGGCTGCGACATGCCGTGATGGAAAAATAATCTCAGAAACGGGTTCCCCTGTGGCGTCATGCCAACGTCGCTCCAAATGGTCCTCAAACAACAGGCCATCCGGGAGGTAAATCATCCGCAGATGTTTGAACGCATAAGCGGGATGGTCTTCAACCGGGGGCAGGGATTCCCATCGGTCAAGTTCTCGAAGGATGTCGGCCTGGTTCGTACTGGCCACATCTTGTTGGTTCACAGCGATGAGAACAACCGACCCAGCCTCCATGGGTGGACCTGGTTCATGTCCTATTTTGAGGTGACCCAGACGAGGATTGACATAGAGGCGACCCGTCTTCGTTGCATGAACGAGGCGTTGCCCCCGAACGTCCCGTTTCTTCCCGACAAACTCATCCATCACGAAGCGGGTGCCTTGGTAACGGGAATGGATGGAGAGTTTCTCTGGCTTGACAAAGAAATGAATCCCGTCTCGAACCAGGCCAGTCCGCATCCGATGCGGATGAATTTAGGTGTCATCGTTAGCGACCAACTGGTGGCGACATGGCTCGGCCGGGAACTGATGCTTGCCTGCATGGGATCGATGACGGTGAACACCGCAGTAGACGGGCACCAACGGGCCGAACTCCGGACATCCATAGGAACCCGGACCTCCCACTATCCAGCCGGCACGACATGGTCCCACGCCTTGGATGCTGAGCCCATGGCAATGGCCAGCGATGGCGAAGTGGTGGTGTTTGAATTGTACCACCGTGGGTTGTATGGCATTGGCCTCAACGCTCACGAACATTGGAGAATGCCAACCCCCGAATGGAGCTATCCAAAACGGCGACCACGGAACAAAGAAACCATTGCCCTTCATGTCCACAACGGTGAATGTTGGATCACCTCCCGGGGAGGACGTGTACAAAGGCGGTCACTCTCGGATGGACTACTCATCGAGGAACATTTGCTCGAACAGGTTGAGAGTCCATTGGAACACCACTTCAAACACGGTGAGCATGACTTGCTCTGTTCAACCAGTGGGACGGTCACTTGGCTGAGTTCAATGAGGGTGGTCAAACACGTTCAATTGAGTGGACCAGTTCAAAGTGCTGTTTGGGACGAGCAATTCAATGGTTGGCGTATTGCTGGGTGGAGAGAAGAAATTTTTCTCGCTGAGCATCATCACGACCGACGGGCTACACAAGAACTTCCGGTGCACATCGTACCCCTTGGATGCGGAGCGTTGGTGTTGTACAATGACGGGTCGTGGGAAAACAGCCCGTTTGAATTCGCAGCGCCGAACGAGGAGTGATTCACTCGTTCATTTCGGTGTAACCGCATTGCCCACAGGATTTGCGGTCCTTGTGAATGGCCAAGAAAACACCTTGACCGCATCGCTCAACTGGACAGTGCTCGGCACGAATCAACTTGCCGTCTTCAATCTTGTACTTTGACCACTTGGCCTTGGGGTTGGGACCATCACCCATCATTCATCGCCTCCTTCAGGTTCGGCTTCCTTCGTCGCTGAAGTACTGCGAAGCGCCTCGTGTCGAGCGTTGATGTAGCCGGGTTCAACCGCCATGGCTTCGGCCGAGGCGTAGATGTAAGCAAAGCCCGTGGTGAGGGGTTGCCCAAATCGGGTAGAGCAGTCCTTGACCACGATCAATTCACGGTTGGAACCAGGCTCCAGCGAATCGATAGCATCGATGAGTTCTTTGCGAGATGGCGTTGATTTTTTGTCGTGCTTCCAACTGAAGGAAAGCTCAACGCGATTCAAGATTTTGTTTTCTTTACGGTCTTCTATTTTCATGATGTTCACCTTCAACGAATGTTCACTTTCAAGGCATAACGGCCTGGCTTATCGACTTGCAAACGCTTGGCGATTTCCGAGCGTTCTGGATTCACGATGATGACGTAGCCGGTCCAATCGGAGGAAACTGGAGCTGATGGACAGCGTGGGCACTGGTCGACACCGTCTTTGAGCACAAGGTGGCACTCGCCACAGGAGAAAGGCATCTTGACCATGTTCACTCACTCCCCTTTTTCCACTGCGGTGATCCGAGGCCATCCTGCTTGCTGGTAAGTCCAATCTTTGAGCGACGAGGGTCCGAGGTGTCAGGTGAAAGTGAAACGATTCGGGCCCGTACGAAGGAACCAATGGAGAGTTCACGGCCGGATTGCCGACCAATGATCTTGTTGGCACCAATGTTGATGTCAACTGGCTCATCCATGATTTGGGACTTGTGAAGAAGTGCTTCCATTGGGCCAATTCGGACGAATGCACCGAATTCATTGACTTCAGAAACGGCCCCTTCAACGACCTCTTGGTCATCCATGCAGAAGAGAACGGCGTCGAATTGGACGCGTTGGTAAATGGCGCCATCCCCGTGGATGATTCGCCCACGACCGAGGGTCTTGTGGTTGTTGGTGACCAGAACAAAGCGGTTTTCTGAATCGAATTTCCCTTCAAACGCATCCATTGACAAACGGTCAATGTGCTGGTCAAGGGACTGTCCCTTTCGCATGTATTCCGCTGGAATGCGGATGGTGTCTTCCTTGGTTACGACCTTGTACATTTCATCACCTCTTTGCGTTCTCGAGAGGCACGATGAAGACGGGAAGTCAAACGACTCTTCCGTCCTTCACCGGTGAACCCTCAGGAGAGAATGCGACCGAAGTCAGTCTGTCCACCGACGGCCCCTATTTAATTCAAGCGGCAAACCCGAGGTCAACATTCCACGGCGTGGCCTTGTTTCGCAGGTCTTGAAGCAAGGGAGAAAAGGGGTTTTAGGGGTTGATGGAGCCATAAGCAATAACAACCCCCCGAAGCAGGTGAAACATTATGACAGCAGCGAAGGCACTCGGCACCCCTCGCCATGCTGTCGCCTTCGTGATGATTTGGCTGATGGTAAGCGTGGTC
>MDSY01098848.1_pt1 | contig 11652 bp, 6 predicted proteins | sample 811131 | NCBI WGS metagenome assembly MDSY01 (sample SAMN05326643, study PRJNA326480) | marine metagenome | isolation source: seawater | place: Atlantic Ocean: South West | collected 2010
ACATATGGAGCGATGAGCAGTATTGGATCTCATACATTCATGCAAGATACCATGAAGATGGTATCAAAGTCTCCGAGATTGCAAGGGAACTGAACATCTGTGGCGTTCCGACCAAGCGTGGAGGAAAGTGGGCTCACAAACAAGTTAGTCGAATCTTGAAGCGTGGGCCATAAACAAGCTTATAGCTTATTTACCGTTGCCTTCACTTGGTAGACATGCGATTCGTAGATTTGTTCTGTGGCATAGGTGGCTTTCACGCTGCTCTAAGCCAATTAGGACATGAGTGCGTGTTCGCTTGTGATGCTGATGTTGATGCAGCAGAAATGTACGAAACGAACTTCGGCATCAATGCACATCATGATGTTCGAAATTGCAAAGGTTTGCCTGCCTTTGAGATATTATGCGCTGGATTCCCCTGTCAGCCCTTCAGTAAATCAGGTTCTCAACAAGGATTCAATGATTTGACGAGAGGTACTCTTTTTCACGAAATTATGAGGATTGTAAGGGAATCAAAGCCGAAAATTCTGCTTTTAGAAAATGTTCCAAATCTTCAAACACATGATGAAGGAAATACATTCCAAATCATCAAAGAATCAATTGAGGAAGAAGGATATCATTTTTCAAGTGCCATTCTTAGCCCTCATAATTTTGGCACACCACAAATTCGTAAAAGGCTGTATATGGTAGGAATAAAAAAAGAAAATTGTAATGAAGAGGAGTACAAATTCCCAGAAGGTACACGGCAAATAACCCACGTAAAATCAATTCTAGATAAGAAAAAATCAGTCGATAAAAAATATTATCTTTCAAAAGAAGAAACTCGAATTCTAGAGCATTGGAATTATTTCATTAAAAATATAAGCCCTGATGATAAGCCTCCTAGCCCCACATGGAGCCAAGACTTTGGGCGAACCTACTCTCTCAATCACATTCATCCCATTTCCAAACAATGGCGAATCACTGTTAAAGATTTGAAAAAGAATTTAGAAAAAGACGATTTGTATGTTCCAAAATCCATACTTCGAAAAGAAGTGTTGAAACGCTTTCCGCCTTACATTATTTCTGCCAAGAAACCTCTTCCAGAATGGAAAAAGAAGTTCATTGGCAACAACAGATCTTTTTGGGAAAAAAACGAACAGTGTCTTGACAAGGATTGGCTATCAGTTGTTAGAGGTTTTGAACAAACTTATCAAAAATTTGAATGGCAGGTCGGAGACGAGGCTAGAAACATTTGGAAACACATGATACAATTCCGGCCATCTGGAATTCGCGTCAAGAGAACAAATTCCATTCCTGCACTAGTGGCAATTGCTCAAATCCCAATAATTGGCTGGGAAAAGAGAAGAATGACTCCCAAGGAATGTGCTCGTGCTCAAGACTTCGACGTAGATGGGGTTATTTCTGATCCATATCTCATCAGCCATATCGACTCGAACGCTTACAAGCAATTAGGTAATGCAGTGAATGTCAAAGTGGTGAAATTGATATTTGAGTCTGTAGAGTCTTATCTAGAAATCTGACAAGGCCTTTTTGAAGATTGTTTCTTTATCTCTCTCAGAGACCCTATTTGCGTCACTTAGATTGACAACCCATGTGGCATCGGTAATTCCATCGGGCAAGGGAAGGATACTGGGGATGTCTTCGAATAAGTATAAATTCATAGGAATCCCTGTACTTAGTATTAAACAAATATCCTGTCTATTGGATTTATTCCATTTTCTTTCTTGCAGAAGGTTGACTAGTTTTTTTTGTAGCAATGTGTCATTCATTCTTTCGCAAATTATTTCAGTCAATTTTGCAATCGTAATACTAGCCCCTCCTTCTTCTCGTTTCACCCCTATACTTACGAGATAGCCTCCTTCTTCATCAGGTTTCAAACACAACTGATCGGCACTACTAATCTCATGCTCTCTAGTACGCTTTTCAGTGGTTTTAATTTCAAAAATGTGTTTTGTTTTTGGAAATCTAAAATCACGTTTTGCAATATCGGAACCTTTCCATGAATCAAGGCATTGTTCAAACTCTTCTCTAGACTCACATCTGAATATCAATTCTTTCAGGAACCATAATTCTCCCCAAAGACCCTTTAATTCCTCGTCTGTTAATTTATTATTCGGCATTTTGAATAACTCTCGGAATTTTTCAATTGCTAAGAGTAAGTCTGAAAAGGAATATGGTTGTTTACATTCCTCAATCAACAATTCGATTATAGAGGAAACAATTTTTGGATCGGCGGTGTCTTTAATCTCGACTCTAACACAGTCGCTTAGTAATCGTTCTTCACCCGAAGGTAGAATTTTCAAGGAATAACGGCCTTTAGAAAAAAACCGAATATTTTCAAGATTCGGTGGTTCAGGATCATCTGGAACATTATCTAAGAAGATTCCCAACGAATTTTCTGAACTCATCGAAACATACAAATTAGATACAAGATTTTTGGATGAGAGTTGCCCAATATTCGGAATGGGTATTGTTGAAATGTGTGAAATTATTTTGCTTCTATCCATCTTTTCACCTTCATAATTCCCGACCTGCAATCATTTTCACATCAGAATCATCCATTAGTAGAGAGTTCGCTATACCGCTCCCTCCTGGACCTCCAATCGGAAGACTTGCGATAAATCCAACAAGAGGACTCTCTGAAATTAACTCAGAATCTTTAACTGGATCTAAATACCACTTTCCTGGCTTTCCGTCCTTTCTTTTATTCAAAACATAATTTTGATCTAATTTATAGAATACAAACAAAATAGGTGCTCCAATAACGCGCTTTCTTGAGCGTCTTCGTTGCCATTTTTCTTGTTTAGAACTTGGTATATCCTTGAACCAATTTTCATATTTTTCTTTGTCCATTTCTACCCTGTCTTTTTTCTGGCTCATGGCATCAATAAACCAATCTCCAGAGAAATTTCCTGCTGCACCAGCAGCTAGATTGGTAAATGAAGCGCGAATGTTCCACATTCCGTCAGAACCATCCATATCTCTTCGTTTTTGAGATATTGGCGAATTTCCATCTCCAAATCTCTGAACAATATTAATGGATGGAAATGGATTTTCCGAAGTTGATTGGCTTTTCCACTTTCTTAGATAACGTGCTAATTCATCGGGGCGGATTTGACTGGGTGCTCTATCATCATATTGTATCGATTCTAAAAGTTTGGTCAATGATTCGAAATCAACATTAGTCCATAATTTCCCTCTCGACCCGGCAATCAAACTGTTAGGTGTTCGTAAATCTCCGAGGAACTGATCTAAAATCTCAATATTGTTTGAAGAATTTCTGACTGAAGGTTGTTTAAATTGAACTCCATTTCCACTGTAGGAATCTTCCAACTTTGTAGTACATTTACCTCTCTTGGAGTACCCTGTAACTTGGTATGAGTCACGAGCCATTAGCATAAAAATTGATTGTTTTGGAGTATATCCTCGAAGGATTGTTTCCTTGGCTTGATTCATCAAATCTTTATTATGGTCTGCTAAATCTTTGAAGAATTTCTGATGTGCTGGTTGAATGTGCAAGGTCAACATATCTTCATATTCTTTCTTTGCACCAAACCATCGACATCTCTGAAGTTCTGTATCGATTGCTGGTTTTTTTGCTAAACGCAGATAGTAACTCACACACAATCCTTCTATTGTTAATCCGCGCGAAAGTAAATCTCCTCCAATCAATATCAACGCTCTCGGAGGTCTTCCTTTACCATCTTCTAAATGATATGGTAACTCGGAACCTTCATCACTGTTAACAACTCTAATTCCATCTTTGATATGGTCTTTATTTTCTGCGGAAACTTGTGAAATGATCAATTTGATATAGTCATCTAGATTGTGGATTTCAGGACGAGCTTTTGGGTCATATCTAATCATCTGGATATTGGTATCAATTCGTTCCCATCGATTTCTAATTTGCATATCTCTATCATTATTGAAATCATATTCATAATTTCTCGACATCAAATTTAGAATTGCTTTAGAACAGACCCCCCAAGCATCTTCAACAACATCTCCAATGACACTTTGTGCTGTTTTCAATCGATTTACATGAAACATCAATGAATGATCAGGATAATTTGGCTCTGGGTCAAAATCTTCTCTCCACCAGCGAATTGCTCCTGTTAAAATGAAGTCGAAAATAGCAGAATACATTGATGATGGTGGGCCTTGATCTTTCCAATCTCTGAATACACTTAATTGCCAATCACTGAGTTTTGGAGAATCTTCTTTTTCTAATTCAGCTTCAGTGGCAGGATCCCCATAATTAGGAAATTCATCTGGAGGAATTTTACAAAGCAACATTGACGACATTCCATTGAAAAAATCATCTGGTCCAACATACTTATCATGTGCTTCTAAAAGCCACAGCAAGTTTTCTGGAAACAGTTTTGACTTAGGATTGGATAAAAGCACTCCTTGAGGGGTAGCAGTATATCCAAGATATGCATTTTGAGTAATTTCATCTCTCAACTCGCAAATTAATCTATGTATTGTGCTTCCATTTTCTTTGTTTCGCTTAGTATTTAGAGAGGAATGATCTGATTCATCATCTAAGATTAAAGTGGGATATTTAGATCCATTTTCATGCAACTTTTTCATTATCGCAGTTATTCCTCTGAGAGCATGAGGATTCTTCTTGATAACAAATATCACAGGACGACCTGCCCCATGAGTTAAAGAAGTCTCACAAACCTTAACTTGATCTTCAAGTTCTTTTCTACGGCTATTTTTTTCAAGATCCTTGAGATCTGAATCACTTCTTACGCCAAAATAAACATCGGTTTTTAGAATCTTCTCAAACACCTCAAATCGTCCAAGAGTTTGAAGTCTCAAATTCTCAGTATGCCCGCCAAGAACAATAAGAATTTTATATCCTATTTGTTGATCCAATGCTAATGATGAAACACCAAGCATACTTGCGGTTTTACCGCTTTGGACCTGCCCTAAAACTAAACCAGTTTCATTACCATAATCACTCCATTTATTCGGGCAGGGCAATCCATCGAGAATTCTTTTTGAATTGTAAAGCAAGTTCGGAATGCTCGGACCTGGAACAGGCATTTTCCATTTGTAGCCGTTTTCATCATGATCTGGATGAGTTAATCGACCCCACAACTCCAGATCTGAATCATCCCATTGCGGTTTAACCCAGCGCCATGGATTTCGTTCAGACAATGAAGTTAACGGACCTTCCAGTCTCTCAAGTAGACCCAACTCTTCTTCATCAGTGAAATCTTCAATTCCTTTGCTCATTCCAGGTAAACTTTCTAAGACCTCAAATGCTTGTTTTTCGCTTAATTCAAAGAAGGTAACAAAAAACGAAATCATGTTTTGTTTGAATGTTTCTGGTGGAAGCGATAGAGATGCTTTTTGTTTGTATGCATCCATCGCGAATTTGGCTCTATCTGCACTTAAATGTGGCAATCTTCTCATTACTTAACCCACCCTTGAAACTTAGCCTCTTCAATTAATTTTTCAAAATAGATTTTTTCTTTCAACAAATCAATAAAACCGGGTCTTGAAAGTTCGTCTAATTCATGTAATTCCTTCAGCACTTGCTCATATTCCGATTTAGAATTGACAATTTCTTCAACAAGTTCTTCGAGTAATTCACACCATTTGATTTGTGAATTCCATAGAGTAGTCGAGTTTTGCCGGACATTGAAAACCTCATTCATGTAGAACTTCTTCCACTTGTTTAGTATTTTATCCTTCGAGTCTTTGAGGTTCTTTAACTGATCAGGATAATTATGAATTAAAAAATCAGAACCAATCATTTGAATCGTATATGGCCATGCTCCAAAACCACCGCTTGCCCCGTCTTCTTTTAGACGATTGAATCTGTATTTGTCACCATACAATTCATGAGAACATTTTGCTGCGTCAATGAATTGTTTTTCGAAATTTACAGCAGTATCTGAATCATCATGATCTTCAAAGAATTTGAAGATTGCATTAGCAGTAGTCAGTCCTTTAGGAGAATAACGATAACCAAAGAATCTACATACACGGTCATAAGCTTTGAAACCGGTTAAATTTGTAAGTGATATTCTAATTAATTTTCTAACCCATTTAGTAGTTTCAGAAAATTCTGATGAATCAACATCTTCGCCTGCTAACTTGAATAATTGCTTATGTTGGGCATTTTCATGGAATACAGCATGCCGTATTTCTGCCCCGTTCAAGTTACTACCTCCGGTGTTATAACGTCTGAATAATTCGTAGATTGCGGAACGATGTTCAGAGAGTCCTTCAATATATGTCACAGGTATTTTGGTGTTCAAAATTCTTTCTTGAACAGCGTTTTCAAGCCCGTTAAATTGTTTTGTAGAATACCGGGCATTTTCTCCATTTAGAAGTCCTAAATGAAAAGTATTACTGCTTTGAAGATCTTTAGGCTTGATAAAACGTCTAAGAGTTGTAATTCTCTGGCGTCCGTCTACTAGCCACCAAGCATCATCATCAGACTTGATCAATAAGATTGATGGTAAAGGTATTCCGAGTAATATAGAATCAATTAATCCTCTTTGTTTCTTAATTGGCCAACGGAAATTTCGTTGAAATTCTGGTACGTAAATAGAACCCGACACAAATCCATCAACTATATCTCCAATTGTTTTCATTTTAGCAGATGTAATAGGATTTACTGAATTGAGGGCAATTTGAATATCCTCGTATTCATCAATTTCATCTACTAAATCTAAAGGTAATGAAACACCAAGATGGTCACATAAGTGAATAAATGCATCTTTCTTTACAGTAGATCCGCTTGAAATGTGCATCTCAGCATCAAAAGGTGGATCTATTTGGCACTCATCGAAAATCAGTTTCACCAAATTATGTTTACTAGTTTTACGAGGGGTTCGAATACCTAAACGATCGGATAATTCTTTCCAATACCTTAGTGTAACAGTAGAACCGCTCGAATAATAATCTGTTGATTCATTATTGAAGTGTTTCATCAAAAGGAAAGCCACTTTCTGCTTTGCATCTTTGATTCCATTATAATTGCCAATAGTAAGATCTTGAGATTCATTTTCTTCAGAATATCCCAATGTATCATTCTCTCGATTTTCGGCGATTGGATTTCGAAACTGCAACTTACCTGATAATGAATCTTTAATAGATATTTTTTGGTAAAGGTCTGTACTGTTTTTTCTATCATGTTTGAGTATAAATCTTTCAACCTTCTGGTAATCCCACTCTGCTCTGGATGGAAATGTCTCGTGTAATCTTTTCAAGAGGTTAAACAGGCCATAGCCATTGTTTGTATCAATTGAATTGATTATCCAATTCTCAACAACACCTTGATCTGTCATTACCTCTTCCCCAATAATATGGGCAGGACGGATGCACGTTTCAATCCTTTCGGCGATGATCCTCTTGATCGAAATCATTTCATTAAATGGGTTAGGTTGAATCTAAATTCCAAATCATCTCAATTACTGGATGAAGAGAAATTAGATCTAATTCAAGAATTACAAACTTCGTTAGATATTTTGAGTGACTTTTTAGATTCAAATTTAGAGAATTCTCAATCAAGTTATTCACACGAATTCCTTGATCAAGCACTACCCATTTGGGACAAATTCAAGTCACTAATGGAGGAAGAAATCTCTTGGGGGATATGGCGAACTGAACAGGAAAGAGAATTTTTTCACGGATATTCAGACAAGCATTTGAAAACAGAATTGAGAGAGAAATCTGTGACTTCCAAAACATATTATTCTGATGTACCTGATGAATTGATTTTGGATTGTATGCCTGTGACACAAAACGGGAACACATTTTATGTTGTCAAATCTACTGTTTCTTCAATAAATGCAGCATGTAGTGTTCCATCTTTCGACAAAACATTACCTTCAATAGAATCTGGAATGAGGGTACTAGATCGGGAACGTGGTCCTTCGGAATGGCAACGTAATCCTGATCCCCATCGTGTGGTTGCAATCGAGAGTTTCATTTCTTCTAGTGAAAGTGTAATCGCTAACACGCCATTAGTTTATTGTGCAAATAGCGATTACGTAAATTATGAAACTGATGAAAATGGGCTTATTGAAAAATTAAAAATAGATTTTTCTTTCCTAAAGAAACAAAAAGACGGTACATTTTGCGATCATGATAATTTGCTTGATCTAAGACCACTGTGGTTAATCGATGGACAACATCGAATAAGAGGGATTTCACAAAACCCTATCTCTGTAAAAACAGAGATCGCATTCATATTTTTCCCCGAAGATTTAGGAATCAGTGCTGCAGCTAAAATCTTTGCTGAAGTCAATACTTTGGCAAGAGATTTATCAGATTTGCATAAAATGTTCATGAGACATAGATTCCAGTTATCTTCGGTTGAAGGTGATAAAGATTACAGAGACTTTTCCAGAGGATTACCAGAAGAAAGAAATTCTCGTATGAACTCTTTGAGTTATGAATGTGCAGCATATCTTGCTAGTTCACCTAACTCTCCACTTCGAGAGTTGATCAAAATTTTAGATGAGAACCCAGAAGATAACCACATAATCGATGCAAAGATGTTTTGCAAAAATTCGAGACAATGGTTCAACGATAGCGGGCCTTATGGCATTAAATTAGACATTTCCAGAGAACAAATTTTCAAAGAAGTTGAAAATTACTTCTTAGCTCTAGAATCAATAGTCAATCACATTCCAAATCACATTAAAGATTGGGGCGATGGCCAAAATAGATGGACCAGAATGCCTCCTAGAATAGGTAAGAATGTTCTACAAAATACAAGATGTTTCAGAGCATTTTTGAGGCTATTGCCTGCTGCCATGTTGAAGTGCTCGGGCGAAGAACGTCCTTTGAGTCAAGAATTATTTGAAAAAGTGCTACAACCGATTTCTTGGATAGATTGGAACGATCAAGATCTTAACTCTGCATACGCAAAGAAGACAGGAGAGCAATGGTGGAAATGCCTTCTCATTTGGCTTGAAAATGCAATCAAAAATGGTGAAACGTATTCAAAGAGCGAGGTTATGACTGATAACTTGAATTCACTTGCTGGTAGAGGTATCCTTTCACCACCTAAAAAACCAATCATTTGTCTTGAAGAAGGATCTCCTGAATGGCCATCGCCAGGAGAAGATGTTGTTGTTTCCTCTCTTATTCCTTTGAACAGTATGTCTACTGCCACTTGGAATTTAAGAGATAATCAAAGATCCGTTAGAAATGACAAAGGAAAAAAGAAATTTAAGGCTGGCTTGAATGGAAAATCGATATTTACCATAAAACACAAAAGATGGATGGATGACACTGAATCTGGTAAACAACTTGAGATTAACGTAGACTGGATGAATGCCAATGGAGAACGAGGTGCTAGGCTCATTCTCAAGAATCCGACTAATTGAATTGTTAATATAGGCTAAGGACACACCGTGTTTATTGACTCTTAAGTGTCAAAAAAGGTACTGTTAGTGTCAGATTTCCATCAACAATTTCAATTATTATCAACAGATAGGAGAGTTATGGTGGTCCGAAGCGCATGGTTTGATTCTACAAAGCCAAAGTTTGTTGAAATGAAACCTCAGCAAATTGTGGATCGGCTAACTAGTGAAGGAACAAGTCAGCACTTTACTATAGAAAAGGAACAACAGAAAGAATGGAAAAGAAGTGTTAACATTCTTCAAGGATTTGAAAATTCAAGTAAAAAAGAAAGTCTCCATTTGCTTAAGGCAGTATTAACCAATCCAGCTCTCGAAGAAATTCATGGCATTGTCCTAGAATATGACTTTAGAAGAAGGGGCCTGCGAATGGATTGTATTCTATTCGCACCTGGTGTAATATTTGTAATTGAGTTCAAACGAAATAAAATTACCCAAAACGATCGCAATCAGGTCACAAATTATTGCATAAATTTAGCAGAATTCCATCACGAAACAACAAATTTGCTGAATAAAGGTGTAATCATAATCCCTATTGTGTGTTTGACTGAGGGAAAGGTTGGAAACACTTCGAACACTTTTGAATTTGCTTCAAAGCCTTATGATTCGATTATCAAAAAACCACTAGAGTGTGATAATGAGTCTTTGGAAAAAGGAATGCTAGAATCTATTAACTCAAGAAAATGTGATGTAGAAATAGATCGTAATCTGTGGATTGATTCTGAGTTTTCTCCGTCCTCAAATATATTGGATGCAGCCATTTCATTGTATGGACAACATGATGTTAGCGCCATAAAAAGACACTCTTCTTCTCTGGCTAAAATTAACAGTTGCGTTGATATAATTAAGGAAAAAATACGAGAAACAAAAGATAGTTGCTCGAATTCAATCATTATGATTTCAGGTGCTCCGGGGGCGGGCAAAACATTAGTTGGTTTGAATATCGCTTTTGATGAAGAATTTCGTTCTGATTCTGTTTTCGTAACAGGTAATGCCCCACTAGTTGAAGTATTGAATGTCGCATTGAAAAACTCGTATAAACACAAATCGGCATCTAAAGACCTTGATATTCCGTCTGGTTATGCTCATTCGAATGTGGATCATATCATCGAAAATTCTGATTTCAAGATCGTGAGTGCTCATAGATTCCTTAAGGAGAGAGGGAGTACAACAAATTCAAACGATGGGAAAATAATTGTATTCGATGAAGCACAGAGAACTTACAAGGAAGGCACGGAAGTTGGTAGAGAAAGATTGCCAAACCATGAGGCAAATTTGATACTTTCATCAATGGCTGAAAAATATCCAGAAAAAGGATGCTGTATCGTTGCTTTAATTGGACATAATCAAGTTCTTACGAACAAAGAAAGAGGTGTAATCGCTTGGTTCGAAGCTGCAGAAAAAGAAGATTGGAACCTCTATGTTGCAGATGAAACATTACAACAAGAAGGGTTTTTTGTTGATGATGAACAAAAAAGCAGGCATCAAAATAATTCCATAAGAAAGGTGATTAATGAAGGGCATCTATCTGATTCGATGAGATATTATAGAAATCAAGAAATTGAAAATTGGATTCATTTCTTGATGGCAAATGAAAATGAAAAGGCAAAGGAGATTTCAAACCAACTAGATATTGAAGATCGTATACTAATCTCTAGGAACATCGATAATGCCAGACAGTACGTGAGAGAGAAAACGTTTGGTTCTGAGAGAATGGGGCTTTTGGCATCATCTGGCGGAAAGAGATTGGTTGGTGAAGGAATTTATGTGATCCCTAAGACAGAAACTAAAATTCCACAATGGATGTTAACCTCTACAGATGATATTCGTTCATCAAATCTCCTCGATTCTGCAGTGACGGAGTTCAAAATCCAGGGATTAGAAATAGATTACTCGATAGTTTGCTGGGATGCTGATTTGAGGATCGAAAATAATATCTGGAAATGCCATAGGATTGCTGGAAAGGGTTGGCAAAATTACGATGCTCATCTGATACCACGGAAAAATGCTTACAGAGTTCTTCTTACAAGAGCAAGAAAAGGTATGGTGATTTATGTTCCAAAAGGTGATAAAACAGGTTTGGATCCAAGTAGAAATCCAGAATTTTATGACTCGATTTATGATTACCTGATCGATTGTGGAGCAGTCTCGATTAATGAGTTAAAATAGGTCTAGGACACACCGTGCGCTTTGTTTAAATTCTGTCTAAAAACCCTAATCAATTAAATAATACCCCCTTTGAGGGTAAGATATGGAA
>MDSY01099541.1_pt1 | contig 11652 bp, 1 predicted proteins | sample 811131 | NCBI WGS metagenome assembly MDSY01 (sample SAMN05326643, study PRJNA326480) | marine metagenome | isolation source: seawater | place: Atlantic Ocean: South West | collected 2010
ATGGGCCAACAAGTGCGCTGACAACATCGCAATGCCTGATGGATTCAACTTTACCTACTTCGGTACAGACTACAACTACACAGACAGCAGCGACCGTATCAACCTCGGACGACACGGTAACATGCACTTTGTGAGTTCTGGATCCACAGCATTGGTTCGAAGTATGACCACATGGTATGGAAACATGCCACAGTTGCCATACTCCTCGAGCAGCTTTGCCCGTGCAGGTACAATCGCACCATACTGGTCGTACTACGGTACTTACTACTGCTACCAGAACAGCAACATGGATTGTGGAGTGTACTACCGAACCATGCCTTTCGAAGGCAAGGGAACGGATGTCTCGTCTGACATTACTCAAGATACAACTTGGGATCTTTCAGACAGCCCAATCCGTGTGAACCCAAGCAACGACTACCTCACCATCTCTGCAGACTTAACTATCCAACCTGGTGTTGTGGTTCAAGTTGCATCCGGTAAGGGAATTTCGTTCGATGGAACATGCGACCAAATGACCCTCAACGGTAACAGCACCGACCACATCCTCTTCGAGGGCGCTGACGGTGCTGATTGGAAGGGAATGGCCTTCACTGCTGCCTGTTCAACAGGTACAGACGATCGCCACGTCTTCTCCTACGTTGACTTCAAGAACACCACAGACGCTGCTATCGCCGCTGGTTCACGCCACGGATCCTCGCCAAGCACCAACTCCAACGTTGGTAACTTCACGATGGACCATGTGACGTTCACCAACGTCGGCTCTGCTTTCACTCATGGAAGCGGAACAGGTACTGTTGTTTCCATGAGCAACTTCAACGTCGACACGGCCTCCTCGTCGTGCTTTGACTTTGCAGCTGACTCGGTGGTCTCACTGACTGAAGGTGTCATGAAGGACTGTAACACAGGCGGCGCAGTCGCTGGTGGAGCAATCGTCAACGTCGCTGGTTCAACCGGTGGTTCACTCTTTGTTGAGAACACAACCGTAACCAACGCATACCGCAACTTGATCGATGTCGACTTCGCAACCGTGACAGTCTCCAACGTAACCGCAACCACTACCGCTAACCTCGCTACTGGAACTGCATTCAGTTCCGCAGCAGGCAGTGGCAGTGAAGTTACTTTGTTCAACTTCGATGCTGATGACTACGCTACTGTTTCGATTGAAGCAATGGACGCCATTTCGATGACGACCGTTGATTTCGGTGCTGCAACAATGACCATCACTCCTGGTGGAACAACAAGCACTGGAAGCGGACCAGCCGGCGAACATGCTGTCTTTGACGATGTTACCGTTGGTAACACCGCAATGACTCGCGTCCAACCGGGCACCTTCGAAGGTGTTACAATGGGAACGTTCTCGATGACCGGTAACGCAATCACCTCTGCTTTGGTCCTCATGACCAACGTGGACGCTTCTGCTGTTTCTGTAAGCGGCTGTGGATGGAACATTCACATGACCACCATCACCGCAACAGGCCTCAGCTCGAACGGATGTTCAATCGCTGCGAACACTGTCACCATCGAAGATGCTGACATTACACACAGCGACACTGTCAACCCAATGATCTACGCACGTTACTCTGAAGTGACCATCGGACAATCTGATGTGACCACCTCAGGTACTGGCCTTGCAGACTTTGCATACGCTGACACCAACTCTGATGTGCGCATGATTCATGTCCTCGTGGACGGAGCAACCACCGCATACGATGGAACGGATGGCAAGGTTTCGGCTTCCTCTTCTTCGGAAGTTTGGTACGGCGGTCTTGCAACGGCTTACACCTACCGTAACGCACTGATTAACGGTGTGGCTACTACGGTGTACAAGTCGGGTCACTACGTCAGTGCAACCCTCGTTGATTCATCTGGCTCCGAACTCTTCGAAGTCGGATCTCACATCACCGATGCAAACGGTATGGCCACAGTTTGGGTCATCACCGCTGATGAATCTGGAAACACCTACGACGACCACAACTTGCGAGCATTCGGTGCTGCAGGACAGAACGAAACCCTCCATACGGATGCATGGTACCCAACTGATGGTACCTACACCATTGGTGATTCAATTGATCTGCTGCTCGAACCCGCTCCTGTGGAATTCGACCAAGCTGGTATGGACTGTGCATGGATCGCGGCTAACGTGACCCTTGCTACAACCTATGACGCTGCTCTCAATGCCTATGTGTTCGACAGCACACCAATGACCTTGGCTGCTGACCTCGAACTTGACGGCTGTAACATCGTCCTTCTTGGATCCGTCCTGAAGGTCAAGAGCACAGCTACCAGTTCTCCAGTGCTCACCATCTCCGATGGTGGTTCGCTGAAGGTGACCACATCACCTGACACCGGTGCCGTTGGCACTGTGAAGGCTGTTTCAAGCACCTATGGACTCCACATGGACATCCAAGACGGAACGCTCGAACTTGATGGAGGAATCCTCCGTGACGTTGCTCAGGACACCACATCCGGTGCTGCCCTCATGGTCAGTGACGGTGCTACGTTCATTATGAGCAACAGCGCAACTGTGTTCGGATCTTCTGCTCAGAACGCAGAGATGGCTACGGTCAAGGTGAACGGCGGAACTGTGAACATCGCAGATTCCAGCATCATCAACACCGGTCAAACTGGAACCGCACTTTGGGTCGAAGCATCCGGCGGAACCATCGAGAACGTCATCGTGAAGAACGCTGCAGTTGGTATTCAATCTTACAACGGCGCTCCTCAAGTTGACGGATTCACCGCAACAGACAACACCGTTGGTGTTGACGTCTACGGTGGAATGTCGCTACCAACCGTTTACCGCAGTACTTTACTCAGCGGTGAAAGCACTGGTTGGAAGACCTACAAGATTGACTTGTCGACCTACCTCTCGGAAGATTACCTCCAAGTTGGCTGGAACAGTATCTACGGTGGCGGAAACGCTCACCCAACATACAACTACGCTACTGCAAAGTACTACATGATCACTGACCGATACAACATTGAATTGGAAGATGACAGCGGAAACGCCTGGAACATCACCCAATCCTCTGACCTTGGTTACTACCCATACAGTGCTGCAGACCCAGCATCCGGTGTCGGTTCAACCGCTACCTACCAAGCTGGCGCAACCGGTGGTGTACCAAGTTGGTCGTGTAACTACTACGGTTATTCGTATGGACCTAACTATCCATCAAGCTTTGAGGGCTACTTCTACTACATGTGGCGCTACTGGCCTGGTGGCCCTGGAACACTCCCGTCCTACCCTGCTTACTACCAAGCTCCAGATCAGTTTGGATTTGATTGGGAAAACATCGACGGCGTTAGCCCAACTGGTTCCTACGCTTACTACCCGTACCACTACTGGGGTTACTACTACACCTCCTACCACGGTGGTACCAACGGACCATTCACGCCTCCTGAAGGCTACGGTGGCGGATACCCATCAAGCTACAACGTCTGCCTTGATTACGCCTACTCATACTACATGAGCCCAGGCCAAGGTGCACGATTGACCATGCCTACTGTGGACATCTCGGCTTCGAACATCTCCAAGGTTTCGTTGTACATTGACGTCTTGCACAACCGTGCTGACAACTTCCAAGACCGCTTGGAATTCGTCGCTCGTGCAGGAAACGACGCTACAACTCTTGGTGACTACGTCCGTGAATCCGGTACGCCTCTGTTCAAGGACGGTTCGATCACTGGAGCAGACACTGGAATTGAAGTCGGTGGCGCATACGCTGCTGGTGCCTTCGAGGACATTACTGTGACTTCACCAATTGACTCCGGTCTTGAAGTGACAGGACAAACAGCTGCTACAGTTGACGGATTGGAAGTCGATGGAGGCACTTACGGTGTCCTCATCGGAACCTCTGCATCCGGTTCAATTGAATTGGCAAACCTTGACCTTGACAGCCAAACTTCAGCTGGTGTCTACTACACCAAGGATATCTCTGGAGGTGTAGCAGGTACTGTGACAAACAGTGGCGGTGCTGCGTTCAAGTATGGAACCAATACTGACAACCCTGTAACCATGTCCAGCATGTCGATTGCATCCAATGCTGTCGGAATTGAGACCGCTGGAACAGCTGAGTTCACGTTGACTGATGTCACCATGAACAACGCTCAGGATGTCGTGATCAGCGGAAGTTCGCAGGTTGAATTTATCGAAGGTACTGTTGATGTCGATTCAGTCGACGTCACTGGCCAAGGTATGTTCACTCGAATGCGTACTCTTGACGTCACGCTTACCGCTGACTCAAGCCCAGTTGCAGACGCTACTGTCACCCTGCTCGACGCCTCAGGCGGAGCCGCAGGTGCTGCCATAACCGACGCATCAGGTGTTGCGAACGACCTTACGTTCGTGACCGCAACTGTTGACATCAGTGGAAAGACCATCCCTTCACTGGTTGGTTATACAGCTTTGACCGTTGCTGAAGTCGATTACTCGTACACATCTTCGTCGGTTAACGTCGCAGATTTCCGATATGCTGACGCTGGAGTCACACTCACAGATGCATCCGGAAACGCTGAATCGATCGCATTGACTCAGAAGATATCTCACCGTGTGTGTTGGTACTCTTCCAGCACTGCGTACACAACTGTGGCACCTTGTGCTGGTTCGTTCTCGACTTCGGGATCACGAACGCTTAGCGATGGTGACGGAGGAACCGTAAGCGAATACGGTTACTATGGTGGAATTTCAACAAGTTTGACCAATGAAGTCGTCATGATGGACTCGCCCTACCTCTACCTCAACGGTGGGACTGACTATGACTTCAACGGAACAACAATGTTGGTCACTGGTGTCTATGACTACCTCGGTAACGCTAGGTTCTACTCTAAGAGCCCAGGTGGATCCGGATTCTACATGGATGACGGTGGCGTTTACGGCGTAGCTGTTGATGAAGATACAGGAAATGCATACGGAGTCGAACTCGGTTACTACTTCTACAACTATGCTAACTTTGTTGTGAACAACTCTGTTCTGTCCAACATCGCTACAATCGACATTGCAAACGGATATCGCTCACTATACGGTGGAAACTACAATTGGGAAGTAGAGACATTATCCGTGACCAACTCGACGATCTCACATTACAAGGGATATACCTCGTTGAACAATGCGATCCAAGTCACCGATATCTGCATGCAGGTTTCTGGTGGCGATGGCGGTGTCATCTCTGGTAACACCTTCAACAACTGTGGTGTCGGTGTTATGCTTGAGCGTGCTAACTATTACACCTACCACAACGGTGTTGTTGGAGCAGACAACATTACAATTTCGGATAACACCTTCAACGATGGTGGCGAAATTGCTGATGTTTGGTTCTACACCAACGGTGATGCTGATAACGCAATTGTTTCTGGAAACACATTCAATTCCGGTGACACCAGCAACGGTGCTATCGCAATGTATCCTGGAAACCACGAAGGAACTGTGATCTCGGACAACACGATCAACACCCTCGCAAACGGTATCTACGTTAGGAGCGCCATCGACTTCAGCCTCGAAGGCAACACCATCAACGGTGCCGGTGATGCAGCTCACGCTGGTATCGACATCAGCGGTGGGTACGGCGACGTTACCAACAACACGTTGGTCGACGCTGACGGCGGTATCGTGCTCGACTCGATGACCAACCCTCCTGCACCATCGACCTCACTTTGTACGATTCGATCCTTCTCGTACAACAGCGGACCGGTGACATGTGCTGTTACTCTTGCTCCTGGCAAGACAATGGCGGTTAACATTGCAACCGATTCTTGGGGTTATGAAGCCAGCATCACAATCGACAAGCCTGATGGCTCGACCGATACATGGAGCACCAACACGCTCGCAAGCAACACTGCTTACGAGCCTTTGGTTAGCTACTCCGATGCTGGCAACTACACATTGAACCTCCGTGACTCATATGGTGACGGTGGAACGGATGTCTTCATCGTTGAAGGCGGCACTGCTGGTGGTTACACTGGTCCTGTTGTCGCTGACAACTCGATTGAATTGTCCGCATCTCGTGTATCGCCTAATGCTGTTGGTCTCCTCATGGAAGACTGTGACGGTGTGCAAATCAACTCGGCTCGTAACAGTGTTACACTGTCTGACGCTGCAATGGTCATCAGCAACTGTGATGTTGTTGATGTGGGATCCACCCTCCTCGGAGACGGAACCGCATCCACAAGCGGAATCGACGCTGACGACCTCAACGGTGACACCCTGACCTTGTCAGGTACCACCGTGGGCGGATACGAAAACGGTGTCACCAAGACAAGCGGTGCTCTCTACCTCACCGGCGATGCTTCACTCACTGGTTCCTCCTACGGTGCCTACGTGGATGACGCAACCGTGAGCGCAATCACCGCTAACGTGGATGGTGGTGCAACTGGTACTGGTCTGTATGTCATCGACTCTGATGATGTCTGGGTCTACCCAATGAACGCATCCGGTCTTGTTGGTATGTACGTCGAAAACACCCCGTTCCGCTGGGACGGAGGCACAGTTGACGCTACCACTGCTTTGGAAGTTGTTGAATCTCAAGGAACTGTTGAAAACATGACTTGGACCGCATCGACGAACCAAATCAATGCTGGAACCAACGCCTACGTGACCTCGATCGGTAACTCCATCGATGCCTCGAAGTTGATTGTGGATTCATCTGCAACCATTGACGAAGCAAACCTGTTCTCGATGACATCGACCCACTTGACTGCTACTCCTACAAAGGAAGTTAGCATGCTCATCCAGTCGACAGACGGAACCCGTGCGTCCTACGTGTCCACGAGCTTCCAACCTGAAGTCATGAACGTTGACGGCTCGATGGCTGACTGGAACGGTGGCAACGATTTGAACCCGTCCGGTTACGCAATGCCTGGTATCATGAGCGGCGACGGAACCAACGACTTGGCTGTGACCTACATCGAAGGTGACGATCTCTACTTCGGCTTGACCGGTGTGGACCTCTCCACCAGTGACTTGCTCATCTACCTCAGTGTGGATGGCGCAGGAAGCAGCACAGGCTACAACCTCGGTGGAGCCCACAACTTGCCGTTCCAAGCCAACTACTTGCTTTGGGCCGACAGTGAGACCTCCTACGACTTGTACAGCTACGGTTTCCTTGGTTGGGGACCAACTTCGCTCAGTTCAGCTGCAGTGGATATTGACTTCTCTGGCGACTTCGCTGAGATTTCCATCCCATTCTCCCGAATGGGCGGAACGCCTGACCAAGTGGACATCGTTGCGATCGTCCAAGGCGAGAACACTGCTGATGTCAGCACCGTTCACCCAACGCAAACCATCGACGCTGCGAACACCATCCAGTCGTTCACCGAATACATGACCGTCGAGCTAACGCACGACGATCTCACCACCGGTGCAATTTCTGATGAAGTGCTTGTGTACCGCTCCTACAAAGGCAGCAACACACCAAGCATCGCTAAGAACTACGATGTGATGATCAAGACTGAAGCAGACTGTGCCTATGATTGGGCTACAACTGAAGACGTCTCACTTGCAACCAATGTGAACTTGAACATGGACATGGCTCGTGCCTGCCCTGAAATTCAGGCTTCATTGGCTGACGTGACCGTAGACGAAGACTCTGGTGCTTACACCTTCAGCCTCACCAACATGGCTGACGACGTGCAAGACGAAGAGGCAAGCCTCACATGGGTCTCGACCTCTGGAAACATTGTCGCTTACGACAATGTTCTCGTTGACTGGGCTCAGAACGGACAAAGTGTGACCATCACTCCAATGGACGACCAATTCGGTACCATGGATTACGAGTTCACAGTGACTGACAGCAACGGATTGACCGACACCAAGAACATCTCGTTCGAGGTCCTCAACGTCAACGATGCTCCAGTGATCTGCAACGTGCTTGAAACTGATTGCATGCCAATGTTCTCAGAAGACGGAAACTTCACCAACATCTTGGCTGAAGGATTCGGCGTACACAGCAAGTTCCTTGGTAACGTCTCGAACGCTTCCAAGTCCTACATCCGTGACATGGCCAACGAGCAATCGCCTGACCGCCAAGTCTACGATTGGGATGCAAGCATTCCTGCTGACTGTATCGCATTCAGTGTTGAAGTCAACGCATTGAACGAACTTGTGATCACCGAGAACACCAACAACGAACTCGGTGGTACCTGTACGGTGACCCTCACCTTGGCTGACGACGCTGCTCTAAACAGTGATGCGACTCCTTACGATGTCGCCTTCTCTGTCTCACCAGTGAACGACGCACCTGTGATCCCAACATGGGACCGACAGAACGGTACGGTCATGGAAGCCGGTAACGGCTCCATCCCTGCAGCACCATGGCAGATCAGTTTGATGGAAGACGACACGTCGACCGAGAACTTGACCTACGACCTAAGCGCTGTGATGACAGATGTTGACCACAACCTCTCTGACCTCACATGGACTGTTGTATCGACCAACCAGTGCACATACACGAACTACTTCACCACGACCATCGTCGGTGACCAACTCGTGTTCACGCTGATTCCAGATGCAACAACCAACGCTAAGGATTGGGAAATTGACTACCTCAACGACAACGGTATCCACCAAATCGGTCCATCTGGCTCCGAATTCTGTAAGATCCGTCTTGTCCTCGAGGACACCGCAACTGCCCCAAGTTACGTGCCAAACTACGACACAACCTTGATGCCTATCGCAGACTATCAGCAAGGCCAAGATGACATCGAAATCGGTGTCCGTGTCGAGAACGTTCGTGAACAAGTCGCTGACTACTACCTCGACAGCGTCGGTGGCTTCGACTTCAACGGCGTGACCAACATCATGACCGGCACCTACGTGCCAGTTACTGTGGAGGTCGGTGCCGGTGGCGACGAAGGACCGTTCACCTACGATCACATGCTTGCTGTGACCTTCCACACGGACGGACACACAGAAGACGAGCAAACTCGATACTACACTGTCCCATCCTATGGAACAACTGTGGAATTCGACGAAATGGTCTACATCACCAAGGACACCACGAATGTGTGGGTCGAAATGGATGTTGTGACCTGCTTGACTGACCCATGTGACTTGACTGCAGCTGTCTCGGACCGCTTCCAGACTGACGACCCAGCATCCCACCGTGCCAACAACAACGGCATTCAGGGCGCTGACTGGTCCAAGCCTGGACAGTACGGTAGCAACGCTACCCAAACCTCCGAGCGCCGACCACTTCTCGAAGACAGCAACTGGTGTAACAACCGAATGACGTCACTCGAGACTGGTTCGATCTGTAACCACGCTAACCAGCCACCTGGCACCTTCGAAGCTACAGGACAGCCACTACCGACTGTTGTCCGTACCATCGGTGCCAGTTCAGTACCATCGTTCGCACCAAGCATCGTTGCGGTCAGCCTAACCGGTCTCTTCGTGAGCGCCCTCGCCTTCTCCAGCCGCCGTGCTGATGATGAAGAAGAAGTCGTCGAGAAGACCATGGTTGACGATGACGTCGCAGTGAGCCCAGTGATTGCTACCATCTTGATGGTCGCTATCACCGTCGTTCTCTCTGGTGTGATCTACGTTTGGGCCAGCAGTCTCGCTGAAACCGACGTGAAGGGTGTTCCTCGGATCACCTTTGACATCGAGGACATCGACGGCGCTGATGCTGAAACCGGCCACTGGCGAATTACCGTGCAGTCTTCTGAAACCGACTTGGCAACCCAAGCAGTTGTGCTCCGTGTCATCTACACCGATGGTGATGGAAACACAGCAATTGATGAAGCGAACATGGCGGACACAAGTGGTGTCTACGGGTTCAACCCCGACAACAGTGATTCTTTCATCACCTTTGTCGATCAGGTGAACAAGGAAGGAACAGACTCAGTCTCGACCTTCAATACCGGAGACACAATCTTTGTGCGAACCCACGCCCCTGACGGCACTCCTCTCGAGGAAGTGACAATCCAGCTCTCCTACGCTCCAAGCGTAGGTCAAGGTGCAGTCTTGCGCACCTGGAGTGGCTTGTCATACGACGTCAAGGCTTGAGTTCAAGTCAAACGTGAAGACAACCGGACGCATTAGGGATGGAGGCTTCGGCCTCCGTCCCTCTTGTCTCCCAACATCCCAGTGATGGGATGATCCACCTGAATGGTGGAAAGCCTGCCCGAACGCAGGGGGTTTCCGGAAGGGGCCCTCTGCCTTCGGCCCCCCCTTCTTTCTTTTTCCTGACAAGTTTCTTTGCGAAGCCTTTCAAAGCAGTCGCTCGTGCTGAAGTCATGGACCATGCAAACGGCACGAAAGCTTTGACCAAAACGACCTGTGTCGTCTTTGATTGCGACGGAGTCCTTGTTGATGCCGTCAGTTCGTGGCGCACACTCCACGACCATTTCGGAACAGATAACAGCGAGAATCTTCAACGGTTTATTCGCGGAGAACTCTCTGATGTCGAGTTCATGAGGCTTGACATCATCAAATGGAAATCAATTGAAGATCCAATTTACCGAGACGATCTCTTTCGAGCCTATGCTGGTGTTCAGTTAATGGACGGGGCGCGTGAACTTGTTCAGAAACTCCAAGATCAGGGCATCTTCGTGGCCATTGTGAGTGCAGGTGTTGACTTATTTGTTGCTTCAATTGCAGCTATGCTCAAGGTCGACGACTGGATTGCTAACGGATTCGAGTTTAACGAGGACGACACCCTTGCCGATGAAGGCATATGCCGTCTCCATGCCACAGGGAAGGGTGAAATTATCCTGCGCTTGCTTGAAATGAACGGACTTGAGGCAGCAGGATGCGTCAGTGTGGGCGATTCTGAAATGGACCTCTCTATGCACATCGATGGTGGTCATTTCATTGGGTTCAATCCATCACGTGCCTCTTCCAAAGAAGCGTTTGAGGAAGCAGGCGTTCCTGTTGTGATGGGCAAAGATTTGTTGGCAATTGCACCATACCTTGGCATCTAAACGAATCAAGCAAACGGAATCGCCGTTGTCACATGACTCTTGAGGTTGACAACGGTCAACATGCATGGCTTTGGTTGGAATCCGAGCATCCTTTGGTATGATGTTTGGTCTTGCCACGTGCTTGAACAGATCAGCGTTGTTCCTTTGAAGTCAAGGCATGCATGGCCATGAACGTGTCCAGTCACAAAGATGTCTGGAACTTCTCGAATAACAAGGCCATCCTCGGGCTCTGGAGATAATGGGGTTTTTCCACCCCACTGAGGGGCTAAATGGCGCCTTCTTAGCATTTGTCGCATTGCTTCAACAGGGTCGGCATAGGTGACGGTTCGAAGGCCTGCTACGAAATCGTCGATTGATTTTCCGTGATAAGAAAGCAACCGGACACCGTGGAGTGAGAAATCGCATGGGTTCCCAACAAATGTTGTGGTATTGTAGTCCTGTTGAATGTCCTTCTCAAATGTGGGTTGCGGTTCTGCTGGTCGAACTGCATCATGGTTCCCCGGGAGCATGACGCACTCCACCCAATCGGGAAGCAGTTCGAGCAGGCGGGCAAATTCTTGGTATTGTCCAAAGAGATCAGGAATGGCTAATTCACTGTCTTGTCCCGGATATATCCCTACACCGTCGACGCAATCACCTGATAGAATGAGGTATTTGATGGTCTTCGCCAATGGGTCGGTGTGGAACCAACGCACCATTTTGTGCCACTGGGCCTCAAGGAATGTTTTCGAACCTACG
>MDSY01007772.1_pt1 | contig 11651 bp, 7 predicted proteins | sample 811131 | NCBI WGS metagenome assembly MDSY01 (sample SAMN05326643, study PRJNA326480) | marine metagenome | isolation source: seawater | place: Atlantic Ocean: South West | collected 2010
GTGTTGATTAGCGTTAAAATAAGACCCAGTACCAATATTAGGATCTAAAACACCTCCAAAAGCAGTACTGGTATTCGCTAGTGGATCATAATTTGAAGCTGTAGAATCTGTACACCCAAACAAAGGTGAACCTGTGGATAAAGCAGCATCAAGAATAATCATACTACCACTAAAAAGAGTTACGCTTAATGTGATTGGAATATATCCTGAAGCAGAAAATAAAACTTGAACAACACCTGAGCTGACAGATCCTAAAATATAATCACCTAATAAATTAGTTACTGTATTATCTGTCGTACTAACTATCTGAATAGTAGCATTACTTATTGGTAAACCAGTATTGGCGTTTATTACTGATCCAGATAAAAATGAGGCTTGTTGAAAATTTCTTTCATAGATTAACAATCTACCACTATTACCAGAACCACTATTTATATCTGAGGAAATTATAATTCCTGAGGGCAAAAACGGATAAGTTCCCCAGCAACCATCGAAACCATTACCTGATCCTGAATAAGAATCATAACTAGCTACTTGAATCATATTATTAGGATACGTAATATCATGAACAGTTGTGCCATCACGATAGTAAGAAGTAATTAAGAAATTGCCATCTACATGGGTATTGTGAGGTATAGATAAACTTCCAGGATTAGATTGAATCCTATCTACTTCCTGTATATTATTTATATTTGTAATATCATATGCAGCTAAATAAGCATCTGATTTTTCATCAGTAGTAAACACAAAGTCACCATCATCACTTATCCAAGCATTATGAGTAAAAGAATTTGGAGTGTAGTGCGTTCCTAAAGTACTTGGATTATCTTTGTTACTTACATCCACAATAAATAATTTACCTGCATTGATACAGCCTGCATACATAGTATCTCCTCTTACCATTCCATCATGTATGTATTCATCATCCCATTCACCTAAATAAACAGGATTTATAGGATTAGCATCTACATTCAAAAAGATAGCCCCATCAGAAGGGTTACCTCCGTTTGTTGAAGATGCTCCAAAAATATAACAAATCCCATTTTCATCAATATATAAGTTATGTGCCGCTGTAAACTCAACTGAACTTCCGTTTGTAGGATTAGTGAAAATATTAACATGCCAGTATGTTGATCCAGTCATATCTGTTAAATCAACAATTAATAACCCAGCATCGGCCTCTGTAGTTATGTAAGCATAATTACCCCAAGTCTTCACATCTCTCCAAGTAGAATTAATATCTGAAATGTAAAACTCTTCGATAGGATTAGAAGGATCAGAAACATTAACACAAGAAAAACCATCATTAAGACAAACTAATGCATATTCATTACCCGAAGCATCAACCCAACCCCAAATATCACTACCTTCAGTTGTTGGCCATTCATAACTAGCAGTTAAACCTAGATTGTAATTAGATTGTGATGACACCATCAAAGGAATTAATAGTAATAGTATAACTTTTTTCATTATTTTTTTTTTACAAAGATAGATTAAAAACACATTTAATGTAAGTAAATATTTTTACAATCTTATGTACTCAATTATAGTTCCAGTGTAATCTGCCCCTCTGTTTCGTTGTCATCATTAATCTTCGATTTAATTTCTACAACTAATTGATTATCAGTATTAAATTCAATATTATTTTTTATTTCATAATCATTTACCTCTCCAACAACTACTCCCTTCTCAATAGTAATAATGTCATTATGAGGTAGAGGGTCTAATAAATTAATCTCTTTTATCTTCTTAGATGTTAGTTTATTACCTAATGCTTTTTCTCCTTTGATAGCAATAAATTTCTCCAAATTAATTATTTCTTTTTGCCTTTCTTTTCCTTTTTCCTTCAAAAAAATTAGTTCTACTTGAGGTCTCCAATCAGTACTCACAAGTTCCAATATACTTTCTTGATGATCAGTTATAAAACTAAACTTACTTGAAGTATTTTCAACTAAAAATCTTTTTACATAATGAACCTTCTTAATCCCATCAAAATAGATAGCAGTTATTGGCTTATTAGAATTATTTTGTTCAATTAAAATTACATCCTCATCAAAATGATTACTAATATCAAAAGATTTTAACTCCAACTCCCCACTTTGCTTAATAGTCAATATTTTATCTTCTGGCTTAAAAGATCCTAATAATTCGCCTCTACCTTCAACATTTATTCTTTGTACATTATCATCAAACCATATCTTTCTAGCCGAAAGAGTAGAAATACCTTCCGATTTAAGTTCAATTTTTCGCACAGTATTTTTTGAAACAATATTTCCTCCCGCTCCTTTACCTTTTATGAATAATAATGAAAAATCAATATCAATTTTTAAGGTTTTTAGTTTAGCCAACTTTTTAAGATATACAGTTACAGTTTCGGCTTCTCCATTAGGATTAGCTGTAAAATATACTATATTGCTTCCATTATCAGATTTGGTTAAATTATAATTCTTTCCTCTAGTAATTGATGTAACAGGAAAACGTTTCATCATTGTGTTTCCTGACGTGCCATCCTTATAAATCATGTTATAAATTGTACGCTCATCCTTCTTTTTAAAAACTGCACAATAGATAATATCTTTACCAACAAACACCTTATTATCTACCTTTACGACTTGCATTACACCATTTTTTCGGAAAACTATTATATCATCAATATCAGAACAATCGCAAACAAACTCATCCTTTCGCATAGCAGTACCTATAAAGCCTTCTTCCTTATTAATATATAGCTTTTTATTTGCAACAACTACTTTTGTAGCATCAATGCTTTCAAAGATCTTTATTTCGGTTTTACGCTCTTTTCCTAATCCATATTTCTTTTTCAATCCTTTGAAGTAGCCAATAGCATAATCGGTAAGGTTAGATAAGTAACCCTTAATTTCAGAAATTCTAGACTCCATTTTCAATAACTCTTCTTTAACTTTATTAAGGTCAAATTTAGTTATTTTCTTAATTTTAATTTCTGTTAATCTTTCAACATCCTCATTAGTTACTTCACGTAATAAGAATTTAGTAAAAGGTTTAATTTCAACATGAATTGTACTAATAATTTTACTCCAATTATCTAATTCTTCTATTTCATGATAAATTCTATTTTCAATAAAGATACGTTCTAAAGATGAATTATGCCATTTTTCTTGTAGTTCATTCAAGTTTACTTCCAACTCTTGCCTTAATAAATTAAGCGTGTGGCCAGTAGATTGTTTTAATATTTCAGATACACCTAAGAATTTTGGAGTACTACCATCAATAACACAAGCAAGTGGTGAAATAGAAACCTCACAATCTGTAAAACGATATAAAGCATCTATAGTTTTGTCAGGTGAAATACCAGAAGGAATAGTAATAGCAATCTCTACATATTCAGCAGTATTATCTTCTACCTTTTTTATCTTAATTTTTCCTTTTTCATTTGCTTTCAATATGGAGTTAATTAAAGTAGAAGTGTTAGTAGAAAAAGGTAATTCTGACACAATAAGTGTGTTCTTATCTTCTTGAAAAATCTTTGCTCTAACCCTTACTTTACCACCTCTTTTTCCATCATTGTAATTACTAAAATCTGCAGAACCACCTGTTAAAAAATCGGGAAGTATCCTAGCATTCACTCCTTTTAAAACCTTTATAGATGCATCAATTAGTTCAATAAAATTATGAGGTAATATTTTTGTAGAAAGCCCTACTGCAATCCCTTCAACACCATGAGCTAATAATAGAGGGAATTTAACTGGCAATGTCTGCGGTTCTTTTCCTCTACCGTCATAAGAAGATGACCATTCTGTTATTTTTTTATTATAAACAATATCAAGTGCAAATGCAGTTAGCCTAACCTCAATATACCTGGGTGCTGCCGCTCTATCACCTGTTGCGGTATTTCCCCAGTTTCCTTGCATATCGAGAAGCAATTCCTTTTGCCCAACCTGAACCATGGCATCACCAATAGATGCATCACCATGCGGATGATATTTCATGGTATGACCAATTACATTAGCTACCTTGTGATACCTGCCATCATCTAGTTCTTTTAAAGAATGAAGTATTCGTCTTTGAACAGGTTTTAATCCATCATAAATATGAGGAACTGCACGTTCAAGTATTACATACGAAGCATAATCCAAAAACCAATTTTTATACATACCTGAAACATGAATTACTTCATGCCCATCATCTAAGTTATCTTCAATTTTATCTTCTTCCATTATTTGTTTTTTGTAATTATTTTTTCTAAAATATTACTTATTCTATATTCGTCACGTTTTGATAAAAATGAAAAATTAAAACGCTTTACAATTCTTTTACCAGAAACATCTTTTATTTTTATCATTAATGTCTTATTAAATGAAAAAGGGCGATTGAAAAAAGAATACTGAATTAACATATCATTAGGAATTTCTATGTAATTCTTAGCCTTTAATAAACCAGAAATAATACGATTAGAAGATATATACATAACATAAGCATCAATTTTTAAATAATAAGAATACAAACCAACTATTATAAAATAAATACTAAAAAGAATGAATAGCACTGTCAAAACAAAAATATACTTCAGAAAAAAAATTCCTACAGCTGATTGCGGAATAATATTTACAAGAAATGTAGGAACAAAAAATGAAATAAATCCATATATCACTAAAATAAAAGTGACTGCTGTGGACGTCTTCTTATTTGTTGATATTAAATTTACCTTACTCATCTACTATATCTTCTTCTACTCTTAAATTATCAATAATAAAATCTTGTCTTTCCTTAGTATTTTTACCCATGTAATACATTAATAAATCATGAATAGGCAACTCCTTGCCTAGTATTACCGGATCTAAACGCATTTCCTCGCCAATAAAATATTTAAACTCATTTGGTGATATTTCACCTAAACCTTTAAACCTAGTAATTTCAACATTAGCACCAATATCAGCAACTGCGTTCTTTCGTTCTTTTTCATTGTAGCAGTAATAAGTTTTCTTTTTATTTCGAACCCTAAAAAGAGGTGTTTCAAGTATATAAACATGCCCTTCTTTTATTAATTCAGGAAAAAACTGTAGAAAAAAAGTAATTAACAAAAGGCGAATATGCATTCCATCTACATCAGCATCAGTAGCAATAACTATTTTATTATAACGCAAATCATCAATTCCTGTTTCAATGTTAAGAGCAGCTTGAAGTAAATTAAATTCTTCGTTTTCATAAACTACTTTCTTACTCAATCCAAAAGAATTTAAGGGCTTTCCCCTCAAACTAAATACTGCTTGAGTTTTTATATCTCGTGTTTTAGTGATAGATCCAGAAGCTGAGTCTCCCTCAGTGATAAAAAGAGTTGAATCAGCTCTATTTTCTTTCTTTTGATCATTGTAATGAACTCTACAATCCCTAAGTTTTTTATTATGTAAACTAGATTTTTTAGCTCTCTCTCTAGCAAGCTTCTTAATTCCTGCCATTGCCTTACGCTCATGTTCAGCAAGTTGAATTTTTTGTTGTATCGCATCAGCAACATCTGGATTTTTATGTAAATAATTATCCAATTCTTTTTTCAAAAAATCTTGAACAAAAGAAAGAACGGTAACTCCATCAGGCTCCATTTCTGTTGATCCTAGTTTGGTTTTAGTTTGTGATTCAAAAATTGGTTCAATTACTTTTATACTAACTGCTGCATTTACAGCTTGTCTTATATCAGAAGCATCATAGTTTTTACCATAAAAATCTCTTATAGTTTTCGCCAAAGCCTGTCTAAAAGCAACTTGATGTGTACCACCTTGAACTGTATGTTGCCCATTAACAAAAGAGTAATACTGCTCTGAATATTGATTTTTACAATGTGTTATTGCAACTTCAATGTCAACTCCTCTTAAATGAATAATTGGATATAACATTTCAGCATCAGTTCTTTGTTCTAAAAGGTCAAAAAGTCCGTTTTCAGAATAAAAACTTTCACCATTAAAAATTATTGTCAAACCAGGGTTTAGATAACAATAATTCCACATCATTTTTTCTATATATTCATTAATGAATCTATATTTACCAAATAGTTCTTCATCAGGTATAAAAGTTACTTTAGTTCCCTTTCTGCTACTATTCTCTTGAATAGGCTCTTCATTTATAATATTTCCTTGCTCAAACTCTACCAACTTACTTTTTCCATCACGAACAGAACGAATACGAAAATAAGAGGAAAGGGCATTGGCTGCTTTTGTACCTACTCCATTAAGACCGACTGATTTTTTAAAAACTTTAGAATCGTACTTCGCTCCTGTATTAATTTTTGATACACAATCTACTACTTTTCCAAGTGGAATTCCTCTACCATAATCACGAACTGAAAGCTTATTGTTTTTAACATTAACCTTAATTTTTTTTCCATTTCCCATCACAAACTCATCAACAGAGTTGTCAATCACCTCTTTTAAAAGAATGTAGACACCATCATCGGGAGAGGATCCATTACCCATTTTTCCAATATACATGCCAGGCCGTAATCTGATGTGTTCCTTCCAGTCCAGTGAACGTATACTATCCTCATTATATTTCTCTTCAGCCATTTCTAAAATTGATTACAACTATCATTTTGGTAGAAAGCAAATATAAAACACTAATGAATTTATATTCAACAACTAGAAATGCGTTATTAACAGGGTTTTCAACTAGATTTAAAAGTTGTTTTAAATATTATTTCTAATATAATTGAGATTATAACTATCTTCTTCTAAACATTAAATCTAAAATGCATAACATCACCATCTTTTACCACATAATCCTTTCCTTCAACTGACAATTTTCCATTATCCTTACAAGCTTGTTCGGAACCTAAAGTAACAAAATCATTATAAGCCATAACTTCAGCCCTAATAAATCCCTTTTCAAAATCATTATGAATTACAGCAGCGGCTTGTGGCGCTTTAGTGCCCTGAGTTATTGTCCAGGCCCTAACTTCTTTTACACCCGCAGTAAAATAAGTTTGTAGTTTTAGTAATTTATAAGTAGACTGTATTAAATAATGAACACCCGGTTTTTCAAGACCTAATTCTTCTAAGAACATTGTCTGCTCTTCAACATCATCTAATTCTGCAATTTCAGCCTCAATAGCTGTAGCAATTAAAAGGACTTCAGCAGACTCTCCTTCAACAGCTTCTTTTATTGCATCTACATGTCTATTTCCAGTTTTTACAGACTTTTCATCAACATTACACATATACAAAACAGGCTTTGCTGTTATAAGTTGTAAGTTTTCAATTATTTCCAATTCATCATTATTAGCATCTATACTTCTAGCAGAATTACCTGATTCCAAATGAGAAATATATTTTTCGCAAGTAGCCAATATCTTTTGCCCTTCTTTATCACCTGATTTTGCTGTACGCACATTTTTATCACGCAATTTCTCTAATGCTTCCAGATCTTTTAACTGCAATTCCATATCAATTGTTTCCTTATCCCTAACTGGATCAACAGAGCCGTCAACATGTATAATATTATCATCATCAAAACATCTTAAAACATGTATTATAGCGTTAGTTTCTCTAATATTTCCTAAAAATTTATTTCCTAAACCCTCTCCCTTACTTGCCCCCTTGACTAAACCTGCTATATCTACAATTTCTACAGTGGTTGGTATTACTCTCTCAGGATTAACTATTACTGATAAAGCCTCTAATCTGTCATCAGGCACTGAAATAATACCTACATTTGGCTCGATAGTACAAAAAGGGAAATTTGCTGACTGTGCTTTCGCTTTTGATAAACAATTAAATAATGTTGATTTCCCAACATTTGGTAGCCCTACAATTCCACATTTTAATGCCATAATTATTATTTTTAAGATGACAAAGATAAAAATTGTTGTTTGTTAATTCTATTGAATTACATTAGTTTTTAAACTATAATTATTAAATCTGGCACAATTTATTGTTTAAAAAATAGATGTTAATAAATTAGCAAAAAACCCACAACAAAAAAACAGAAACAAACAACAATCAACTATCATGATTATTATCTTTGCTTTAAATTACATAATATACATAATGCCAAATATTTCAAATTTAAATGATGTTGTTTCTCAAGTAAGAAGAGACATAGTGAGAATGGTTCACGCCAATAGTTCTGGTCACCCCGGAGGCTCATTAGGATGTGCAGAATACCTTACAGCACTTTACTTTCATGTTATGGACCATAATACCAACTTTAGTATGGATGCTAAGGGGGAAGATATTTTCTTTTTATCTAATGGTCATATCTCTCCTGTTTTTTATTCAGTATTGGCTCGTTCAGGTTATTTTGATGTAGCTGAATTGGCTACTTTCCGTAAACTAAATAGTCGTTTACAAGGCCACCCTACTACTTATGAAGGGTTAGAGGGAATTCGTATGTCATCAGGTTCTTTAGGGCAAGGTTTATCAAATGCTATTGGTGCAGCACTTACCAAAAAACTGAATAATGATAATAGCATTGTTTATAGTCTACATGGTGATGGTGAATTACAAGAAGGACAATGTTGGGAGGCCTTCATGTATGCTGCTGGCAAAAAAGTTGATAACCTAATCGCTACTATTGATTATAATCAAAAACAAATTGATGGGTCAATTAATGATGTATTGCCTATGGGTAACCTTAATGCTAAGCTTGAGGCTTTCGATTGGATTGTTTTGGAAGAATTGCAAGGAAATAATATAGAATCAGTAATTAATACTTTAGTTAGAGCTAAGGAACTTTCAGGACATGGAAAACCGGTCGTTATTATTATGCATACTGAAATGGGTAATGGAGTGGACTATATGATGGGGACTCACAAATGGCACGGTTCCGCACCTAATGACGAACAACTAGCAAATGCTTTAGCACAAAACCCTGAAACTTTAGGTGATTACTAAAAAATATAAAATATTATTGATGGCAGTACTCTTTTTGATGATGAGCTTTAACACTATTGCTCAAAAAAAAGAGAAGCCTATCGATCGTATACTTTTTATTTTTGATGCCTCTCAATCTATGTTGGGCAGATGGCAATCGGGTCGCAAAATTGATATTGCTAAAAACCTTCTAAGCAATATGGTCGACTCACTTAAGGATATTAAAAACCTAGAAATTGGCCTTAGAGTTTATGGACACCAAAAGGGATATCCTCCTCAAGATTGTGATGACACTAAATTAGAAATAAACTTCGTACCTGCACACTTAGCAGCCAAAAGAATTCCTGCTAAACTTAACATGATTAGAGCAAGGGGCACGACACCTATTGCAAATTCTTTAGAAAAGGGTGCTAATGATTTTCCTTCAGCTGATGCACGTAATATTGTTATCTTAATTACCGATGGAAAGGAAGAATGTGGCATGGATCCATGTGCTGTTTCTCGTTTATACCAAAGAAAAGGAATTATTCTAAAACCTTTTGTTATTGGTGTTGGCGGTTTGGATGATAGTTGGAAAAAGACATTTGGTTGCGTTGGGCGCTATTTTGACGCAAGTAATGAATCAGATTTCACAAATATTCTTAACATAGTAATCTCTCATGTTATTGACAATACAACTACACAAGTTAATCTATTAGATGAAGAAGGACAAGCTACTGAAACAGATGTAAATATTACTTTTTACGATGATTTTACAGGCTTGTCAAAATACAACTACATTCACACTATGAATGCTTATGGTAATCCTGACACAATGATTATTGACCCCGTACTTTCCTACAAAGTAATGGCACATACTATTCCACCTGTTTCTGTGGATAATATTATTATTAGGCCAGGAGAACACACAATTATAGCACTAGAAACGCCACAAGGTTCTTTAAAAATTACAATGAATACAAAACAAGATTATGCATGTATTATTAAAAAGGCAGGGGAAACAGATATACTTCATGTGCAAAAGATTAATACAAATGAAAAGTACTTAACAGGAAACTATGACATTGAAGTGCTTTGCCTGCCAAGAATTACTTATACTAACGTTGAAGTCAAACAAAATCATGAAAGTCTGGTACCAATTCAACCACCTGGAATAGTAAATATTATATTACCATCTAAAGGATATGGAGGGCTATATGTTTTAAGAGGTGATGAGTTAGAGCAAATTTATCACTTTAAGGGGGAGAAATCACAACATAAAGTCACTCTTTTACCAGGAAGATACAAAGTAGTTTTTAGAGCAAAATCAGCAAAGGAATATATTTATACAAACGAAAAAAGTTTCAAACTTAAATCAGGGCAGTCTAAACTGATAAAAATTTATTAATATGGAAAAGAAAGATACACGATCTGGATTTGGAGCAGGACTAACAGAATTAGGCAGAACTAATCCTAATGTTTTAGCACTTTGCGCTGATCTTACAGGTTCGCTTAAAATGAATGATTTTGAAAATGAAAATCCTGAACGTTTTTTTCAAATTGGGATTGCTGAAGCAAACATGATTGGAATTGCTGCTGGTATGACTATTGGAGGAAAAATTCCATTCACGGGTACTTTTGCTAACTTTTCAACTTCTCGTGTTTACGATCAAATTCGTCAGTCAATTGCTTATTCAGGTAAAAATGTAAAGATTTGTGCTTCTCATGCTGGTGTTACATTAGGTGAAGATGGGGCTACTCATCAAGTATTAGAAGATATTGGTATGATGAAAATGTTACCACATATGGTAGTTATCAATACTTGTGATTATAATCAAACTAAGGCAGCTACTATTGCTATTGCTGATCATGAAGGACCTGTTTATTTACGCTTTGGAAGACCAGCCGTTCCTAACTTCACTCCTGCTGATCAATCTTTTGAAATTGGGAAAGCCTTGCATTTAAAAGAAGGAACTGATTTAACTATATTTGCTACTGGACATTTAGTATGGGAATCTTTAGAAGCAGCAAAAACATTAGCTGAAGCAGGAATATCTGCTGAAGTAATAAATATCCACACCATTAAACCTTTGGACAATAAAACTATACTAGATGCTGTTAAAAAAACAAAATGTGTTGTTACAGCTGAGGAACATATGTTAAATGGCGGATTAGGAGATAGCATTGCTCAATTATTAGGTAGAGAGCTTCCTACCCCTATTGAAATGGTTGGTGTAAATGATACTTTTGGTGAAAGTGGAACTCCAATGCAACTATTAGAAAAATATGGATTAGATGCTAAAGCAATTGATGCAGCTGGGAAAAAGGCGATAGCTAGAAAATAATGTCTATCTCAAAAGATATTTTTAAAAAACACCAAGCACAAACCTTTCCTTATCCTTCATGCTTAGAAATTTCTTCAGCAAAAGGAAGTTATATTTATGATATTAATGGTAAATCATATTTAGATTTTATTGCAGGAGTTTCTGCTTGCAGCTTAGGACACTCCAATCCAATTATCACAGATGAGGTAAAGCAGCAATTGGATAAATATTCTCATGTTATGGTATATGGGGAATATGTGCAATCTCCACAATATAAATTAGCACAATTACTAGCCAATAACTTACCAGAAAATTTAAGCACATCATATTTTACAAACTCTGGAGCTGAAGCTATAGAGGGCGCTATGAAATTAGCTAAACGAGCAACAGGTCGTCCAGAAATTATCTCTTGCGAAGATTCTTATCATGGATCTACACAAGGAGCCCTTTCAATAATGGGAAATGAAGAGCATAAAGCTAAATACCGACCTTTATTACCTTCTTGCAATCA
>MDSY01090054.1_pt1 | contig 11651 bp, 9 predicted proteins | sample 811131 | NCBI WGS metagenome assembly MDSY01 (sample SAMN05326643, study PRJNA326480) | marine metagenome | isolation source: seawater | place: Atlantic Ocean: South West | collected 2010
AAGATTTGGACGCACGCGGTGTCGTCGTGCGCGGAGGCTCCTGCCAAGTCAAAACTCTTTCGTTTCGGCTATCTCCGATTGTGCCACCTATCTGACTGTTTGCCGATGCCGACCAAGCCTCCCGAGGGTGATTGCCCATAGGATCACCAAAATTGGGTGAAGCCTTCACCGGGTGAAAATCCGAAAAACCGGATTTTTTTAGTAATTTTTTTACCATCGTTGTCTAACCGACACGCGTTGAAAGAACCGACGATTTTTTCTTCTAAGCGCCTCTTGTCTGGACCGCTTGAAAAGATGCTGTTCGGCGCACAGAACATGGAAGACGACCTTCGATTGCGACGCGCATTAGTGTCCGTGATTATTACGCTCTATGAGTGTTCCTTGACTGTTCTACAGCGATGTTTTACTTTGCCTCAAGAACACACTCTTAGCTTGCAAGGTCAACTAACGGAAAAGACGTGCTGGTCAGGACTGCTTATATATTATATGACAACTAAAACAGCGTACGTAGGTCAGACTCGGTTTTCACAAAATGCGAGCAGCATGAACTGCGTGAAAATGTGACATGTTTTCATTCCATCAGCAAATGCTTGAAAATTCAGATCTCAGGGTCACACACTTGTTGTCGAGAAACCAATTCGTTCAGTACATGAGCTACGAAATGCTGAGAGGACATGATGCCTCAATTTTCTACCGATGGAACTTTTGACACCGGCAGGTTCTTTCGTTCACAATGTCTGCTGACGTTTCTGCTAAAAAGGTGCCGCTAACATATTTCCGTCTTAGCAGTTGCATGAGCTTCCATAGCCTGTTGCCTTGCACTAGTTTTTCTCTGTTTGTCAGCGTACTCTTTTTCATCTTCAATAAGCTTGACAATTTCATCAATATCATCACTTGGCATGATTCGCAGCCCTTTCCTGTCAACAATGGCAACTTCGATATTTTTGCTACTTGGCTCAACAAGTTCTAACACAGCCCGCAGGGCCAGCTTAACTGTTTCAAGCCCTGAGGTGTCAGCATATTGTTTTTCAAGCCACTCCCGAACAGCTTTAGCATTTCGCCCGGTGGCATTCGCTTTCCATTCAGAAATCGTCCCTGATGGGTCAGTATGATAGAGTTGCGGTTGTTCTTCTGGTGAAAACCCGGCAACAAGGGTTGATATACCGAAGGGACGAACACCACCGCTCTGAGTGTACTTTTGCTGAACACTGCCAATGTACCGCGTGATGTATTCCACTGTAGCTACATCTTCGAGGGTAAGCTTGTGCCTCTGGGCTTCAAGCCTGGCGCGATTGATCAAGATGCGAGCATCAGCGGTTAACCCTGCAAATGCAACGCAGACGTTGTCCTCAATCTTTTGTATTTTCCTCAATGTTCGTGGATCTTGAAGTTTGGCGACTGACTTCTTTTCCACACACAGAACGACCGAGTCTTTCCCACACACGCCGACTGCAAGCGTCCCTTTCCGCACGGCCTCCATGGCGTACTCAACCTTCATATCATTGGACAGGTTGGTAAATTTATTCGGATACCAGTCTTAAGCGGAGAAGTTCAGAGGCTCTTACCTGGAATAGATGTCCGTCCGGGCTGAAAACGGTAATAGCCCCATCGTAGCGTGACATGTTGCTCAGGCGGTAGTCAAATAAATGCCCGCTACACAAAAGGATGAAGGGGCCGGCGAGTCACAACACGGGCGATCTTACTTCTCAAGTAGTCTTTACGGAATACCAATTGAATACTCATAGGCAGGGTTGTTTAACTATCTATCTTGGAGACTCATATATCTGTGCAGTTGACAGTCCTTACCAGCACGGCATTTGCGTCAATAGACTTGCAAGCTAATATGAGTGTGGTGCCGATTTCTAACTAATTTCCGGGAAATAGAAATCTTATGGGGGTTATTTCCGAAGATTGTATTTAGATCGTCGTTGTTGTTCAATTATGCACACACTTTCACGAATGAAGGTAGCTGTCAGTCTATTGACTATGTCGGGCTGGTCGGGCCTGCTGGATTCTTTGCATCCCTGTGCGGCAAAAAAATAAATAAAATCAGCAATCGATCAATTCGGTAGGAAATCTTTGGTGACCAATTTTTTTTTCCACGGATAATTATCTGTGGCAAAACTCAACTATCTGTGGAAACAACGATCGCTGATTGGCCCTTACAAATGAATTCAGGGGACAATTCCTCAAGTGATAAGACATTTATTTGTTCTGGTTGAACGGCTCATTCGATCACGGCATCGATGCTTGATGGAACTTTCTTTAAAATAAAAACGTGTAGAAAGGATTTCATACGATTCCACAAAAACCATCGAAATGAAGAAATTGCCGGCTTTTTCAAAGTCTCTCCAGGTCCAGGATGGCCACTTATTGCAACACTTTACGAATTTCACTATGCCCCCTAAGGCTTCGGCACACCCAAAATATGAGGATATGGTCAAGGCGGCCATCCTCGCCCTGAAGGATAGGAACGGCTCTTCTGTTCCGGCCATCGCGAAGTACTTGGCAGCAAACTACAAACTTCCCGACAACTTCAAGAAGATCCTTTCAACCCAGCTCAAGAACCTTGTCAAGTCCGGCAAGCTGCTGAAGGTGAAGGCCTCATACAAGCTAGGCGAAGCTCTTAAGAAGGCTCCCAAGAAGCCTAAGAAGAAGGCTGCGCCGAAGAAGAAGAAGGCTGCCAAGAAGCCCAAGAAGAAGGCTGCCAAGAAGCCCAAGAAGGCCGCCAAGAAGCCTAAGAAGGCCGCCAAGAAGCCTGCCAAGAAGCCCAAGAAGGCGAAGAAAACCGCCTCGAAAAAGAAGTAATCTACATATCGAATACTTTTCAAACACGGTGTCTTATTGACACCACCCTCCGTCAAGGTATCTCTCTGCTATCCACTCGCAACGCGAACTGCAGGCCAAACCTGCCCACAAAGATGAGCACGCATAAGCAACTAACATACAGTTTTATCAAGAAATAGCTATACCAGAAATGTTTCAAATAGTTCAACGAGAACTGGCTAGCCCTGGCAGGTTACCCTGGCGGCGTAACGAATTGGAGTGCAGAGCAACCGTGCTGCCGTCCTTCTCTTGTCGCCAAGCTTACTTGCAGGACTTTTTAGAGGGCACCTTCAATGCCTTTCGCTAGCTGAGAGACGTCTTTCAAACCAAAACGAGTGTATGCCTTGTTCTGCCACGCGGCACCGCCCGCCCTACAGCCGCCGGACCACACGTGGACGAACTTGTCCATTTCCCTAAAATGAGACTCGAAGATTTTCCGGTAATACAGCTCTTCCTTGCTCTGAGGGGGATTGATTGCATATTCAAGCCCAGCTCTTGCAAATTCCTCATCAGTTACCCTAGCCTCACAAAACGACTGCAAATCTTCGACCCAGTTGAGTCCAACTCCTTCACACTGCATCGCCTTCGTTCGCCAAAGAACTGGATCTGGTATTTCGCCGTCAAAAAGCACACGAAGTGCGTGTTTCTCTGGTTTACTTTCGCCTTCAATCCGCTTCAACTCAGGGTCCACCTTTGTGAAGGGGCGACGAAATTCAAACAAAATCTTGAAAATAGTGTGGACAATCATGTTTCGGCACGTAAACAAACCTGCATGACGGTATCAATCACATTAGGATCAAGAAAAGGGACGCGGGCCTCAAGCCCGTGGGCCATAGTCATGCGATCTGCTCGTTGGCAATTGACGTTGTGTAGGTGATGGAAGATGCGACGAAGTTCTTTGTGAATCGAGGCAGCATCAGGTGCATCCCGGAAATACAGATACCCTGCAAAAAGCTCATCGGAACCCTCGCCTGTGAGAACAACCTTGACATGTTGTGCAGCCAGACGGGCAAGGAAGTAGTTAGGTATCGCTGAACGGATAAGTTCTGGCTCATAAGTTTCCAGATGGTAGATGACATCCGGGATTATCTCACAGGCTTCATCGGAGGTGAAGAGATATTCGTGATGTTCAGTGCCGAGATGCTCGGACATCATCCTCGCAGTCGTGATGTCGGGGGAACCATCTTGGCCCACGGTAAATGTGATGAACTTCTGCTGTGTTTGCTCCAGCATAGGTTTGATTATTGTTGAGATCACTGCGGAGTCAAGGCCGCCAGAAAGTAGGAGTCCTATCGGAACATCCGACATCATCTGGTCTTTTACTGCCTGGGTCAGCACTTGACGAACATCAGACGTATCCCAAAGAGAGGGTTCAACAAATCAAAGGGAAGATTGCTAGATGGTTGCGAGGAATTCGGCAAGCTTACAAACAAAGTTTAGCGCGTGAAGTTCGCTGGGCATCTTGCCAATCTAATTTGATGTGATTACCTTGACTCCAACATAATTGTCGTCGTCCCATTCAGGATTGTAGTACTTGACAAAACCACTTGCGGGGGTCCAATAATATCCAGCAGGAAATTCTTCTATTGTATCACACTGGTCACAAATTGCCTTCAGCTCTGAAGCGAACCATATTGAACCATTTTCCCCATAGCCCATATACAGAGGCTTTATACCGCAGTGGTCGCGAGCTGCCAACATCTTATCGCCACCATCCCCGACGCACACAAATCCGAATATGCCGTTCAGTTCCTTGACAAAGTCTGGGCCTTTGTGGCGATATAGTTGCAGGAGGACTTCAGAATCAGAACCAGTCTTTGCAGCACTTAAGTTGTATTTGTCCGAATGATAAAGAACAAAACCATCAAGTAAATATCATGTAAGGGCGGGCCGCAAGGTGGAACGGCCATTCGATTCTTACCTGTAGCTGGCGAAAATTATATATTTCGCCGTTCGCACAAACTGAATACTTGGCATCCTCATAGACTATTGGCTGCTTTCCACCTTCAGGATCCATGATCGCAAGACGCTCATGGGCGAGCCCAAACTTTTCGTTTCCATAATAACCAGAACCATCGGGACCACGAGATCGCATGCGGGCAGATAGATCGCGCATTAATGTTTCACGTTCGTCGGCGAGAGCACCTGGCTCCCACGAGAAGACAAAAAGAGCAACCGTCAGGGTAGGCTAAAATAGTTACGGAGAAAAACACAACATCTGGTCTCCCGAGTGTGCAGCAGTCCGTTGGTTCCAAACGAAGAGGGCAATCGATGTATGATGTACATTACCGATACGGGTGTTGTGATTGGGTACATTCAATAAGATACTTCTTACCGTTCGGATCATAACAAGCGAGAATGGAACACATGTTTGTCGTTATGCGATGACCACGCCGTGTGCTATGTATTGCCTATGGAAAGAAAAAAGCAAAGCTCTCTCGTTTTTGCTGGCGGGTAATACTTTACGGGCACTCGTACCTTCGACAAAGATGTCGGCATCAGGCCAATGTATCCCCGCGATCCATTCGAGAGCAGGCGGGCACTCAGCGGCCTGTTTTGGGCATAGTCGCGAGTCGCAGCCGACGGGGGCGGATTCCTGTTAGACGAGCGCCAGTTCTGGCGGGGGCATGGAACCCATGAAGTTACTGCATTTGTAGCGGCTGCCATAATTGCTTGCTATGTAAAGAAGGTTTTCTTAATTATGTCTCCTAGCAGGAGGGCACGAGTCGGGAACGATTCGGAGAGTGTTGAAAAAACACTTTTGGAAGTCCCGGTAGGTCTAGCAGCCCAGCAGGCGCCTCCTTTTTTATTTTCTGCGATTCACGCAGCATAAAAATATTCTAGCTAGCACTAAGAGTTACATACGGAGCTAAATACTGTACGTGCGTAGTATCTTTACAACTTTATTGTTTATAACTTTATGTATTCTTGTAATTATTCATAATTATTCCATATGATTTATTTGATATCGATCATATTATTATTAAGATTAAGATTAATACCTTCGTATTTTATTACAGTATTATTTATTATATATTAATAATAATAATCTTATTACCGAACGAAACTTATTTATAATAATTAATAATCTCGTCTTACCATATATAGCATGTCTTACCATTATTAAAAAGATCTTAAGATTTTTATAATAATCTGTATGTGTTACGAAATGTGCCAATTTATTTTATTTTTTGGCACCGGGGGCGGGGATCTGGCACGAGGGAGTGGCCGACGAGCCGCGTAGCGGCTGTTTAAGCTCTAAACCCTGAAAACGCAACCCCAACCTCCTAATGACACGGCGCGGAACCTAAAGATACAGCGCACCTCTCGTTACTCGCGCGTCAGCGGCTACATGAGCGCGCATCTTGCTCATGTAAAAAGCGCTCCTGTCAGCGCGTGGCACGCTTCCGCTTCAGGATGCGTGTGGGAAAGAATTGACTCAAGGATGACTCGTCCCGCCCGGGGGGCAAAAAAATGGGAACACAGCGTTCTACGAAGGTTTTGATCGATGGAGCTTCGGTGAAAGAAGGGCTGTAGTTCAGGTTTGAAGCCGAATTTTCATCGATACATTGGTCAACTTCGACGTCCACTACCGCGTCTTCAGAAGACGCCTTGGCGTCGTTTCTTCGTTCACAAGTGGCATACCTGTTAGGATGACGACTAAGTGCACGCCAAACGCAACGATAAGAACGTCCCGCTGAACAATCGTCGTCCAAATAACGGAAAGGCGTGCACAGCGTTGTTAGGCAGAAATATTACAATACAGAAATATTAAAGACCTTCATTCGTAATAATAAGTTCGAAGGTAAAAGTTTCCTAAACACTTACCTTCGAGACCCACGTGCGAAGGTATTTAAATGTATTTAATATTCGAAGCTTATATTAAGTTTCGTACGAGTAAGAGTTTCTACAAGCAAGTAATAAGTGGAAAACAAGTAAGTGTTACCTTCGTACATGCCTAAATAAGCTTTGATACTCGTAATATTTTTTGACACGTGGACAGAAACTCTTCAGATTGCCAAAGGTCGCTTCAACTCCACTGCAAGACAGCGACAGAAATGAACTGAAATGAACTCCGCTTCATCACTCGTTTGTTTGATACTTTCTGTGTTATTAGTTCTTGGGTCGTCTGAGGCCGTTCCAGGGGAGTGCCTTGCCGACGTTGATTGTCCGGCCACCGCATCCGTCAATGAGATCCCTAGTCCCGTGGTCGACCCAGCAACAGTCCCGGCGCAACTTATGAAGCTGGCAGAACTATCCGATACCAAGTCTAGCGCAGGAGTCACGCGTCTCATCTTTACCGACAGCGACTTAGCTGGACGTGCCTACGTTCGTTCACTGATGGAACAAGCCGGTTTGCTGGTGCGTGTGGACAGTATGGGAAATATTTTTGGCCGCTGGGTCGGAAGCCAACCGGACCTACCGGCCGTCGGAAGTGGTAGCCACATAGATGCTATTCCTAATAGCGGTGCATACGATGGAACGCTCGGCGTTCTTGGCCCGATAGAAGCCATCGCGGCCCTAAGGCGCGCGGGATTCAAGCCTAAGCGGTCCATCGAGGCCTTGATGTTCACCTCTGAAGAACCAACACGGTTTGGTATCAGCTGCGTGGGTTCGAGAGCCATGGCTGGTAAGCTTGATCCAAAGCACCTCGACTCACTCAAAGATGTGTTGGCACCAGATAATGGCACCTTTCGCGGAGCTGCTCTGAAGGCTGGATACGCAAATGCAACTACTAACACAGAGGATATGGTAAAGCAAAGCTCACTTGGTGAATATGGTACATATTATGACTCCTTTCTTGAGCTTCACATTGAGCAAGGCCCAGACCTCGAGGACGAGAACGTATCGCTCGGGATCGTAACTGCCATCGCAGCACCAGCTGCACTTCGCTTCTCTCTCACAGGTGATGGAGGCCATGCCGGCGGGCAAGTCATGTCACGCAGAAACGATGCTCTTTTGGCAGCGGCAGCTATCACAACTGCTGTTGAAAAGTTTGCTCTGGACACAGGGTCAAGCGACACGGTGGCCACCGTTGGGGTATTGCGTGTCGGTCCGGGTGCAATCAATTCCGTTCCCCGGACAGCAGATATGGAAATTGACGTCAGAGACGTAATTGGTCCGCGTAGGGATGAAGTTGTGTCAAAAATTATTTCGTATGGAGAACAGGTAGCGAAGAGTCGAGCAGTCCGTTGGTCTCATGAAATTGTGAATTCAGACCCACCAGCGACATGCGCGCCAAAGGTGCTGAATGCAGCGGAGTCTGCTGCGAGGAAGTTGAACCTAAGTCACAAGCGAATGGTTTCGCGTGCGTACCATGACTCGCTGTTCATGGCTGAAGTTACACCGACTGGGATGCTCTTCATACCTTGCCACAAAGGATACTCTCATAGGCCAGATGAGTTCGCATCTGCAGAGGACATCAAGAACGGCATCGAAGCTCTTGCTCTTGCGCTCGCAAGCTTGTCGTCGGCATGATTGCCTTGTTATGATATTGATATCTAAGTAGTGCATTCCTACTGCTTCACGTGGGTGCAAGCGATTTCACAATCTTCCCGTGATATCGTGATGAGATCATTCACACTCTTCGGTGTTTCAATCTGTGCCAATCTCAACGCTTGCGCTCGCTTTACTGCCTCGAGCAAATTCCTCACTCCTCTGCCATTACTACCTTGATGTTCGGGTCCGTGTCTTGCAACTTCTGCCTCAAAAAAACTCATCAACAGCTCCTTCGCCCCGCTTCCGAACTTCATTTTCTGCGGTTCTAAAACTCTCTCTGCGATCTTCATCAACTCCACAGGGCTGTAGTCTGCAAAGTGAAGCGTGGTAGGGAACCGTGACTCTAGTCCTGGATTCGCCGCCAGCAAAGCCCTCATCTCAGTGACATAACCAGCAGCAATAACCACCAAGTCCTCTCTATGATCCTCCATCTCTTTCATAAGCGTATCTAGAGCCTCCTTTCCAAAAGAATCATTTTCACCAGACACAAGTGCATAGGCCTCGTCAACGAAAAGAACCCCCCCAAGAGCCTCTTGGACAACGGATTTCGTCTTAAGGGCTGTCTGACCCGAATATCCCGCAACGAGTGAGGAACGGTCAGCTTCCACAAGGTGTCCACGCCTGATGACTCCAAGTGCTCTCATAAGGTTTGCTACAATACGAGCCACAGTAGTCTTCCCTGTACCAGGATTTCCGGTGAAAATCATATGCAGAACGCCACCTCCTGTTGAAGGGAGACCAGCTGCGACGCGCTCCTTCTCAACCAAAAGCTGTGCCCTAAGGGACATGATGAATTCTTTAACACTTTTCAAGCCAACGATGTTTTCCAGCTCAGCAATCGCTGTCGCAGTGTCCTGTTGCATTCGAAGAGCTGATGCGGAGTAAGCTGTGTTGCTTTCATTTTCTCGTGATCTGACTTGGCTGTCGTCCGTGATGAAATCGCACTTCTCAAGAATGGTCAGTGAGTCCTTCCCCAAAGTTCCGAGTGTAAAAACGCGCTCAGTCTGACGGTCAATTGCCTGCTCAAGCAGTGCACGTGCCAGGTGTGCATTTTTTCGTGAGCGTGCTGCACAACGCTCTGCTTCAGCGACAGCGTGCTCAAACATTGGGTCATTCTTGAGCCCCGCGGCAAGTGTGAATCCTCTCTCTGTTGCCATCCTATCTATGAGGGTAACAATCTCTGAGGGAGAAAAATTCGGCAACAAAATTGGCTGCGGAAGCATGGCATCAAATTGAGGGCACATCCTCCGTGCCGATGCAATACCGTCTGCGTCGCCTGCAAGAACAAGAACCACGTATATATTTGGTCGACGCGCTCTTCGGTCAAGTTCCACCGCCAGAGCTTCGATTGCTTCCAACCCAGGCGAGTCCCTGGCCGCGTCGATTCCTGTTGGAAGCATGCGGTGAAAGTCATCAATAAAAAGTACCCCACCCTCAGCTTTTTCGCAATGCTGAGTTACAAGCTCGGTGGTTCGTCCCGGTGACCGTCCAATCGCCATGAGATCACTTTTTGATGCGTTGATTAAAGGGCCGTGCCTTGATACATCATGGTTAGATATAATGCGAGATAGAAGTTGGGCCAACAGCGACTTCCCGCTACCTGAAGGACCTGCAAGTACAATGTGAGGCGCCGGCTCCGCCTTGGCACCTGCCGCAACTCTGCGTCGGTTGACCTGCAGCGCGTTGACCACGGCCTGAATTTTGGATTTCGCATGTTCATGACCGACCAATGATTCCACAGCAATTATAGGATCACATGCTTCCTTGTGGCAAAAAGGGATAAGTAGACCAGGCAATGGCTCCAAATCAGACTCAGTTAACTTGTTCACATCTTCGAGCGGGGCGATAATTCCGAAACCGGCTTTGCAACGAAACAGACGCTCACCGTTGTACTTTCCATCACATGTCGATGTAGCACGTTTTTCGTCGAGTCGCAGGCCAGCAACTACACGGCCTCCTGCGAACTGTGCGGGACCAATAAACATTACCGTCCCTTTCCGGCCGGTGACTTCTACTCTGTCGCCAACATATAGTTTTTCTGCGAAGACCTTGTTGTCTATTTCCATAGCTGCAGCTTGTCTCGCCAGCCCCGTTTTTGTATATTCTTCTTGTATATTCTGCTTGTATATTCTTCTCTTTTCAGCAATGTGCCCAACAAGTGCATGTCGATGAGGCTGTTCTGCTGAGTTTGGCCGAACGTTTCCTGCGCTTTCTTGGGTGACATCATTTCTCAAATATGTAGGGCGGTTCATCATCTGCTGAACAATACTCAGGTCTTCCGAAAAAGAAACAGGGTTGGCATTTTCTTTGCTAGACGCTGGCACGTCTCCCCTTTCAGACACTCTATTACTTTGGGCTATGGAACCACGTTTTTCTGGCATGGAATCCTCGCGAGCTCTCACGACAGGTTTGCATATAGCAGCATCTGTTTGGGATTTGCGGAGGTGCACTTTACATTCTTTGCCGTGCACTTCTTTCTGACCACGCAATAAAAGCTGGTGGCATTGGCCGCATTTAACCTGTGATCAAGATACAAGATACCAGGTCAGACGAGTTGCAGGCAGAGAAATCAGGAGGGATGGGATTGCTCATGTTTAGGAGAGAAAAGATAGGTGCTGAGGATAGACTTGGGCAATCGCATTCAATGAACGCGAGACTGCGGATTTCGGGATCAGGTTTCAAACCACGTCGATCTGCGACGTGAACTTCCAGGCCCTGCTGCACGGAAAAACTTGCAGAAAAAAACAACAGACGCAGAGCGCTTTCCTCTTGGGTCGCTCGCATTCAAACAAAAGTGGCAGTAGTGTGCCAACGACGAGCAACATGCCCGATAATCAACGGGCAACCCAGACAGCGCGGGGAATTATGCAGCGAAGGTCGCACACGGCGAACTCGGGCATGCGCACCAGCTCGCAGGGTGATTTGCTTTCACGCTGATGTGCCTTGAAGTTCGGCTCTGGAAACTTCCTGTCGCATTGTAAACACCGCAGCCATTTGGTTTGTCTGGGTAGTATCGGCTCGTTACCATTCGATTTCATTTTTGCAGCCGTTGTCAAACGCGTGAACGTCGATGCGTGGCAGAAAGTAGAAGAAGTCAACGGTTGGTTCAACGACGAGTATTTCACCATTATTATTATTCAAATGAGTAAGCAAGCAAGTGATACTCGTGATAAACTTTAACAAGCAATAAGGTATTCTGGATTTCAATCAAGCGTGCAGATTTTAATTTTAGTTAATTGAGTTAATAAGATGAGTTAAGTAATTCAAAATAATATAATCATCCATACGACTTTTATTCCTGCGTACGAAATCGTCATGTACCATAC
>MDSY01122335.1_pt1 | contig 11651 bp, 14 predicted proteins | sample 811131 | NCBI WGS metagenome assembly MDSY01 (sample SAMN05326643, study PRJNA326480) | marine metagenome | isolation source: seawater | place: Atlantic Ocean: South West | collected 2010
GGTGATGAAACTATTTATCATGAAAATAAAGAATATAAATTCGAAAAAAATGATCCTTTATTGTTTTTTATTCAAAGATTAAGAGACGAAGCTCATAGGTTTGCTATAAGCACTCATAGAGCAAAAAGAAAAAAAAATCTAAGCAAGTCTCTTTTGGATAAAATTAACGGAATAGGTAAACAAAGAAAAAAGTCCCTATTAAATCATTTTGGGTCAGCTAGAGCTGTAGAATCCGCCAGTTTTGAAGAGTTAAAATCTGTTGAAGGAATAGAAGACAATATTGCAAAGAAAATATATGATTATTTTCACGAATGAAAATTAAAATTCCAAATATATTAACAATTGGAAGAATAATTATTGTACCAATTTTTGTTATAGCTTTTTTTTTACCAGGTTTTTTTGGTGACCTGATACCTTTTTTTCTTTTCGTATTAGCTAGCTTCACTGACTATCTAGACGGTCTATTAGCAAGACTATTTAAAGAAGAGTCAAAACTTGGAGAACTTCTAGACCCTATTGCAGACAAAATACTGATATCAACAGCTTTAGTTTTATTGGTGATGAATGGAACAATAAAAAATTTTGAAGTAATAGCCGCAATAATAATTTTAACAAGAGAGATTCTAATTTCCGGCTTAAGAGAGTTTTTGGCAAAAGTAAGTATAGATATGCCTGTCACTAGTTTGGCAAAATTAAAAACCTTTATTCAAATGCTTGCAATAGCAATTTTATTGACTGGAGAAAGTGGAAATAAAATAATTAACTTTCAAGATTACAACGCACAAACGATTGGTATTATATTATTATGGCTTTCTTCTTTTCTAACTCTATATACTGGTTATGATTATTTAATAAAAGGAATTGACCACGCTATGAATGAAGATAACAAAGATTAGGCTGCGGTTTTTTTTCTTACTAGTACTTGGTAACTATCATTCAGATCTTTGATTAGTTCACAAACTTCAAAATTATATTTATCAATTTGTGATACTGGAGTTATTTCAGCTGCTGTGCCTGTTAAGAAACAACCTTCAAAGTCTTTCATTTCATCTGGTAAAATTTTTCTCTCTATAACTTTTATACCTTTATTTTTTGCGATGCTAATCACAGATCGTCTTGTGATTCCGTCAAGAAAAGAATCGGGTATTGGTGTGTGAAGTTCATTTTTGTTATTTTTAAAAAAAACATTTGCTCCAGTAGCTTCAGCAATGTTTCCTTTGTGGTCTAGCATCAAAGAATCAGTGAATCCTTTGGTCTCCGCCTCATGTTTAGAAAGAGTACATATCATGTATAAACCTGCTGCTTTTGTGTCCCAAGGAATTGACTCTGGGGAAGGCCTTCTCCAAGATGAAATGTTTAATTTAATTCCTTTTAATTTTAATTTTGGATCAAAATAAGATCCCCACTCCCATGTTGCTATAGCGACGTGAACTTTATTTTTTTGAGCAGATATTGCCATCATCTCGCTACCTCTCCAAATTACTGGTCTGACGTAGCCATTTTGAACTTTTTGAATATTAACAATATCATTACAGGCTTCATTAACTTCTTTTTGAGTGTAAGGAACTTTTATCCCCATTCTTTTAGCTGAATAAAACAACCTTTCCGTATGTTCCTCTAGTTTAAAAATTTTACCATCATAAACTCTTTCTCCTTCAAAAACACAACTCGCATAGTGAAGACCATGATTTAAAACATGGATTTTTGCGTCAGACCAGTTAACGCTCTTTCCATTAAACCAAATTTTACCTGTTCTTTTATCGTATGGTATATTTTCCATTTAAAATTGAATATATAGTTTTTTTTGTTACAAAAAAGTATTTTTCTTAATACAATAAGTAAGTATAACTTACCGATTATGAAAGATCTACTTTATCTTAAAGATGAGCAAATTAAAGATTTTATTCAACTTCTTTTTTATGCTTATAGAGAAACTTTATCAGACCCGAAAGAAGTATTAGCTAAAAAATCATTTGGACCAGCTCATTTAAGATCTTTAAATTTGATAGAGAGAAACCCGGGAATAAGCCTAAGCGAACTAATGTTTAAGTTAAAAATAACTAAACAAAGCTTAAATAGAGTTCTAAGAGATTTGATTAGCTCAAAAATGATTAAACAAATTAAAGATGATACCGATACTAGGAAAAAAAACTTGTTTTTAGATAAAGAAGGAAAAATTTTTTTTGAAAAAGCATATGAAACACAAAAGAAAAGAATTTTTAATGCACTTAAAAATTCGGAGCCTGACTCTGTAATAAAATTTAAAAGTGTCTTAAGAAAGATAATTGATGGAAAAAAATAAAATACATATCTTAGTTGTGGATGATGATGATAGAATCAGAGATCTTATAAAGCAGTACTTAAATGACAACAGTTTTATGGTTTCTTCAGCTATAGACTCTGCAGATGCAAAGGTTAAGCTTGCACAGTTTAGATTCGATTTGATTGTTTTGGACGTAATGATGCCGGGTCAAAGTGGGTTTGAATTAACTAAGGAAATAAAGAATATAATGAATGTTCCAATTATCTTATTAACTGCTAAAGGTGAAGTTGAAAACAGAATACAGGGGTTGGAGCTAGGTGCAGATGACTATTTAGGCAAACCTTTTGAGCCAAAAGAATTATTATTGAGAATTAACAATATTCTTTCCAAAAATAAGAAATTAAACTTAAAAGAAATAACTTCTGTAGGAAGTGCAAAAATAGACCTTAATAAAATGACGATAAAATTAAATGATCAAACTAAAAAATTAAATGTTGTAGAAAAAAAAGTATTAGTAGAAATGCTTTCAAGTCCCGGCAAAACATTTTCAAGGCTTCAGATAGGAAAGATTTCTAATATTTCTCAAGAAAGATCTATTGATGTAATGATAACTAGGCTGAGGCAAAAAATAGAAGTAGATCCAAAAAATCCAAAGTATCTTCAAACGATTAGGGGGTCAGGATATGTCCTTTGGATTGAATAAATTTCTTAAAATAATTCTGCCTAAAGGTCTATTTTATAGATCTTTAATAATTGTAGCTGCCCCAACCATAATTTTACAATTAATTATTACCATAGTTTTTTTTGACAGTCTGTGGATCAAATCAAACAAGGGGATGACTAGATCTCTAATTGGCGAAATAAAAACCTTAGTTGATGTTTATGAAAACAAACAAACTCAAGTAAAATTTCTCTCTGACAGTTACAAAAAAAATTTTGATTTTGTAATCAATATTTCTGAAGAGCCTTTACCAAACATAGAGTATGAAAGAAAATTTAGTCCTATGGACAGGTCTTTAAGAAGGGAGTTAAAATCTGCATTTGGTAATAATTCATATTGGTTTAACACTACGAAATACCACGAAATAGTTGAGATAAAAATTAAGTCAGGCAATAATACAATTCAATTTTTATTACCTAAAGAAAAAATTGCAACTTCGTCTGTGAGAGTATTTTTGCTTTGGATAACCGTTCCCTCAATAATTCTTATTCTTATTGCAATCATTTTTCTTAAAAACCAAACTAAACCGATAGTTAATCTAGCTAAAGCTGCTGAGAGGTTCGGCAAAGGCGATTATGTAAATGAATTTAGAGCATCTGGCGCATCTGAAATAAGAAAAGCATCTTATGAATTTGATCGCATGGCTAAAAGAATTAATAGACATCTGAATCAAAGATCAGAAATGCTCTCTGGAATAAGTCATGACTTAAGAACACCGCTTACAAGATTAAAACTTCAAATAGCAATGCTAGATAAAAAAGAAATCTCAATCAAAATGTCAAAGGATATTGATGAGATGGAAAAAATGCTTAACGATTACCTGCAATTTGCTAAAACACAAACACAAGAGGAATCGACTGCCATCAATCTAAATAATTTTTTTAATGAAATTTTAGAAGACAACGTAGGTAAAAATATAAATTTAAAAATAACAAATGAAGAAATGGCATTGGTTGCAAGAAAGCTAGCTCTAAAAAGGTGTTTTGGTAATTTGATTCAAAATGGTTTGTCATACGGTAAGAATGTATACATAAATATATGTAAAACAAAAAATAGATTAATAATCATTATCGAAGACGATGGTCCAGGAATACCGAGTGATCAATATAAAAATGTTTTCAAACCTTTTTTTAGAATAGACAAGAGCAGAAGCCAAAATAAATCTGGTATTGGTTTAGGGCTTTCAATATCGGAAGATATAATTCACTCACACGGTGGAAATATACAATTATCTGAAAGCAATAAATATAAAGGACTACAAATTAAAGTGTCTTTGCCTTTTTAGTTTTCTTTAATTTTTTTATTTCTTTTTCTTGTTTTAAAACAATCTTTTTTAGGACCTCAAACTCTTCTTTTGAAACCAGCTCAAGTTTGTCGATAAACTTATCTTTATTAAATTGTAATTTAGTAAAAATTTCTTTTTTTACATCTTTAGTAGATAAAATTCCATTTTCAACAAAACTTGATAATAATTTTAATATTTTCTCTGAATTGTTCATAGATTATTTATCTTAATTGATAAAAAAATAATTATCAATTATGTTATAATTTCTCAAATGTTTATTCATAATTTTGATCCTATTTTATTAGATTTTGGATTAATTAAAATCAGATGGTATTCTATTGCCTATATTATCGGCATTACTGTTGGGTGGTGGCTTGGGAAAAAAATCCTGGATTTTAAAATTAAATCACAAAATATTGAATTTGAAATAAAAAAATTTGATGATTTAATAACATACTTAATATTTGCAATTATATTAGGAGGAAGATTAGGTTATGTGTTTTTTTATAATTTAGGTTATTACTCAAACAATCCATTAGATATTTTAAAAATCTGGGAAGGCGGCATGTCATTTCATGGGGCTTTAATTGGGGTCATTATAGCTACATTTTTATTTGCTAAAAAATCTAATGTTAGTTCTTTGCTTTTTTTAGACATTATATCTTGCGTAACACCCATAGGTTTGTTTTTTGGAAGAGTAGCAAATTTTATAAACTCAGAACTTTATGGCCACCCCTCAGATTTTTTTTGGTCAGTAATATTTCCTTTGATTGACAACATATCAAGACACCCCTCTCAACTTTATGAGGCTTTTTTAGAGGGTGTTGTTTTGTTTATAATTCTTATCTCTGTCATCCTTAGTAAAAAATATAGAATAGGTTTGTGCTCTAGCTTGTTTTTAATATTTTATGGAATTTTTAGAATAATAGCTGAACAATTTAGAGTACCGGATGAACAGTTAGGATATATATTTGATTTGTTCAGCATGGGAATGGTACTAAGTTTTACTATGATAATCGGTGGGCTAATAATTTTTATAAAATCGAAAGAGAATGAAGGATATTAATAAATATTTTAAACAGTCAAATACTATCTCTATAGAAAAATTTATAGACAATGTTTTGTACGATAAGAAGTATGGATATTATAATACTAAAAATCCTTTTGGTAAAAAGGGAGATTTCATAACTTCTCCCTCTGTATCTTTTTTATTTGGTGAAATGATTGCTATATGGATACTTTCATTATGGGAGGAACTAGGGAAACCTAAGAATTTTAATATTGTTGAGTTAGGACCGGGTGATGGTAAATTGTGCAATGTATTAATTCGTACATTAAAAAAATTTCCTAAATTTTACGAGACTTCAAATATTTATTTATATGAAAAAAGTATAATTTTAAAAAAAATCCAAAAAAAAAATTTAGGAGAAAAAAAGATAATTTGGTTAAAAAATTCTAATGAGATTAAAAAAGGACCTATAATTTTTTTAGGAAACGAATTTCTTGATGCTGTTCCTATTAAACAATTTAAAAGAAAGAAGAATATATTATATGAAAAATTTTTACAAATAAATGAGAAATCTAAAATCAAAAGTATTTTTAAAAAAGCCTCAGCTACAGACATTAAAGAATTAAAAAAATTTAAAAATTTTGAAAATGCTAAATTTATTGAATATCCTAAAAAAGGAATTAAAGAACTAAACTGGATAATAAAAAAGATAAAAGATCAAGGTGGAGGGATTTTGTTAATTGATTACGGTTATCTAAATAATAGTAATAAAGATACATTACAGTCTGTTAAATCTCACAAAAAAAATGATATTCTAAAAAATATTGGCGATGCTGACATTACTTCATTAGTAGATTTTGGATTTTTAAAAAACTATTTTTATAAAAACAAAGTAAAAGTCAGCAAGGTGGTCTCTCAAAGTTTTTTTTTAAAAAAATTAGGCATATTAGATAGAGCGGAAATTATAAGCAAAAATATGAGCTTTAGAGAAAAATCTAACCTTTATTTGAGACTTCAAAGACTATTAGATGGCAGATATATGGGAGAATTATTTAAAGTTATCTTTGCGTATAAGTCAAAAAAAGAAATAACTTTAGGATTTAATTAATGTTTTATTCAAAAAAAATAAAAAAGTTTAAAAATCTATACCATTGTTTTTTTTCAAAAAAAAATGGCTTTTCAAAAGGAATTTATAACAGCCTTAATTGTGGCCTTGGCTCTAATGACAACAAGGATGATGTAAATAAGAATTTAAACTTTGTTTCTAAAAATATTGACATTAAACAAAAAAAACTAATTTTAATGAATCAGACACATGGTAATAAAGTTGCTGTGATTGATGAGAATAATTTATCCTCAAAAAAAATTAATTCTGATGCACTAATAACTCAACTTAAAGACACGGCAATATGTGTTTTAACTGCGGACTGCGTTCCTTTAATTTTATATGATGAATCAAGTCGTACAATTGGCTGCGTACATGCAGGATGGAAGGGTGCACTAAATGGTGTTATTAAAAACACTATAGATAAATTTAAAGAAATAAGTCGGTACCATAAAATTACTGCCTCTATTGGTCCTTGTATCGGATTTGATAGCTATGAAGTAGGAATAGAATTCCGTCAAAACTTTTTAAAAGAGCTTAAAACCAATGAAAGGTTTTTTAAGAGGAAAAATCAAGATAAATTTTTATTTAATATAAGGGAATACGTTCAAAGTAAGCTAATTGATTGTGGGGTAAAAAATATAGACAATGTAGAAGCAGATACGTTCAAAGACTTCAGTAATTTCTTTAGTCATAGAAGGTCTAAAACTCTAGGTGAGCCTGATTACGGAAGATGTATATCAACAATATGTTTGAAAACTTAAAAAAATAATTGTATAAGTTAATAACTTTCATGAAAATATTATCTGGAACTAGCAACATCAAGCTCAGTAAAGATATTTCAAAACAGCTTAAGCTTAAGTTGGTAAATACTAATATCAAAAGATTTGCTGATGGTGAAATATATATAGAGATAAAAGAAAATATTCGAGGAAACAGCGTTTTCGTAATTCAATCAACTTCTAATCCAGCTAATGACAACTTAATGGAATTATTATTAATTGTTGATGCCCTAAGAAGATCCTCTGCAAAGAATATTACTGCTGTAATTCCATATTATGGATATGCAAGACAGGATAGAAAAGTAGCACCGAGAACTTCTATATCAGCTAAAGTGGTAGCAAATTTACTAACCAATGCAGGAGCAAGCAGAGTTGTTACAGTTGACTTACACGCCGGTCAAATTCAAGGTTTTTTTGACATGCCAGTAGATAATTTATTTACAACTCCATTGTTTGCTAAATACATTAAAAGAAAATTTAAAAGTAAAAATTTGATTTGTGTTTCACCTGACGTTGGTGGCGTTCAAAGAACTAGAGGGCTAGCTACAAGAATAAAAGCTGATTTAGCAATTATAGATAAAAGAAGACCTAAGCCGGGCCAATCAAAAGTTATGAATATAATTGGAAACGTTAAAGGAAAGACCTGTATAATAGTTGATGATATTATAGATAGTGGAGGCACAATAGTTAATGCGGTAGAAGCTCTAAAAAAAGAAGGCGCTGTTGAAGTTTATGTGTTCATTACACATGCAGTTTTAAGCGGAGAGGCAATTGAAAAAATTAAAAAATCTAAAATAAAGAAGCTGATAATCACAGATACTATAGACAATTCTCAAAAAATAAAAAATAACAATAAAATTGAGGTATTATCAATCTCTTCACTAATGGCTGAGGCTATTAAAAGAATATCAAACTCTAATTCTGTGTCAGATTTATTCAATTAATACTTGTTTTATTTTAAAAGTAGAGTTATATAGCTCATCCAAATAATAACATGAATAATTTAAAAGCTACAAAAAGAGAAAACACTACTGGTTCGCAGATTAGAAAAATAAGAGATTCTGGTTTTATTCCTGCTATTTTATATGGAGGTAAAGACCCGAATGCAAAAATTTCAATAGAAAAAAAATCGGTGAAAAATATTTTAAACTCAGACTCATTTTTATCTACAGTTGTTGAACTCGATATAGATGGGCAAAAGCAGAAAGCATTACCAAGAGATGTTGCTTATAATGTAATTTCTGATGAACCTATACACATAGATTTTATGAGAATAGTTCCTGGTTCAAAAATAATAATCGAACTACCTGTTCAGTTCATAAATCATTCTGAGTCTCCAGGGTTAAAACGGGGCGGTGTCTTAAATATAGTAAGAAGAAAAGTTGAGCTAAAATGTCCAGCTGAAACAATTCCAGACGACATTATTATCGACTTAGCTGGACTAGACATCGGAACGAGTATTAAAATCTCAACCGTAAAATTACCTGAAAATGTAACTCCAACTATACTCGACAGAGATTTCGTAATTGCAACTGTGGCTGCGCCTACTGTAATAAAAGAGCCAGAAAAACCGGCTGAGGCTGAGGGAGCCGAAGGAGTTGAGGGAGAAGAAGCGGCGGTAGCAGGAGCAGAGGGAGAAACAGCTAAAGATGGTGATGTAGCTAAAAAAGATGACAAAAATAAAGAACAGGCTGGAGATAAAAAAACACCTGAAAAAAAACCACCAGAAAAAAAATCTCCTGAAAAGAAATAATTAGAATATGCTTTTACTAGTTGGATTAGGTAACCCAGGCCCTAATAGCGAAAATAATCGTCATAATATTGGATTTAAAATTATTGATGCAATTAATATGCATTTTAAACTCTCAAAGCAAAAACCTAAATTCAAAGGACTATTAACCACTGGCAACATAGAAGAACAAAAGGTATATGCAATTAAACCTTTAACTTTCATGAATAACTCGGGTACTGCAATTAAAGAGTTAATTGATTATTTTAAAATAGATGCGAAAGATGTAATTGTTTTTCATGATGATTTAGATATAGATTTTGGAAAAATAAAAGCTAAATTTGGAGGAAGCAGTGCGGGACACAATGGGATTGAGTCAATTGATAAGTTTATTGGTAAAGATTACTCAAGAGTAAGAATCGGTATCGGCCATCCAAAGGAAGAAAGGAAAGTAAACAACCATGTCCTTGAAGATTTTAAAGAAGACGAAGAAGAAAAAATAAAAGAGATTACAGAAAATATAGTAAAATCAATACCCACGTTAATAGAAAAAAAAATAGATTTATTTTCAAGTAAAGTTAATCAAAATCTAAATGGGATTTAAGTGTGGAATTGTTGGTTTACCAAATGTTGGTAAATCAACATTATTTAATGCATTAACTGCCTCCAAAAATGCTGAAGCAGCAAATTTTCCCTTCTGTACAATAGATCCTAATATTGGAATAGTTGATGTAATAGATAAAAGACTAGATAAGCTCTCGGCTCTGTCTAATTCAAAAAAAAAAATTTATACAAACATAACTTTTGTTGATATCGCAGGTTTGGTTAAAGGAGCCTCAAAAGGTGAAGGGCTAGGTAATAAATTTCTTTCACATATTAGAGAAGTTGATGCAATAGTTCACTTAGTTAGATGTTTTGAATCAGATAAAATAACTCATGTTAATTCAGAAATAAATCCGTTGAATGACTTGGAGACCATAAAAACTGAAATAATGCTAGCGGATATAGACATCATTCAAAAAAAACTAGAAAAGGGCAAAAAAAAACTTTTAAGTTCTAAAGAAATAGAAATTTTAGAAAGCAAATTAAAATCTTTAAATGAGGGTAAGGATGAGATTGCTGAATTAAACGAAGAAAATAAAATTTTGTCATCAATAGGTCTCTTGAGTATAAAACCAAAAATTATAGTTTGTAATGTTGATGAGGAAAGCTTGTCAAAAGGCAATAAACACACAGAGAATGTGCGGTCAAAATTTCCAGAAGACAAAATTGTAATTATATGTGCTGATATTGAAGATCAAATTATGGGCCTTGATAAAGATGAGAGAGAAAGTTTTATGAAAGATATTGGTTTAGATAAAACTGGCCTTAATCAATTAATAAAAGAAGGGTATGAACTTTTAAATCTTGATACTTTTTTTACTTCTGGTCCTGAAGAGAGTAGAGCATGGACGGTAGAAAAGAATACACCTGCGCCTAAAGCGGCGGCGGTAATTCATACAGATTTTGAAAAAAATTTTATTCGCGCAGAGACAGTTACTTGTGAAGATTTTATAAAATATGGTAGCGCAGAAAAATGTAAGGAAAGTGGTAAACTAAGAATTGAAGGTAAAGATTATATAGTTGAAGATGGAGATGTATTATACTTCAGAGTCAATCCTTGACCAAATACGCTTCATGCTAAGATATACTAAAACTGATAATAAAATTAAGTAAATCATAACTTTAATTCCCAATTTGTGTCTAGCTTCAAGCTCAGGTTCAGCTGCCCATGTTAAAAAAGTCGTAACATCTTTTGCCATTTGAGCTTCACTTGCTACTGTGCCATCTGAGTACTCCACGATTCCTTCTGTGAGCGGTGCAGACATCTTAATTTTTTTTCCACTCATATACTTGTTGTAATAAACGCCGTCGTCTAAATTGAATCCTGCCGGAGGATCTTCATAACCCATTAAAATAGAGTAAATATAATTTGCCCCGCCAGGTCTGGCTTTTACAAGTACTGACATGTCAGGTGGATACGCGCCACCATTTGCTGCAATAGATGCGTTAACATTTGGATAGGGACTTACAAATCTATCAGAAGGCCTGCCGAGCCTTGTGAACATTTCTCCTTGACTATTTGGCCCATCTTCAACCTCTACGCTTGCCGCTATAGCTTTAACTTCTTCAATTGCAAATTCAGGTCCACCTTTTTCTCCAAGATTTCTGTAACTTAAATACTGCATAGAATGGCATGATGAACATACCTCTTTATAAACTTGAAAACCTCTTTGAAGCGAAGCTCTATCAAATTTCCCCGTTAAACCTTTAAAGCTCCAATCAACTTTTAAAAGATCTGCGGACTCAGCTGTTACAGCAGGCTTAATTGAAAAAAGAATTACTACAACAAATAATAAAAATTTCTTAAATTTAAATTTTATCATTACTTTTTCTTGCCATAGATACATCTGCAGAACCAGACATTACTGGTTCAGCTATACTCATTGGAATTGGATCAGTTTTTTCCACAATTCCAACAACTGGAAGTACTAAAATAAAATGTAAAAAATAATAGACAGTCCCTACTCTCGAGAGTATTAAATATATTCCTTCAGCTGGTTGAGCACCTAAATAACCAAGCATTAAAACATCAATTACGAAAATCCAATAAAATTGTCTGTAAATAGGTCTGAATACAGATGACCTTACTTTTGAAGTATCTAACCAGGGCAAGACAAAAAGAATTAATATTGCTCCAAACATCAAAATAACACC
>MDSY01057922.1_pt1 | contig 11649 bp, 8 predicted proteins | sample 811131 | NCBI WGS metagenome assembly MDSY01 (sample SAMN05326643, study PRJNA326480) | marine metagenome | isolation source: seawater | place: Atlantic Ocean: South West | collected 2010
AATGTGCCGGAGTGGTGAAATTGGTAGACACGCTACCTTGAGGGGGTAGTGGGCTTATGCCCGTGCGAGTTCGAGTCTCGCCTTCGGCACCATCATTAGTACGTAACTAAGCAAACTCGCTTGTTTTGGAAGAACTTTGTGCAAGCATTTTCTAAGCCCCAGATTTCCAAGCTGCAAAACTATTTCCATATCTCAGTTGGATAATGTTGCTTGCTGTCGTGATCCTCCGCGATGGTCGTGTTTCGCGGTATTTGCTGCGCAAAATATACTGCTACCGGGTTATTCGGCCTTTTTCTCGAAAATAGGGCGATCCTTTTGATAAATAAGAGACTATTGCTTGCGCAGTTCGGGTTAGATCCATATAATTCCGCTCCCAATTGTTGCGGGGTGGAGCAGTCTGGTAGCTCGTCGGGCTCATAACCCGAAGGTCGTGGGTTCAAATCCTGCCCCCGCTACCACTATTGGTTAAGTCCTTTGTCAAGGGCTCTTGGTTAGCTGTTAATGAGATAGTTACATTGGCGCAAGGTGGCGTGAATCTTGTGTGAAAGGATGTGTTGAAGGCAGTATGCTCAAGCTCTTTTTCGATTATGGTGTGGTTTGGCCGCTGAATTAGTTAGTAGAGTTAGAGTCACGAAAATGAGATGGGCTATAGGCCCATTTTTTGTGCCAGTAGAAAAAGTGGGCGTTTGAGCAAGTTGTTTTTATTCAAACGTAATTGGCCCTACTGAAGCCATGCTTGATTTGATCGGGTTATACGTTTGAATAACAAAGAATTGCAGATTGATGAATTAATAACGCCCACAGTGGAATCTTTAGGTTGCACGGTTTGGGGCGTGGAATACATCAGTCAGGGTAAGCACAGTGTGCTTCGTGTGTACATCGACGGTGAAGACGGAATAAACGTTGATTTGTGCGCAGAAGTAAGTCGTCACGTAAGCGATCTTCTAGATGTGCAAGAAATGATGCCAATGGCTTATACCTTAGAAGTTTCCTCTCCGGGAATGGATCGCTTGCTCTTTAAAGAAGCTCAGTTCTTAGAATGTATGGGTGAGCGGTTAGAGGTTCGGCTGAATTTCCCATTTGAAGGCCGAAAAAAAATTATTGGCCTTTTGGCTGGGATAGAAGACCGGAACGTAGTTTTACAGGAAGCAGAGGAAGAGTATCTGCTGCCATTAGAAAATATCCAAAAAGCGCGTATTGTGCCGAATTTTGGTTGAGGTAAGGGCGAAGCATGAGTAAAGAAATACTCTTGGTGGTTGAATCCGTCTCCCATGAGAAAGGGGTTCCCAAGGAAGTTTTGTTTGGCGCCATTGAGTCGGCACTGGCTATGGCGACCAAGAAACGTTATGGCGAATTTGCCAATTTTCGTGTGGTTATCGACCGCGAGAGCGGCGAATACGAAACCTTCCGCACATGGGAAGTGGTTGATTTTGAAGTAGTGGTTGCCGACCCCGAGCAGGACGCTAATCCAGACGCTCAGATTGATATCGAGCAAGCCTTAGTCAAAGATCCACAAATTGCGCTTGGCGACTTTGTAGAAGAGCAGGTTGAGTCCGTCGGCTTTGGTCGTATTGCTGCACAGACTGCCAAGCAAGTGATTGTTCAGAAGGTTCGTGAGGCTGAGCGAGCACAAATTATTGAAGCCTACGAATCTCGTTTGAATGAGTTAGTTAGCGGGACCGTAAAGAAAATGGGCCGTGACAGCGTCATCATTGATTTGGGCAATAATGCCGAAGGTATTTTAACTCGAGAGCACTTAATCCCTCGCGAAGTATTTCGAGTAGGTGACCGTCTTCGTGCGATGTTGGTGGAGATTCGTCCCGAAAATCGTGGACCACAATTAATTTTGTCGCGCACTGTGCCCTCTATGCTCATAGAGTTATTTAAGGTGGAGGTGCCTGAAATTGCCGAGGAAGTGATTCAAATTCGCGGTGCTGCAAGAGATCCAGGCTCGCGAGCTAAAATCGCTGTACGTACCAACGATGGACGGATTGATCCTGTTGGTGCTTGTGTGGGTATGCGGGGGTCTCGCGTCCAAGCCGTTTCGGGTGAACTGGCGGGTGAGCGCATTGATATTGTTCTTTGGGACGATAATCCTGCACAACTTACGATTAACGCTATGGCGCCGGCTGAAGTAGCCTCTATCGTCCTAGACGAAGAAACTCACAGCATGGATATAGCCGTGACGGAAGAAAATTTGGCTCAAGCTATTGGTCGCGGCGGACAAAATGTTCGTTTAGCGAGTGATTTGTGCGGTTGGTCATTGAATATCATGACTGAGGGTGAGGCGTCTCAGAAGCAAGAAGAAGAAACCACTAAATTCGTTAGTGAATTTATGGATGCTCTATCCGTAGACGAAGACGTTGCTGGGGTTTTGGTCGAAGAAGGCTTCACAACACTAGAAGAAATTGCTTATGTGCCTATTGAAGAAATTGTGGCCATTGACGGGTTTGATGAAGAAATTGTCGGTGAATTGCGCAATAGGGCGAAAGACGCGCTACTAACGAAGGCAATTGCCAGTGAAGAAGCCCTAGGCGATCGCGCGCCAGCTGAAGATTTGCTGACTATGGAGGGTATGACTAGAGAGCTAGCATTTAGGCTTGCTGAGAACGAAGTAGTTTGCATGGAAGACCTTGCTGACCTAGCTGTTCCAGAGCTATTAGATATCGAGCCAGACCTCGGTGACGAAGAAGCGGCCAAGCTGATTTTAAAGGCTCGTGAGCCTTGGTTTGCAGAAGAGAAAGATGCAGCTAAAGACAGTGCTGCGGCAGATACGATAATGAAATAAGGAATCGCGGCTCTGACTTATTGGCAGAGCGGTAGGAGTGATTGATGGCTGAAGTAACAGTAAAACAACTAGCAGATACAGTTGGTGCGCCGGTAGAGCGTTTGCTCAAGCAAATGCAAGAAGCCGGCTTGTCCCATCAGACTGAGGGCGATGTTGTTAGTGAAGAGCAGAAGCAGGTTCTGTTGGGCTTCTTAAAGAGAGGTCACGGTGAGAGCGAAAAGCCGGCTGAAAAAATCACGCTGAAAAGAAAAAGCACAGGTACCCTTAAGTCTGGTCAAGGCCGCACGGGTAGGGATGTAACCGTTGAAGTTCGCCGTAAGCGCACATACGTCAAGCGCAGCGAATTAGCCCAAGAAGGTTCAGAACTGGCTGCGGGAGCAGACGCGCCAGTAAATGTTGCTCAAAGTGAGCTAGAGGCGCGTCGGATTCACGAAGAAGAAGCTTTGCGCAAAGGGGCTGAAGAGTCCGCGCGCAAAGCAGAGCAAGATCGCAAAGAAGAATCAGAGCGTCGTCAGGCCGAAGAAGTAACTCAGCGCGAAGAAGAGGCGCGCAAAGAGCAAGAACGTCAAGCTCAAGAAAAATCTGATAAAGAACAAACTGCTGGATCGGCTGCTGTTCCGAAATCTGCCCCAAAGGCATCGGTTTCAGCTGCTGACGTGCAGGCTAAAGAACAATCAGATCAACGCGGCGGTAAGCGCACTCGCGGACGCGAGCGACCTGCCGCAACAGCGGGTGGTGGTGATAAGGGCCAAGGCCGTCGTCGCGAATTAAGCTTAAAATCAGAAAGGCGCTTCAAGAAACGACCAACGCGCCGCAGTACCGGCCTGCACGTTGACCAGCAAGGTGGCGAATTTAAGCCGACAGAATTTATTTCTCGTGAAGTGGAAGTCGGCGAAGTTATATCAGTGGGAGATTTGGCCCAAGGTATGGCAGTTAAAGCCAGTGAGGTAATTAAAACACTGATGGGTATGGGCGTTATGGCCACCATTAACCAACCTATTGATCAAGATACTGCCACATTGGTTGTAGAGGAAATGGGTCACCAGATTAAGATAGTTAGCGAAGATGTTCTCGAAGAAAAGCTTGTTGCCTCGCTGGTGATCGAAGGTGATGTGAGCGGTCGCGCACCTGTTGTGACGGTTATGGGACACGTGGACCACGGTAAAACATCATTGCTTGACCGCATTCGTGACGCTCGAGTAACTACGGGCGAAGCCGGTGGCATTACACAACATATTGGCGCTTACAGCGTGGCTACCGATAGCGGACAAATTACATTTATTGATACGCCGGGTCACGCTGCGTTTACATCAATGCGCGCTCGCGGCGCGAAGGTAACCGATATCGTTGTTTTAGTTGTTGCGGCTGACGATGGCGTGATGCCACAGACAGTGGAAGCTATTCAGCACGCTAAAGCCGCCGAGGTACCAATTATTGTTGCAATCAACAAGATGGATTTGGAAGGCGTAGATCCAGATCGAGTGACTAATGAACTCGCGTCAAAAGATGTCGTACCAGAAGCGTGGGGTGGCGAAACTCAGTTCCGCAACGTCTCAGCTATGACCGGCGAAGGCGTAGACGCACTGCTAGAAGCCATCGTACTGCAATCAGAATTACTTGAACTAGGTGCTATACAAGATGCGCCTGCTCAGGGTGTAGTTATTGAATCTCGTCTAGACCGTGGTCGTGGCCCAGTTGCGACTATTTTAGTTCAAAATGGCTCACTAAATCAGGGTGATATTGTCATTGCTGGCGAATTCCACGGTCGGGTCCGCGCAATGTTAGATGATACTGGTCAGCCTACCCAAATTGCTGGACCTTCTCAGCCGGTTGAAGTGTTGGGTCTTAATGGTACCCCGGGTGCAGGGGATGATTTTGCCGCTGTTTCTGATGAACGTTCTGCGCGAGAACTGGCAGAGTTTCGTCGTGATAAGAACCAAGAGCGCCTGCAAGCCATGCAACATGCGTCTAAACTTGAAAACATGTTCGCAAACATGGCCGAGGGCGAGAAGAGTATTTTGAAACTCGTCATTAAGGCAGATGTTCGCGGTAGTTTAGAGGCGATTATCCAATCTCTGGCGGACTTAGGTAATGACGAGGTATCGGTTCAGGTGTTGGGTTCGGGTGTTGGCGGTATCTCAGAGTCCGATGCGACTATGGCGGGCACTTATGGCGCCGCGGTTATCGGCTTCAATGTTCGGACCGATAAGACAGCGAAAATGCTGCTCGAAAAATCCGGCATCGAACTTCGCTATTACAGCGTCATTTATGAACTTATAGACGACGTTAAGAAGTCCTTGTCCGGCATGTTGTCGCCAGAAATTCGTGAAGAAATTGTTGGTGTCGCAGAAGTGCGAGATGTTTTCCGTTCGCCACGTTATGGGCAAATCGCCGGTTGTATGGTTACGGAAGGAACAATTTTCCGTAATAAATCAATACGCGTGTTGCGCGACAATGTCGTAATTTATCAAGGGGAGTTGGAGTCGCTACGCCGCTTTAAAGATGACGTTGCCGAAGTTCGCAACGGTACCGAGTGTGGTATCGGTGTACGTAACTATAATGACGTTCATTCAGGCGACTTGATCGAAGTATTCGATACCAAGGAAATAGCGCGAGAGCTTTGAGTTTGATTTTAATTCAGATTCAATATGCCCGTTCATTTGTGAACCAGTATGAAAGTAAATTTCTAAATGTCTCGTGATTTAAGAGTAGCGGACTTTGTGCGTGACGAAGTTGCACGAATACTTCAGCGGGACATGCGAGACCCTCGCGTTGGATCTTTCGTGAGTGTTAATGACGTAAAGGTCAGTAAAGATCTGTCTTATGCAGAGATTTATGTTTCTTCGCTGCAAGCAGAGACAGTTGAGGATAAGAGCGAACTTATTGCGGTGTTGAATAAGGCCGCTGGGTTCTTCCGTTCGGAGTTAGCCAAGCGGCATACGATGCGCATGACACCTCGAACACGCTTTCATTACGATGAACTTGTCGAGAGAGGGCCTCGCATAGAGAAACTCATTGGTAAAGCCGTTACTCAAGACGAAAGTCGAGGAACGAACGGCGAAGTTGATGATCAGGATGCTTTTGACATTGAGAAAGTGTAATGGTTAAGCGGAGGCGGGGCAGACCGGTTAATGGTGTGCTCGTTGTAGATAAGCCTACAGGCATTACATCGAACGATGTAGTGCAGCATGCTAAGCGTTTATTTGGTGCTCAAAAAGTTGGACACACCGGAAGTTTAGATCCGTTAGCCACAGGCGTTTTGCCTCTTTGCTTTGGTGAAGCGACTAAGTTTTCCCAGTTTCTCTTAGATTCGGAAAAGAAATATTGGGCACGAATAAAATTGGGAGTTACCACAGCAACTGGCGACTCCGATGGCGAAGTGACTGGTGGAACAGACGCTTCCCATGTGACTGTCGCTGCCGTTGAAAAGGCGCTGGAAAAGTTGCGCGGGCAAATTGAGCAAATTCCCTCAATGTATTCTGCCCTTAAGCATCAAGGCCAACCGTTATATAAGTTGGCTAGACAAGGTATAGAGGTAGAGAGAAAGGCTCGGACCGTGACAGTATTCAGCAATGAGTTGGTCAAATTTGAAGGTGATGAATTAGAACTAAAAGTACATTGCAGCAAGGGGACCTATGTTCGGACCATTGCGGAAGAGTTGGGTCATGCGCTAGGCTGCGGCGGTCATGTTATTGGGTTGCGGCGGCTTGCGGCAGGGCCGTATATAGAGACAGAAGCCGTGAGTTTTGAGAGGCTGGAATATTGTGAAGATAATGAGTCTTTAGACCGCTTGTTAAAGCCTATTGAAAGCTCGGTGCAAGATTGGCCAAGAGTGAGGATGGTTAGTGATACGGCTCACTATCTGTTGCAGGGCCAGCCTGTTCAGGTGGCTAAGGCACCAACGGAAGGTTGGGTGCAATTAATAGAAATTGCTGGGGAAGATGATGTCTTTCTCGGTGTTGGAGAAGTTCTTTTAGACGGTCGGATAGCGCCGCGAAGATTAGTGGTCTTTAGCTAGCAATGTCTACAGGGATGTTTAAAGTATGGACTGTAAATATGCGCGGTTCACACGGTATTTTTTTGCGTATTAAAGGAGACAAGAGATGGCATTAACTGCCTTAGTAAAAGCAGATATCGTAAAAGAATATCAACTCGAAGAAGGTGACACCGGTTCCCCGGAAGTGCAGGTTGCGTTGTTGACTCACAACATCAATACCTTGCAAGGGCACTTCAAAGATCACCAGAAAGATCACCATTCTAGACGTGGTTTAATCAGAATGGTTAATCAGAGAAGAAAGCTTCTAGATTACCTAAAGAGAAAAGATGTAGCTCGTTATAGTGATTTGATTAAGCGCCTTGAATTGCGTAGATAGTCATAGAGCTTTGTGGCATCTGGACTTTTTGCCGGAAGTCGCGCGAAAGGTATATCGTTAAGATATCAAAAAGACACACAGAACTTGAAAGAAAATACAACGTTATAAACAAGCAATTCCGATTGGAGGAATCAATTTGAACCCAATTACCAAACAATTTCAGTTTGGTGATCAACTGGTCACTATGGAGACCAATAAGATCGCTAAGCAAGCCACTGGATCAGTGGTTGTAACCATCGGTCAAACCGTGGTTTTAACCACCGTTGTTGGCGCAAGAAGTGCTCGGCCCGGCCAGGACTTTTTTCCCCTGACTGTAAATTATCAAGAAAAAACTTATGCCGCAGGCAAAATTCCCGGCGGTTTCTTCCGTCGCGAAGGGCGCCCTAGCGAAAAGGAAACACTGACTTGCCGCTTAATTGACAGGCCTATCAGACCTTTGTTCCCGAAAGGATTCATGAACGAAGTTCAGGTAGTTTGCACTGTTATTTCAACGGACAAGAACCAAGACCCGGATATAGCGGCAATGATTGGTACTTCTGCAGCCCTGTCTATTTCAGGGATTCCATTTAAGGGACCAATTGGTGCGGCCCGCGTGGGTTACATTGATGGTAATTATATTCTGAACCCAGGGTATGACGTGCTTAAAGAATCTATGCTTAACATGGTGGTTGCCGGTACTAACGGCGCAGTGTTGATGGTTGAGTCCGAAGCAAAAGAGCTAACTGAAGACGAAATGTTAGGCGCGGTTTTATTTGCTCACCAGGAAATGCAAACTATTATTACAGCTGTTGCCGAGTTCACGACTGAAGCAGGAAAGCCATCTTGGAATTGGGAGGCGGAAGAAAAAGACGAAGCCCTCTTATCTAAGGTTAGCGATTCTATCAAAACGGATCTTGGCGAGGCCTACCGCATTAGCGACAAGATGGATCGCCAAGCAAAAGTTGGCGAAATTAGACGAAGCGTTGTTGAAGAACTTGCTGGTGGTGAAGAAGCTACATACGTAAAAGATAATGTGTCTGATATGTTCGGCAAGGTGGAGAAAGATTTGGTGCGACAGCGCGTACTTAATGGCGAGCCTCGTATTGATGGCCGCGACTTACGTACGGTGCGCCCTATTGAAGTAGAAGTTGGCGTTCTGCCGAAAGCACACGGTTCGGCGCTGTTTACCCGTGGCGAAACGCAAGCGCTTGTAGTGGCAACGCTCGGCACGTTGCGTGATGCAGCGATGATTGATGCGCTAGAAGGATCTTATAAAGATACCTTTATGCTGCATTATAACTTTCCCCCTTACAGTGTGGGTGAAGCTGGCTTTATGAGTGGACCTAAGCGTCGAGAAATTGGTCATGGCAAACTGGCTCGTAGAGGCGTCACTGCTTCTCTGCCGAATGCTGAAGATTTTCCATATACCATCCGCGTGGTGTCTGAAATTACAGAGTCAAACGGATCGAGCTCTATGGCCAGTGTCTGTGGCACTTCGCTAGCACTGATGGACGCTGGTGTACCTATGAAAGCGCCTATCGCTGGTGTAGCCATGGGCCTTGTCAAAGAGGGTAATCGTTACGCAGTATTGACAGACATTTTGGGTGATGAAGATCACCTTGGTGATATGGACTTTAAAGTAGCGGGTACAGCGGCAGGTGTGACTGCATTGCAGATGGATATTAAGATCGACGGTATAACCGAAGAGATTATGGAAGCTGCGATGTCTCAAGCATATGAAGCTCGAATTCATATTCTTGATGAGATGAACAAGGTCATCAGTGTTTCGCGAGAAGAGCTGTCGGACAATGCACCAGCTATGGTGACTTTGAATGTTCACCCAGACAAGATTCGCGACATCATTGGTAAGGGCGGCGCGACTATTCGCTCTATCGTTGAAGAAACCGGTGCTGAAGTGGACATCAATGATGACGGCAGCGTAAGAATTTATGCTGAAGACAGTGCGGCTAAAGACGCTGCTGTTAACCGTATTCAGGAAATTACTGCAGAAGCTGAAGTTGGCCGTATCTATCACGGTAAAGTTGAGCGGATTGTAGACTTTGGTGCTTTCGTCAATATTTTGCCGGGCAAAGATGGCTTACTGCACATTTCTCAAATCGCTGAGGAGCGTGTTGAGAATGTTAGTGACTATTTGACTGAAGGCGAAGAAGTTGATGTGGTTGTTTTAGATGTAGATCAGCGTGGAAGAATAAAGCTGTCGATTAAAGAACTGCCTAACTATCAGGAGCAGGTTACATCAGAAGAGTAATTTCTTCTTGAGGAGAAAACAGAACCGGCGTAAGCCGGTTTTTGTTGACCTATTTTTATTTCAAAATCAGCCCTATTTTAAGTTGCGTATCTCGCTGTCAGGAACCAAAGGTTGGTCCCTCTTGGGCTCTTAACGCACATTGCTCTGTTATGACTGCACGCGGTTCGCAACCAAATCGTCTACAACTGAGGGGTCTGCTAAGGTCGAAATATCGCCTAGGCTGTCTAGCTCATTGGCTGCAATTTTGCGTAAAATTCTGCGCATAATTTTCCCCGACCTTGTTTTCGGTAATCCTGGCGCCCATTGAATGACTTCAGGCCTGGCTATGGCGCTAATTTCTGTTTTAACCATGTCCATTAACTCTTTTTGCAACACCAGTCTGTCTGAATTGTCGCCAGCCATAAGCGTAACGTAGGCGTAAATCGCCTCACCCTTAACGTTGTGATGAACCCCAACTACAGCGGCTTCTGCGACACGCGGGTGCAAGACTAAAGCGCTTTCTACCTCTGCTGTGCCAATCCGATGTCCGGAGACATTCATTACGTCGTCAACCCTGCCGGTAATCCAGTAGTAACCGTCTTCATCTCGCCGGGCGCCATCGCCGGTGAAATAATAGCCTTTGTAGGTTGAGTAATAGGTGTCTATAACCCGTTGGTGATCGCCGTAAACAGTTCTAATTTGTCCTGGCCAAGAACCAGTAATGACCAAGTTGCCAGAGGCCGCTTGGTCTTCGATGAGATTACCTTTCGCATCCATAAGCGCCGGTCGTACACCGAAGAACGGTAGACTTGCAGACCCTGGCTTGAGGTCAGTTGCCCCAGGCAGTGGCGTGATCATGATGCCGCCGGTTTCTGTCTGCCACCACGTATCTACTATTGGGCAGCGACCATCGCCAACCACTCTGTGATACCACTCCCACGCTTCTGGATTAATGGGTTCGCCTACGCTGCCTAGAATAGTTAACGAACTCCTAGAACATTTTCTTACGTAGTCATCGCCTTGGGCCATAAGTTGTCTTAGAGCAGTTGGCGCGGTATAAAAAATATTTACTTGGTGCTTGTCTATGATTTCCCAGCAACGCGACGCATCTGGGTAGGTCGGAATGCCCTCAAACATGAGCGTGGTTGCACCATTAGCAAGCGGGCCGTAGACAATATACGAGTGCCCAGTAATCCAGCCAACGTCAGCCGTGCACCAATAGATGTCTCCATCCTGATAGTCAAAAACATATTTATGCGTCATGGCCGCATGCAGCAAATAGCCACCGCTGGAATGTTGGACGCCTTTTGGTTTTCCTGTGGAGCCGGAGGTGTAGAGAATAAATAGCGGGTCTTCTGCCTCCATGGTTGCAGGTTCTGAGTTAGTTGACTGAGCAGCAGTGAGTTCGTCGTACCAAATATCGCGCCCCTCCTGCCACGGCACCTCTGCTCCAGTTTTACGGACGATAACGACGGTGTGCACGCTGGGGCAGGACTCTAACGCTTTTTCTGCATTTGCTTTAAGCGCGACCTTTTTGCCGCCACGCAAACCTTCGTCGGCGGTTATTAACGTTTGGCAATCTGAATTCAAAATTCTATCTTTCAGAGACTGTGGCGAAAAGCCGCCAAAAACGACGCTATGCACTGCGCCTATTCGAGCACAGGCCAACATTGCATAGGCTGCTTCCGGAATCATAGGCATATAAATACATACGCGGTCGCCTTTTTTGACGCCCCTTTCTCTCAAGCCATTGGCTAATTGGCAAACGCTGTCCGAGAGTTGTTGGTAAGTAATGTGTTCGTCATTGTTTGGTTCGTCGCCTTCCCAAATAATTGCTGTTTGCTGGGCCCGCTCAGGTAAGTGGCGATCTATACAGTTGACGCTGACATTGAGCTGGCCGCCACTGAACCAAGTGACGTTGCCGTTAGGCAAGTCTGCTTCAGACACCTTATTCCATGGTTTTTGCCAATCTAGAAACAGACTTGCTTGGTCTCCCCAAAAGCCATCGGCATCTGTAATTGAGCGTTGGTACATTTCTTGGTAGGTATCGCGATTAATAAGGCATCTTTCAGCAATGTTTGCGGGAACCGTATAAATATCGCTCATGTTTGCTCTCTTTCTTTTTTGCGTTGCCCCGTGAATCGGTACTGGAGTGCTATAAATAGAACTCGGTCTATCGATTACGTGTGTTAAATCAAGGTGGGGTTAGGGTTATAAAATTGCCGTGTACCTTCCATACACAATATTTGTTCAAGCAGCGC
>MDSY01143300.1_pt1 | contig 11642 bp, 6 predicted proteins | sample 811131 | NCBI WGS metagenome assembly MDSY01 (sample SAMN05326643, study PRJNA326480) | marine metagenome | isolation source: seawater | place: Atlantic Ocean: South West | collected 2010
AGCCGTAACACCTAGGTCATAGTCACCGTTAATATCTGCCCAAAAAGAAACCCATGGTCTTGCCTGCTTGATCGCTAATTGATCTTGAGCGGTTACTTTATATTCTATATCCATCCCAAATCCTTCCGCACCAACGACATCGTAAAGTATTTCAAATTCATCATGGATTACGGATAGGTATTCTCTCATTTGGTCGAGGTATTCGACGTCCATGACCAGCTCTCCCGGATTGACTAAATTGGAGAGCCTCAAAACAAGGTAACCTCCCCCTTGAGTCGGGTCTTCATATAATAAGATTTCTTCCGGAACGGAGTTCGGATCGGGATTGGTAATCAAAGATTCTCCCACCTGTGTGTTTAAATAAAATGTTCCTTGCGTGTCATAAATAGGATCAATACTGATACCTACACCGTTTGATTTTTCCTCTTGGAAATTAGGGTGGCAAAGCACGCCCATGGCGGCCATAAAGTGGTCGACACGGTAAAAGTCTCGTTCTTCATAGGCTCTAAAATTCCACATACTGGCATATACCTGTTTGATCGATTTAGAGATATGTCCTTCGTCTAGGTGTTGTGTTTTAGAGGTATATAAACCAGCCCCGCTAAAACCTGGTAAATCCTCATTATTCGTGCTTGATCGGCAGCGTACCGCGGTCCCTTCGGGAAAATCATCATGCATTTCTTGCAAATCATCCATGATCCACTGCGGCATTGGTGCATCCTTAATGTCTCTTCTAAAATCTTTTAGACGTTCCGTTCGAAAGTTGATGTCGTTTTGGAATGTTGGGTTGTCAATCATGACCTGTGCCTCTTCATAAAAATTATTGAAAAGCATAAACTCATGGTAGTAGTAAAAAGGAATTCCAAAACCATCAGGTATGGTGCCCTCTGGAAAACCAAAGTTCCGCATTGTAGAAACGTTTGAGCATTTTGCGCCAAAAGCTGTGGACATTGTAAATTCGATTGAATCTAGTGGCTTGATTTCTGTAATACTCAAATCGCGAATAGGGATTTGCGGCTCTGTCGGCCTCAGGTCCTCATACCAAGCATTGACTTCTTCCAACGTGGCTTCTCGTATCTGAAAGGTCTCGTTTTCCACCTTATAATAGATGTAATTCCCTAATAGATTTGCAATTGAATCAATGGACAGAGGGTCTGCTATATATGCATTTGGAACATTGTCTTGAATGGCTCTTAGATTCACGTGGGAAAGAGGTGTTTGTATGACCGAAGTCATTATTCCTCCGACTCTTGGCAATGAATTTGGCAACGCATCATAGAGAACAACGTCTCTGCTTCCAGGAGTCTCATTAAGGTCCGTCATGTGCTTGAAAAACCCATAACCTTCTGCCTCATGGAAAGGAATATAATTGATATCAGCGAAAACTTCAGACTCTAAAACAACATCTATCAAAGAGCCGTCGAAGTCATCAGCGTAATTGTTGAGGTGGTCGTTTTCATCATTCTGTCCGATAAAGTGGTTCATGTTGTTTTGAAGGAAAGGCATGTTGGCGGCTAGTAGCTCATAGTTCCTCTGTGTTTCCTCAAAACTGTAGGCATCTCCAAAGGAGAAGTTGAACGAATAGGTTCCGATAACGCCGCCCGGCGTAATGGTATTTGGATTAAAAACAATCTCCCCAGAGGCGTCGTCTCCCGTTACATTTGCATCAATGGCATCCCAAAAATACGCGTGGATGATGTGGGTATTGCTATTGATAAAATAAACCTTTGGATCTGGTGTGTCTCTATCGAGTATTCCGAACTTTACATACAGCTGCCCGTCAAGAAATGGAGCCCAGCCAACATTTTGCACAGTGGCGAGATCCATAAAGGTTTGGGCGTCAGGCACGGAGGTGGTTCCATCTTCAAATGCAATGGAATATGCGTTATTGAATGGAGCATCTGTAGGCATATTACTAAACTCTATAAAATCATCGATCCCATCGCCATCATAATCATCAGGGTTTGAGATGTCATGCTCCGTGATGTTATAATTTTCAAGAGGATAAGCCCCTACAGGTGATGAAATAGACATGGTTCCATTCACTCCAAGCGTCATGGATACGGCCCAGTTGTATGTCGGGCTATGCTGTGCATGGAGGATGTAGTATTTGCCCGCTTCTGCCTGTATTGACAGCTGCACCTGACCATAGTTATTTACTGAATAGTTATCAATGGGAACATTCTGAGCAAATGAAAAGTGATGTGAAAAAATGACAGAAAGAAGGAAAAAAATATTTTTCATAATTGATATATTAGTTTTAATAAGCTTAGATATAGTTTCACAAGTTACGAAGGATTATTAGCTTTTCACTAATTGTTGTCCTAAACGAAAAAAGCCAATAAACGCACTGGCCATAGGTCAAGAGAAAAGAATAATGGTTCTTTGCTTGCAAAGCTCTATATAAAGAACGTTTCCATTCTCGCATAGTTGCCGTTTTAGCGCGTTATATAGTGCTTTTAAGGTTTTCCGAATGAGCGTTGAGGATGTGGGAGGCTTTTGGAATCAAGGAATGTTTCACTCCTTGCACTCAAAAGGAGAATGTAATAGATGAAGACGGCCATTCTTTTCACTGATCACGACTTGGTAGATTCGGTCGTAAATATCTAAATCAATCTCACCGATTTCTTCACCGACTAAAAGACCGGCCAAAACTCCTGTTGTATTGCTGTGACCAACAACCAAAGCGTCCTTTTTGGCATCGAGTAGTAATTTTGAAAGCTCGACAAGGTTTTTCGGGCTATATTTTATAATCGTCAGTTCTTTGGAATTTGCGGTAGGAAGCGCGGTGTTTAAAGTTCGGTTATAATCTGTACTGTAAATCGCGTTCAATTTCACATCATTGAGAAAAGTACTAAGGCTTTCTGAGCGTTGCTTTCCACATTTGGTAAGGGGCGGGTCGGCTTCGTTTTTAGATGCCAAGTCTTTTTCTGAATGTCTGACCAAATAGATGGTAAATAGATTGCTTTTTTGGGCGATTTGGCAAGACTGAAAACCAAATACGAGGATCAGTATAATAAATAGTTTATTGGTCATTCTTTAAAGCTGTTTAATTTATTCTTGAAGCGGCTTTCTCATTAATCCAATAAAACAGGAGCTCCTGCTGCCTCAAGAAGTTTTCCTATTGACCGCACTTTTTCAATGTAGGCATCAATCTTTGGTTGTAGTCTCTCAAATAGTGTTGTAGCCACTTCGAAACTTTTCATGTGTAGCTCTGTCGGCCCATAGGAGTTTGGATACCATCCACCTCTGGAATTATAAAGCCTACTGCTGAGTGAAACATTGTCTTTCTCTCCAATCTCGGCTTTAGAAGGGCTTCCACCAATTTCTCTTTCTAAAGTATTCATGGCATTGGTTAGCTCATACACTTCTTTGGTGAGCGCCGCTCGTTCTCCCTTGATATAGCTTAGGCTCTTTTGGTATGCTTTTACACGTGTATTGGCCTTATCAAACTTGTGTTCATAGATGTTCACTTTTTTTGTAAGCTCAGCAATAGACTCATAATAAGCCTCGTGTTCACTTGCCATAGGATTGGTAAGAATACTTTTTCTGATTCGCTTCACTTCAAATGGCTGTTTTTGCCCCAAATCCGTTAGCGCACCATCAATTCTTTTAAACATGGAAACGGTGTAGTTCCCTGGCTCGGCCATTTTTTGAATCGAGGAATAGTCTCTTTTGGCTGATGCCTGAACTGCTGTGGGTAGCTTCGTGTTTAAGCCCCAGCTGACCCTACTGATCCCCTTTTTATAGGGCGCCGAAAGTTGTTCAACAGTTTCTCCGTTACTGTTTTTTATAACCAATACAATTTCTGGCTTTGATTCGTTTAGCTCAGCATCCAAAGCCTCCCAGCCCGGGAAGGGGATGTCTTTGCTTTTTTGGTCTTCTAGAATTTTAAGAAGCTTCTTTAGTTTTTTCTGCTCGATTTCTGTTTTTTCCGCCAGCGCATCAAGGCCTTCATCAAGGATGCTGTTTGGTGTTTTGTATCCTGCTTCAGATAGCTTTTCTAGCAATGAACGGTCTGCTTTTTTAGAGACTTCAGCCTTTTGTCGTTTGGCTCTTTTTGAGGTGTGACCTTCCTTTAGATAGTAGGAGAAAATAGCACCATAAGGAGGGTTTTTTGCACTGAAGGTTGATCCACCGCTGCTTCCCGAGCCTCCATTCATTCGGTTGTATTGGAGTGCTGTTTTAGGTGCAAATAAGACCACTTCTTTAGCCACAGTTTCCTCATTGATGGTTCTTAATGCGCTATAATCATCTAGCACATAAAAGCTTCTTCCAAAAGTGGCAATGACGAGGTCGTTTTCTCTTTTTTGTATGGCCAAATCTCTGACAGGAATCGTTGGAAGTCCTGTAGAAAACTTGTGCCATTTTTCTCCTTGGTTGAGACTTACATAAACACCATATTCTGTACCTAAAAACAAGAGGTTTGGATTGACGTGGTCCTGAACAATTCTCCAAACGAGTGTTCCCTCAGGAATGCCTTCCGTGATGCTTGTCCATTTTTTCCCACCATCGGTTGTTTTATAAAGGAAAGGACGGTAGTCGCCGTACTTGTGGTTGTCCAATGCAACGTAGGCGGTTTGTGCGTCATATAAATCTGCTTTGATGTCATTTACAAAAGCAGTAGATGGTGCCTTAGGAAGCTTGTCTACGGTCATTTTTTCCCAACTTGCGCCTCCGTCTTTCGTCATTTGAATGATGCCATCATCAGTTCCTGCATACAGTATGTTTTCATTTACTTTAGACTCTGTAAGAGAGGTAATGGTATTGTAGGTTGACATGGCATAAACATCCCAAGCGTTTTCGAAACTCTGCACCTTGCCCATAATAGGAAGGCTCAATCGTTCTTGGTTCTTGGTGAGGTCTTTAGATATAGCGTTCCAGCTATCTCCTCGGTTTTCTGATCTCCATACGCGTTGCGAACCAAAGAAAATTCTTTTTGGGTCATGGTGGCTCACCAATATCGGAGAATCCCAATTGAATCGCTCATAGGGCTCGTCTGCACCAGATCTTGGGCGAATGTTCACAGTTTCACCGTTTGTACGGTCTATTCTGTGAATATATCCTTGTTGAGATTGGCCATAAACAATGTTTGGATTGCCTGGCTCAGTTGCGGGCTGGTGCCCATCTCCTCCAAGGACAATTTCCCAGTCGGAGTTGGTAATACCATTTCTTCTTACGGTTCTTGACGGACCGCCTTGGGTGCTGTTGTCTTGTGTTCCTCCATAGATGTTATAGAAAGGTTCTGCATCATCTACGGCAAGTTTATAGAACTGTGTGATTGGCAAATTGCCCACAAATTTCCAGGTCTTTGATCCATCGAAAGATTCGTAGACACCACCATCCGAACCTGTAAGCATATAATTTGGGTCGTCTTTTTTAAAGGTCAAAGCGTGGTTATCTGAGTGCTTGCTTTTCTCAGTCATCGTGTAGAATTTTTTTCCTCCATTCTCAGATACGAGCATACGCACATTCATCAAATAGATTTTGTCAAAGACATGTGGAGAAGCGACCAACTCTTGGTAGTAGTGTGGTCCTGTTCCGCCAGAAACAGTTTCTGACATTTTGCTCCAGCTTGCTCCGGCATTATCAGTCCTATATACCGCTCCTTTTTTCCTTTCTAGTTCAATGGCAGCATATAGTACATTTGGTTGCATTGGTGAAATAGCGAGTCCGATTTTTCCCATGTTCGCACTAGGAAGTCCTTTTTTATTTTCGTCCATGAATCACCTCCATCAGTGCTTTTATAGAGACACGTTCCGGGCCCGCCTCCAAGAAGCGCGGCAACATTTCTATGACGTTGCCACGTGGCAGCATATAAAACATCTGGGTTTGTTGGATCGATTACTAAATCGGTAACACCCGTCCATTCATTTACTTCCAATGTGTTTTTCCATGATGCTCCACCGTCTGTGCTTTTATATAAGCCTCTCTCTCCACCTGAGCTCCAAAGCGGTCCTTGCGATGCTACCCAAAGGGTGTTAGCTTCTGTTGGGTGCACAATGATTTTAGAGATGTGCTCTGATTTTTTAAGCCCTTTGTCATGCCATGATTTACCCCCATCTGCACTGTGGTAAATTCCGTGTCCGATGCCTACGTGTCTACCACCAACATTTTCTCCTGTTCCCAACCATATGGAAGCATGGTCGTTTGGATCAATAGTAATGCAACCTGTAGAATAGAAGGGCATGTTGTCTGTGATTGGATTCCAGGTTGTTCCCGCATTGGTAGTTTTCCAGACACCTCCTGAACCGACGGCTACATACCAAGTGTTTTCGTTTTCTGGGTCAATGGCAATATCGGCGATTCTTCCCGACATAAATGCTGGGCCAATGCTTCTAAATTTGAAACCATTCAGGGCGGATGTAACAGAAACTTTTTCTTCTTTTTTATCTTGGGCTTGAGCGCTGTTATAAAAGAAGATAAAAGAAAATAAAACAGCTAGTAGGGCAAAGTTTTTCATAGGATAGGTTTGTTTTTTGAAATAAGTAGCCCATAAATTTAGTAAAAAATCGTGTTGCTTATTCATAGTTAATTTTTGGTTTTCGGGGCCATTACTAGAAAAGGCTTGGAGCCCTTTAAGGATCGTTATAGCAGGATATGAGGCTTTGTTAAAGGGTGTTAGAAACACCCATAATGCTTGGGGTTTATTTCAGCGTTATTTGTTCAAGAGCTTAGCGGCAATTTTTTTTGCATCGCTACAATACTTATCATTCCCCTCTAGATTCCATGTGCCGGTTTTATCAATATAAAACGCAACAGTTTTCTCTATAACTTGAGAATAGCCACCATAAGAAGTTAGCATATCTTGAACCTCACTCATGTAGTCACTTTTGCTTAATTCTTCTTTTATTACAAGGTCCCACAACCTATTTATACGTTTTGATTTTTCTTTATATGATGGACTCTTCGTTTTATAGGCCATTAAAAAAAGGGAGAGCGCCTTTGCTTCAGCGGATGGTTTTTCTGTTTTTTTTTTCATAGGCTTAATATGTATCGAATGTTGCGCGTAAATTAAGTTCGAATGCAATTTACATAATGTTGGCGGTAGTTGGTTTACCTTTTCTTATGATTTTTCCATTGCCAATAAAAGAATGGGAATACTGGTATAGGAAATGATTGTTTGGCGTCTATATCTGAAAAATATCCATTTATTGCAACAAGCTCAATTCTCATACTTCTTAAAAAACCAAATCGGTTCTTGTAAAATGGGGCTATTCTAAACCCATAGTTAAATTGCCTTTTTCTTGGGATATTTTCGAGATAAGTGAAAGTTGAGCCATAAGTATAACCTATATGATAGCTAATCCAATTTGATGGTCTGTAGTCTATTCCAATAGAAAAGTTGGGATTCCAGCTATTCGTAAATGTTTTAGTTTGAAAATTCAAGGAATCATTTTTTTGCATAATTAATTCCCCGATGTAATCAACTCCCGCAGATAAGTTAATGTCCAATTTATCTTTTATTCGATAACCAATACTTGGTTTGAAATGAAAATATGATCCATTTTCCCACATAGTCAGGGATGGGGTTTCAAACCGTTGAAGAGTATCCCAAAAGTGAACAAACATGGCTTCAATTCCTATTGTGGGCACTAATCCTTTTTGTGTATTAAATCGATACCTAAAATTAATACTTGGAATCGGTTTTTTTAGTTCAGTAAACGCCCCAAAGATCCAGGGTAATAAGTCAATTTGTGCTGTAAGTTTATCGGTAATCCCTACAAATGCCCAACTTGGAAAGGGTAAAGTTTGTATTGATTGAGCATATATCCATTCACCTTTTTTAAGAGTATATGGCGTTATACAATCAATAGGATGAAGGTAAGCATCATCTTTTAACGAATTTGTTTTCTGAATTGTATCCGTTTGCCCAAATAAAAATAATGGGAATAAAATTGATATTGCAAGTGTTCTTTTCTTCATTATTAATTACTAACAACGAGGGAATAAACGTATGACGTTTATTTCTTAGTTCAATAATCAAATATAGCAAAAGACCTCGGCAGTTTGCCGACCCTTGAAAACAGTATGAATAAACGAGGGTTTATTTTAGCAGAACTCCTTGTATGCCGCTGCCAAGTTGTGGGCAATCATTTCTGCAGATCCACCTTCAATATGGTGACGCTCTAAGAAATGCACCAATTTCCCATCTTTAAATAAAGCGATAGATGGCGATGATGGAGGGTAAGGAAGAAAGTACTTTCTTGCTTGTGCTACTGCTTCACCATCCACACCGGCAAATACGGTAGTTAATTGATCTGGCTTGTTTTCGCCATTAACAGAAAGCTTCACACCAGGCCGCATATTTCCTGCAGCACATCCGCAAACAGAATTTACAACAAGAAGAAGGGTTCCTTCATTGTTTTGAATTGCGTGATCAACAGCATCTGCGTTTAATAACTCATTGAATCCAACAGTGGTTAGATCTTCTTTCATTGGCTTTACCATTTCCGGTGGGTACATTTTCTGTCTTTTTAAAGTGTGGTACAAAGTTAAGGAATTGATACATACTTTATGCATCTTGGAATTAAGTATTTTACGTGACGCGAACCGAAACAATCATATCGAACCTTGCCACAATTTCCTGCTGGTCGTTTAAGGCCCGAACTTCAATGGTTTCATTCACCCTAGACTTTTCTGCGATGCTCTTATCAATGGCTGCTTTTATCAGCTCCCCTTGCGTGCTTTCAAAAACAATGTCGCTTTCCGCTCTTTTGATGAATTCAGCATTCATTCCTTTGAAGGCAAAGGAAATCTCTTTACCAATCATTTTAGAGAAATAAAATACTTGAATACCTCCTGCGATATCTGCTCCTACGGCCAACGCTCCAAAATACATTGAGTTGAGGTGGTTTTTCGTACGCCTTCTTAGCTTAATACGTACACGAACAGATTTGGCATCAATCGAAAGCAGTTTTGGGTTGGTGTAGCCTATCAAGGGGATTTTCATCCGCCCTAATAAGAATAGTAACCACCTCATTTTTCGAATTGATACTTCCATTTTAATTTCCGATTAGTTTTTTGATCTCATTTAGTTTTAGCAATGCATCCATGGGCGTAAGGCCATTGATGTCTACGTTTTTGAGCTCATCATGAATTTGCTCTAGAACAGGGTCGTTCAGCTGAAAAAAGCTCAGCTGCATCGAATCATTTAAGGCAGCTTTAATTTCCTTTGAATTCTTTTTATTTCCTCCCGAATGTCTAGACTCAAGCTCTTGAAGCATCTGCTCAGACCTCCTAAGCACGCTTGACGGCATGCCCGCCATTTTCGCCACATGAATCCCGAATGAATGCTCGCTACCACCTTCTGTCAGCTTGCGTATAAATAGTATCTTTTTCCCAACCTCCTTAACAGCAACATTGAAATTCTTAATGCGTTTGAATTTATGGGTCATCTCATTGAGCTCGTGGTAATGGGTAGCAAACAAGGTCTTGCATTTTGCCTTTTTGGATTCGTGAAGGTATTCTGCAATCGCCCAGGCAATCGATATACCATCGTAGGTGCTTGTTCCTCGTCCAATCTCATCCAGTAAAATGAGACTTCTAGGCGAAATATTATTTAAGATGCTTGCCGTCTCATTCATCTCAACCATAAAGGTCGATTCACCAGAGGAAATATTATCTGAAGCTCCAACTCGGGTAAATACTTTATCCACAACTCCAATTTCTGCTTTTTCTGCAGGTACAAAGCAGCCCATCTGTGCCATCAGCACAATAAGGGCGGTTTGACGCAGCAAGGCACTTTTTCCACTCATATTGGGCCCCGTAATCATCATGATTTGTTGCGATTCGGGATCTAGCATTAAATCATTGGCAACATAGGGTTCGCCTAAGGGCATGGACTGTTCAATAACAGGGTGGCGGCCTTTGCTTATCTTAAGTTTTGTGCCCTCATTGATGCTCGGTTTACAGTAGTTGTTTTTTTCAGCAACCATTGCAAACGAGAGTAAACAGTCAATTCTCCCCAAAATTTGTGCATTGGTTTGAATAGGTAAAATATAGGCTGCCATTTCAAGAATCAGCTCCTGAAATAGGCGCTGCTCAAGTGCAAGTATTTTTTCTTCGGCACCAAGTATTTTATGCTCATAGATTTTGAGCTCCTCAGTAATATAGCGCTCGGCATTTACGAGGGTTTGTTTTCTAATCCACTCCTCGGGTACTTTGTCTTTGTGTGAGTTTCGGACCTCGATGTAGTAGCCAAAAACATTATTGAAAGCAATTTTTAGACTAGGGATTCCTGTGCGCTCAGATTCTCGCTTTTGCATTTCAGCAAGAAAATCTTTCCCGTGATAAGCAATCTCTCTCAAATCATCTAGCTCCTTATTCCAACCTGAATGTATGACCTCTCCCTTTCCAAATTGACCGGCAGGCTCCTCTGCCAATGTTTTGTCAATTAAGGCCACAAGTTTATCACAGGGATCTAGTTTGTTCAGCATTTCAGTGAGCCCTTCCGGGTTACTTTTCTTTTGAAGTAATGTTTTTATGCTTGGGATCTCAGTAAGTGTTCGTTTGAGGTGTGCGACCTCCTTTGGGTTCACCTTTCCTACGGCCACTTTTGAAATCAAGCGCTCTAAATCCCCAATATTTTTTAGGCGCTGTGACAACTCGAAAGAAAGCTCTTGGTGCCCTTTCAAAAAGGAGACAACTGATAGTCGGCGTTCAATAGGCGCTTTGTTTTTTAGGGGCAAAACCATCCATCGTTTGAGCATACGTCCACCCATTGCTGTTTGGGTTTCGTCCAGAATATCCGCCAGTGTTTTTGCATTTTCATGCGAAGAGGACAAAAGCTCAAGGTTCCTGACCGTAAAGCGATCGAGCCAAACATACCGCTCTTCTTCAATTCGAGCAATGCTTGTAATATGGTCGAGTCTTTTGTGTTGGTTCTCGCCCAAGTAATGAAATATTGCTCCCGCCGCTACTGTGGCCTTGGGTAATTTATCAATTCCAAAACCTTTTAAAGTTTTGGTTTGAAATTGATTGTTTAGGGTTTCCTCTGCATAGTCTTTAGTGAAAATCCACTCGTCCAATCGAAAAGTGTAATGTTCCGAACCAAATGCATTTTCAAAGTCTGTTTTTTTGTTTTTCTGAAAGATAATTTCACTTGGCCGAAAGCCAGAAATTAATTTTTGCAGGTATTCGTGGTTCCCTTCTGCAACAAGAAACTCTCCCGTTGATACATCTAAAAAGGAGATTCCATGTGTTTTATCTGAAAGGTAAATACCACATAAAAAATTGTTTTTTCGTTGCTCCAGAACCTCATCATTAAAAGAAACACCTGGAGTAACTAGCTCAGTCACGCCTCGTTTAACAATTTTTTTGGTGAGCTTAGGGTCCTCGAGCTGATCGCATATTGCCACCCTCTCACCGGCACGAACAAGTTTGGGTAGGTATGTATTTAGCGAGTGGTGAGGAAAGCCCGCGAGTTCGATGTGTGCTGCCGCGCCATTTTTCCTTTTTGTCAGGATAATGCCAAGAATTTTGGAGGCAGTAACAGCGTCTTGGCCAAAAGTCTCATAAAAATCTCCCACACGAAAAAGCAATAAGGCCTCAGGGTGCTTCACCTTAATTGCGTTGTATTGTTTCATTAGAGGAGTCTCTGAACTCCCTTTTTCTTTAGAAGATTTCGCCAAATGAAATGA